>JYMV01036113.1_pt1 | contig 12683 bp, 8 predicted proteins | sample 338911 | NCBI WGS metagenome assembly JYMV01 (sample SAMN03354496, study PRJNA234377) | hydrothermal vent metagenome | biome: Deep sea; feature: Hydrothermal plumes at the Eastern Lau Spreading Center, Western Pacific Ocean; material: Seawater | place: Tonga | collected 2009 | depth 2000 m m | reverse complement strand
AAGCTCTATTTGTCTGTTGGGTCATCGTGCAATGTTTGTATTGAAAAAAACCCTCTGCGCGCGGCAATTTCACGCTTCAACTTAGATGGTTCAGGTGGTGAAATTTTTGCAAAAGGTCTGCGCAATTCGGTTGGAATTGAATTTTCTCCTTACTCTGGTGAATTGTGGGGTGTTAACAACGGGCGTGACATGCTGGGTGACCATCACCCCGAGGAAGAACTGAACATTATCCACTCAGGGAAAACACTATGGTTGGCCTTACTGTTATGAAGCCCAAACCTTTGATCAAGATTTTGGAAATAGATTTAACTGTTTAAAAACTGAAGTTCCTACCTATACCTTCACTGCCCACATGGCCCCACTTGGGCTTTCTTTTTATCAAAAAGGAATTCTGCCAAAACGCTATAACCACAGCGTATTTATCGCGTTTCACGGTTCATGGAACAGATCTATTCCTGCTGGCTACAAAGTGATCCGTCTAAAACTCGATTCGATGGGTAATATTGTTTCTCATGAAGACTTTATAAGTGGGTGGTTGAAAAAAAATGGTTCTCCAAGTGGTAGACCGGTCGACATAGAATACTCCCCTGAAGGAGAGCTTTATCTTTCCGATGATCTTCTGGGGGTAGTCTACAAAATAAGCGGAAATTAAAAGAGTAAAATTTTGCAAACCATCACCTCACCTTGGTAAAAACAACTCTTCACCGCTACTTGCCTTCCACGAACATCACTATATAATAGTAGAAAAAAATTTCGTAATCCTATCAGATAAGTGATTGATAGGATTATATGTTCCTAAACTTTTCAACGGATATGGTGTGCTAAAAAATTTCAACCGCCGTCTTAGAAATATTTTTCTAGCTGGGTTCTTAGTCACGCTTCCTATTACTCTTACTATCTTCATTCTCAGCTTCCTCTTCAAAAGCCTCGATACGCTATCCCCTGTTTTCACTCATTGGTTGATCTTGCTGGGTGCTCCTATTCCAGAGGGATACCGCATTCCTTTTCTGGGGGTAGTCATGACCTTTGTTATTGTATTTCTTGTTGGCGCAGTGACCACCAATATATTTGGAAAAAAAATACTTCATTTATGGGAAGAAATTATTGGGAAAATTCCTTTTGTCCGGCGTATTTATAAAGGAACTAAGCAGGTCGTATCTTCGTTTGCGACAATGGATACAAAGTCATTCACTAAAGTGGTACTCATTGAGTTTCCGAGAAAAGGAGTTCACGCAATAGCCTTTGTTACAGGGAAAACCAGTGGGGAACTTCAACGCCTTACAAGTGACAACCATATGAAGGTTTTTATACCCACCACACCGAACCCAACTTCAGGGTTCGTCATTTTCGCTGACCCTAGCGAGTTCATTACACTGGATATGACAATCGAAGAGGGCATTAAGTACGTGATATCTGGCGGGATTGTGACGCCTGAGCATGTTGAAAAATTAATTAAGAATTCTAGTGTGTGACCCACCCTATCGATAGAATTATTTATATTGACAACCACCTTATAGCTGTAACCAAACCAGCGGGACTTCTAACACAACCCGACCGTAATACAGATGAGTCATTAATTGACCAAACCCGCCAGTGGATTAAAGAAAAATATAATAAGCCGAATAATATTTTTTTGGGGCTAGTGCATCGCTTGGACCGTAATGTCTCTGGTGTTGTCCTGTTTGCTCGTACTTCAAAAGCGGCCTCTCGACTTTCTAAACAATTTCGAGAGGGAACCCCAAAAAAACACTACAGGGCGATTGTCCTTGGTAAATTAAAAGAAGAGCAGACAACTCTTGTGCATTATCTTCGAAAGGAAAAGTCGCTAAGAGCTACTGTTTTCCCTAGAGAAACACCTACTGCAAAACGTTCGGAGTTGTCATATGAGGTTATCTACTCCCTAGAAAAAAAATCTCTACTTGAAGTATCTCTTTCTACAGGGAGATTTCACCAAATTAGAGCACAGATGGCATTCATCGGGCACCCCATCCTAGGTGATGTGAAGTATGGGGCCCCAGAACCTCTGCCAAATCAAGAAATTGCTCTCTATGCCCATAAATTGGTTTTTAGTCATCCCATTTCAAATGAAGAAATCACACTGACTGCTCCAGAACCGAAAACTTGGGAGCAGTTCAAGCTTTGAAGCTTTGCTAAGTATTCTATTCTGCAGGTACACCCGACGTGCTAACTTCTCTTGGATCTACGAGGGAATCTTTTACAAGATCATCTTTATGAGTATGGTAACCAATGTCCATAAGAAGAGATAAAAGAATGGGGACGAGAAAAAGTGTGAATATGGCCGACACTCCCAAGCCGCCAATCAAAGCAGTACCCATGCCTCGGTAAAGCTCAGTACCGGCTCCTTCACCTAACGCCAGTGGAATCATCCCGAATATACTGGAAATAACTGTCATCATAATGGGCCTCAGTCTGGTTTCACAGGATTTCAAAAGTGACTCCCTCTCGTCCATGCCAGACTTGATATTGTTAAGCATCTGGTGAATTATGAGAATGGCATTATTCACAACTATACCCGCAAGAATAACGATTCCTAACTGGGTTAATATATCGAATGTAATCCAGTTCCAGCTTCCAGCTAGAGCTTCTGCGTCAGAGATTTTCCATTCTCTAAGAATATCCAGAATATTTTGTCTTTGTAAAACGTTATTGCCAACAATCCCCAAGAATGACCCAGATACCGCAAGAATAACCGTAAGCATAACAATGAGCGGATGCAAAAAAGAAGCAAACAAGGCCACCAATAAAAGATAGATAAACCCTACTGCATAATAAAAACTATTCAGAAGAGATTTTTGTGTCGAGGCAAGTTCATCTGCCGCACCCCCTACACCTAACCCAAAATCTTCACCTAAAGTTTGCCTAGTCGGAACTAATTGTTCACTCTCAATCCGATCTATCACCTGTTGCATTGGAAAATCTTTTTTAACCTGAACTCTTAGGACGATAGCACGTTCTTTCTCTATGTGATCGATACGAGCGGGGCCAGCATCAACTTCAATATCTGCCAAGTGACCTAAATGAGTCATCTTATTTTCCTTGGTCCAAACAGGAAGATCCTGATAATCATTCAAACCAAGCTTGGTTCCTTTCTTTCTCTGCACTAGGACAAAATCAATGGGCTCCCCTTGATCGTTATATTCGCCCAAGTATTTCCCCGCATTAAGTGACTCGATAATATCTCCCATTTCATTCATTCCCATATTAAGCCTTGCCGCCTGTTCGCGACGCGGGATAAACTTTAACTCTGGGTTACCAAATTTGAATTCCGGCCTGACTGAATGCACGCCTTCACTACCTGAAAGTTTTCCAATCAAATCCAATGCGATGCTTTTTAGTTTTTGGATATCAGGACCAGTAATTTCCACCTGGAATGTTTTGTCAGCCGAACGAAATATTGGTCGTTGTATTGCGAAGGCAAATCTATAACCTGGTATCTTAAAAATTTCTTCCCCCATTTCTCTAGCCTTGATAGCCATTTTAACTTCTCCGCGCTGTCCCGAAGCTAATTCCTTTTTCACAATGGCTCCACCACCGTTAAACCGAGGTGCAAACACGGTAAAATTCCGGTCAACATCTTCCATTCCAACAATCTTATCTTCATACGGTGCAAAGTAATTCATATTTATTTTGGCAGGTACCCCAGCTACCGGCTCGATCAGCATCAAAACCATATTAGTGTTGCCATAAGGAAGGTAGTCTTTCTCGGGAAGAATGGTAATACTCCATAACATTACCGTAATGATTCCACCGATTACCCCAATTTTCCCAATGATCCCTGTAGTCGACTTATCCAATAGCCGACTCATGAGCTCTGCATATAATTTAACTACCTTCGAACCGAGAAGAACCACTGGACGAAGCAACGTACGATGAAGAAACCCCGGCTCGTAAATCTCGCCTGGGCTAAGACGAATCAATAAAGTGGTTAAAGTTGGAATAACCGTAATGGAAACAATCAAAGACAATGCGATACTGCCGCTAATGGTGATCGCAATATCCCGAAACATCTGACCTGCTTCCTCTTCAATAAAAACAATCGGAACAAACACCGCTAGGGTAGTTAGTGTAGAAGCAAGTACTGCGCCCCAGACCTCGGCAGCGCCATCATAAGCCGCCTTGAATACACCTTTTCGCATCGTAAGATGACGAAAAATATTTTCCAAGACAACAATAGAATTATCTACTACCATGCCGACTGCGAAGGCCATGCCCGCAAGAGAAATAATGTTAATACTACGGCCCAGAATTTTCAGAATAATAAATACTGCCACTAAGGTGACAGGAATACTTATAGCGATAATCAATACCGAACGTACTGACCCCAAAAATAACAATAGGACCGCAACCGCTAATATAGCTCCAAGGCTAAGGTTCGACTTAACCAGTCGCATTGATTCATCGATGTAATCTACATCCTTATAAACAATTTTTAGCTTGAGCGGAATTCCTCGATTAAGCAGCTCCTTGTTCAGTCCCTCTACCATTTTTGCTGCTTCATTACAGGTCTCTACAACATTAGCCCCTGCCTTTCGAATCACACCAAATCCGTTAGATAATTCACCACTAATACGAACTAGAGAGTCTGTTCTCTTATAACTGTCTTCCACAACCGCAAAATCCATCACTCTAATCGTACGATCTCCATCACGCTTTATAACTGTTTCCATAATTTCACTAGCACTAGAAAATTCCCCTAGTGCACGCACCGTGTAAGCCCTCCCCTCTTCATCGTGAAATCCTGCACGCGTATTTTGGTTTTCATCTCGCAATCGCCTGATAATTTCATCGTAAGTGAGCCGCAAGCGGGCAACACTATAGGGGTTAAACTCAACCCGCATTTCCCTTTCTTCCCCACCAAAGTGCCAAACATCTGCTATCCCAGTTACCCTGCGCAATGCTGGAATAACAATGTCCTTTCCAATCTCGTACATATAATTCTGGTTCATTTTTGGCATTTGCGAATCGGGCTTATCAAAAACAATCCACATGATTGGATTTGAGTTATCGGTAGACACGCTTTTAAGGGTGGGTTTGTCCGAAAGTACTGGGAGATCTTTCACTTGCTGGAGCTTGTTGTTGACATCGATCATCGAAATCTTCTTGTCAGTACCCCACTCAAATTCTAGAGTGATGATACTTAATCCATGCTGACTGCGAGAGGTCATTTTTTTTAAACCTTCAACTGACTCCAATTGCTCTTCGAGGCGACGGGTGATATTACGTTCTACTTCATTTGGAGAAAGACCAATATACTCTGTACGGACTTCTATAAGAGGTTTATCAACCGTAGGTGTAAGTTGACGAGGAAGCGTGTTAAAACAAATGACACCCACCACCGCTACGAGGGCCATCACAACAGTAACAGAATGATAGTTACGTATAGATTGGTCGATCAGCTTCATCAGGTTTCCGGTTGATCAGGTTTTGTTTCTTTTGCCTTTTTATTTGGTGCAACACTAAAAGCTGTTCCTGTTTCAGGTTTCAAGTTGGTGGGGAATACTTTTGCGCCAGGAAACACAGCACCCGACCCTCTAAGAATTAATTCTGAATCGGGTGAAAGTTGATGCGTAAAATCGTCTATCTCAACAAGTTCGTTTTGTTCTTTGTAAGCTCGCACCGGAATAAGGTGCGCCTTGCTTTCTTTAACTACATAAACCACGGTTCCCTTTTCACTTATTACCAGAGCAACGGAAGGGACATGCATTACATGTTTACGAACACCAAAGTTCATCATTCCTACCAACGTGAGTCCTGGGAATAGAGCACGGTTCGGTCGACGCAGTTCCACCTGAATGCGTATGTTCCCAGAGTAAATATCCGCATCTGGAATCACTCGCAATTTACCCCTTTGCTTGAATTTCAAACCAAGTTCCTTAACCCAAAAATCAATACCTTTCAGTTTGTTCAATTTATTTCGATATGACTGGGGCAATTCGAGTACTGCTTTCAAGCGAGACGAGCTAACCATTTCAAGAACTGGCGACCCTACCTTCACAAAAGCTCCCTCTTCAATATTTTTATGTATTACCGTACCTTTAAATGGCGCGTAAATTAGCGTTTTCGAAAAATCAAGCTGCGCCTTCTCCAACCGCTTAATAATTCCTTTGCCTTCTGCCCTAAGTTGCTCAATATCTTCCTGGCGAGATTGTTTGGCAGCTTCAAACGCCGCATTGCTTTCACGAAGTTTTTCCTTAGTTTGCCGAACTCTGTCATTTACCTCGTCAAGAATCGATTGGGCGGTCACTCCATCTGTTACCAACTTTTGAAACCGATTTTGTTCTTTAATAGCTAAATCGAGAGCACTTTCATTTACTCTGACCCGCGCTAATAATTTTTCTTTTTCTTCGGGTCGTAAGCCCTCGATCGCCTTTTTAAATTCTTCTTTAGCGGCGGACATTTCTGCCTCGAGTTCTTCAACCTCAAGTTTATATCCCCTAGAATCGATTCGTGCCAGCAAATCGCCGATCTCCACTTCATCGCCTTCTTCTACCCTAACTCGTGTAATCAGCCCCTCTACTTCTGCATTGATGGTCACGCGTTGTTCTGCACGAATGTTCCCGACCGCACGAACTTGATTCGTCACATCTTTGAAAATGATCTTGCCAGTTTGAACTGGCAGAGAAAACTCACGTTTTTTTTTTGAGACCTCTTCTTTTTTTGAGCAACCTAAAAACAGTAAAAAAACTGTTTGAAGAATAAGTACGCTCAAAAAGCCAATCCTGACCATTGATATAAATTTTGTTATAATTGTCACTATAAATATAGGTTCAGATAAAATTCTTTCTCAATTATCGTACTAAGTTCGGTACGAGGACAGACGCAGTGTCATGAATCTCATTACCACTGATGAGCTTAATCCAGTTGAAGAGTTCGATTACCAACTATTGGATACCGGAAACTTTAGAAAACTGGAGCGATTTGGACCTTACACATTTGTTCGCCCTGCCCCACAGGTTATCTGGCCTCCACAATTGCCTGAAACAGAATGGGGTAAAGCCAATGGGGAGTTCCATCACCACAAGGGAAAATCAACGGGAGGTGGCGAATGGATCTTTCGCAACCCAGTTCCAAAAAATGGCTGGCCACTCCGATTTCAAAATCTTATTTTCACCGTCCAAACCACCTCATTTGGACATTTGGGATTATTTCCCGAACAAGCCCAAAACTGGGACTGGATAGCAAACCAGGTCAAGGAGCTTAACGGCAATAAACCCAATGTTCTTAACATGTTCGGCTATACCGGGGCAAGCACATTGGCAGCTGCTGCAAATGGGGCAAATGTCACGCATTTAGACGCTTCTAAAACTTCCGTGACCTGGGCGCGAAAAAATTTAGAATCATCTGGTCTCGCTGATTGCTCGGTCCGCTGGATAGTGGATGATGCTGAAAAATTTCTCCAACGTGAATATCGCCGTAACCGAAAGTATGATGCCCTCATCATGGATCCCCCATCTTTTGGACGGGGCCCTAAGGGAGAAGTTTGGAATATAGAAACCCAAATGACTACATTGTTAAGCTTGTGCAAAAATGTTTTATCCGAGTCTCCTAAGTTTATTTTACTCACCACGCATTCTCCCGGGGTATCCTCTCTGACTCTAAAAAATATGCTGATCAAGTTTTTGGTCTCGCCTGATTCTGGGCTGTTTCAAACAGGAGACATGTCCATATACGATACTGGATCAGGTCTTCAGCTTCCCAATGGATTTTACGTCCGCTTTTCGGCTAACTCTTAAAAAGGAACTTATGGCTCTTGAGTTTTATAATTTAATTCGGAATCACGCAGAACAAACCCCCGATCAATCGGCAATTATTGACGGTGAATCCACCACCACCTATAAACAACTGCTCGAACAAGTTGAGCGTTTTTCGGGAGGATTGAGCAGTTTACAATTAACCTCGCAAAGCAAACTCGGACTACTTTGCCTGAATCAAAAAGAATATTTAGTCGCCTTGATGGGAGCTTTTTTAAAAGGTATCACTGTCATACCCTATAATTTTCTATTGCAACCCGAAGATTTAATCTACATTACGAAAGATGCGGGTATCGACTCTATTGTTGTTGACTCAGCATTCATCAAACCGGAAACCATTCCATTTCTTCAAACTTTTAAGAATAAAATCGTGGTCGGCCCTACCGACCCCATGAAACTCGGAAGTGACGCACTAGCATATGAAAACTTTTTGAACAATGCCTGCCGTTCTAAAGCAAAATTACGACATGACAGAACGGACTCTATCCCTGACGTAATTTTATACACTTCAGGAACAACGGCAAAACCTAAAGGAGTGATGCTTGATGAATCTCAATTTTCTTCAAATAGCCGGGACACCCTAACTCATATTCCAATCTCATCCAACGACCGTGTCATTGTGGCGTTACCCTTGTTCCACTCATTCGGCAATATTATGGCATTGATGGTTTTCATGGCAGGCGGCACACTCATTCTTCTAAAACAATTCGCACCTAAATCTATTCTTCAAAGCATTGAAAAACACAAAGCAAGTATTCTTCCTCTGGTGCCGACAATATACAGTTTCCTTGTCGATCTGTGCGCTCGAAATGATTATGATGTTTCCTCCCTAAAACACTGCATCTCAGGAGGTGCTGCCCTTCCCCGAGCTTTACTTAAAAAGGTTGAAGAAACACTCGAAGTTTCTGTAATTGAGGGGTATGGCCTCACAGAAACTTCCCCCGTTATCGCGGTCAATACCTTCAAAGATGGAAGCTTTCCTGGTTCAGTCGGGCCCATTGTTCCCAACGTAGAAGTGAAAATCGTTGACGAAACAGGGGGAGAAAAACCATCAGAAAACGTAGGTGAAATTTTAGTTCGTGGAAAAACTGTCATGCAGGGATATTGGAACCTTCCTAAAGAAACAGCTAAGACGATAACTTCGGATGGTTGGTTGAAAACGGGCGATCTAGGCCACCTTGATAAAGAAAACCGCCTCTTTATCTCAGCAGGAAGGAAAAAAGACCTGATAATACGTGCTGGAGAAAATGTGTCCCCACTGGCAATTGAGAATGCATTAATGAATCATCCTGCTATCGCAGAAGTTGCGGCCGTAGGAGTAGCTGATGCAAGAACCGGAGAGCGAGTGAAAGTTTGTATTGCATTAAGGCATGAAACAACAGTAACTGAAAGTGAACTCAAATCTTTTTGTCGAAAAAGTCTCCCAGCATTCATGGTTCCAGATTATTTCCAATTCATGGAAGAACTACCCAAAAATGCAACAGGAAAAATATTAAAAACCGAACTAAAAAAAAACTAAAAAATAGCCCTCAGATGGAGAGGCCAAAATAAAAGGTTTTTCGACTTATATATCCTTAGCGCATCGAAATCCTAGATTCTCAAACCGGTAATTTCTAAAGAAGGCCTTGCGCCATGCAGAACGTAAGGTTTCTATTCCTCCCCCCCAAGATCCCCCGCGTAAAATTTTCTCATTAGCTCCTCCGTCAAAGTCACGAATATTTTTTCTCGTTGGTCCCAACGGATTATCTTTGGGGCTAATGAAATAGTAGTTTTGTTCGGTATCCATCCAATCGGCGACCCATTCAGCAACATTTCCCGACATATCATAAATTCCAAATGGGTTTGGTGGAAATTTACCAACGGGAGCCGTATACTTATAGCCATCGGATGCATCTGCAACTCGAACATTCATGTCGCAATTGGTATCGCAAAAATTTCCTCTTGATGAGTCAAATTTTTCTCCCCAATAGTACTCTGTAGTTGTTCCGCCACGTGCAGCAAACTCCCATTCCGCTTCCGTGGGCAATCTCTTTCCGGTTTTTTCACAGTATTTATTTGCCTCCTGCCAAGTAACACTTTCGACCGGTAGATCGGCAGATACAAATCGGGATGGGTTAGTCTTCATTATAGATTGAAAAGATTTTTGCGTAACTTCATGTTTCTCGATTTTAAATGGGGACAAACAAACTTTATGGACAGGACTTTCAAGAACAGAACCTTTCGAGCTTCCCATGTCAAAGCAACCACCTTCTACTGTGACCATCTCTACCTTCTTTGTCGAACCCGAAGCGTCAATAAGTTTTGATTGTATTTTTGAATATAGTTCTTGTACTTGCTCATGATCCAAACGTGGAACACCTACATACTCTATCCTAACCTCATTTTTTGGAACTAGCTTCATCTTACTTGACTCTAAAAAAAACAGCCTGTAGTGAGGAATCTCCTCTTTAGCTTTGGACTCTAGATAGTTTCTCATATTGCTTTTCCCAGACTGGGCACTAACTACTGTCTCGTCTACTAACTCTGCCATGTGATACGGGGTACGTGTTTTAGGCGAAATTACTCCTTCCAAAGCATCTGACTGCCCTACAACAAAAACCTTCACTTTTTTTTGCAACATAACCTTACGCGAAAGAATTTTTTCTGCTAAAGGCTTTGCTTCCAAATACTTCTCGAGAATAAACTTAACCTCCATTAGTGACTTTAAAATACGATAATTCTTCGGCTCTTTTGCCAACGCTTCTGTATAGGCTTTCTCTGCCAACAAGTAGTCACCCATTAAACGGTTCTGATCACCTTGGGCCAATAATTTTGGCACGTCAGCCAAAACGTTGCCCGAAAAAAAAATGCCGATTAAAAAAATAACATGGACTGATATTAGAAGCTTAAAAGTATGCTGAACTACCGTCATGAGGCGGCTCCTTGATTGGTCAGTTTTGTATTCGATAAGATTTATGATAAGTCATATATTCGGATTAGACAAGAAAACATAACGGAGGCCGAAAAGAATTTAAGCTTATTAAGAATATACTACCTAGTTATTTTTTCTTTCTCAGGGGAAGATCTGGGGGACTTAGTTTTGGCGGGTTGGGCTGTCTTTTGTTTCTTAAGTTTGTTCCAATCGGAACCTACATCTTTTTGAACCTTAAACTTATCGCGTTTAGGGAAGTAATCAATTTCGTCCATTACATCCGATCCTGAATCTTTTTGTGTTAACGTTTTTGAAGAGGCCTTTGCAAAATTTTATGTAAATTCTCCGTCATCGAATTCCTTAATCCCAATTGAAAGGCTTTTCCCAAATGGAATTTAGCTTCATTCCGTCGATTCATCATAGCATATAACATTGCCAAGTTTGCATGTCCCGTCGAAAAGTTTGGGTTCACTGTTACTGCTAATAAAAGCATATCCCGTGCTTTTTCAGGCTTCTTCTGCCTTAGATAAACTTGTGCTAATGAATTATATGTGCGGGGATTATTTGGTAATTGACGAATAGCCGCACGCAATACAGGCTCGGCTTTATTAATTTTCCCCAAAACCGCAAGGGTCGCTCCATAGTTTGCCAGAAGAGACGGGTGGTCCGGATAAACCTCAAGTCCTTTTCTATATTCTTGTTCGGCTTGTTTAAATTTATTCTGACTTCCGAAAACAATCCCATTCTTAAAATACGGCGTCCACAAATCAGGCATTAGGACCGAGGCCTTGTTAAATGAAACCTGTGCCGATTCAAAATTCCCCTTAGCCAGAAATGAATCCCCAGTAGAAAGAAGTTGTTTGTAGGTCGCTCGTTTTTCTATTTCCTGCGCAGATTTATCTGGGGCAGCAATGCCAACGAATCCAACCAACACCAAGTTGACTAGAACTCCCATTACAACCACATTCTTTGGCTGTAATATTTTTTTCAGGACGGATGCATTCTGCATAGAACTTCTAAATAAATACAAGACACCTATCACGCAAGCGAACTGTGCTAATGGAAGCATCAATAAATATATACCATCTACATAATCCCACTCCGGATGTTCAAAACCCATCAACCGAAAAAAATTGGTCGAGCGTAATAGGAGTAACGGATGGTTAAAAAAAACCTGAAACGACCCCGATATAGCCTCGATAGAAAAATGTGGATGAGTGTATTGAAGGACCACCTTATACTGAACGATCATTAAATATTGACTAATCACGCAAGCCACAATGAAAACCATGGTCGCATAACCCATCACTTTATTTCTAAAACATCTGTCCATTAGGTTGGCTAACCCGATGGTAAATAAGACTGCGGCGGCTATAAAATATCGATTGCCGTAGGCACCCGACTCCACAAAAGACAGCATAACGACTATCAAAGAAATTAGCGACGCTAAGGAGGCAACGCGTATACTTTTGGAAACTGGACCAGGGATCAAAAGTCCAATAAAGCCGGCAAACCATAAAGGAGTTGCTACTGCTAGCCCCCACTTTGCGCTAAAGAAAAGGTCCTGTAGCTTACTGCCAAGCATCGTAGATGAAGTTGATGTTTCAATTGCTTTACTTTGTAATGTCTCCACAAGATAAGGGGAAATAATGAACCCATTCAATTGATTCCACGCTACAAATTGGGGCAATAAACAAACCAAAAACATGGCAAGGAAATAAAGGGTATTCAGCAAAGTATCTGTTATCTTGGAAGAGTTTGCAGAGCCTCTTCCTGCAAACCACAAGAAAACGACATCGACGATATAAAGAACCCCGTAGTTTACATTTATCAGGCGAACAAGGCATAGCAATCCTAGACAAACCCCCATAACAGCATGATGAAGTTTTTTATTTGACCCCCGATAATGAAGCCACGCCATTACAAATAATGCAGCAAGAAAAAACTCAGTGGTATGTGCCATTCGCTGGCGAATAAAGGTGTAATACAATAAAGGGGAC
>JYMV01051281.1_pt1 | contig 12686 bp, 8 predicted proteins | sample 338911 | NCBI WGS metagenome assembly JYMV01 (sample SAMN03354496, study PRJNA234377) | hydrothermal vent metagenome | biome: Deep sea; feature: Hydrothermal plumes at the Eastern Lau Spreading Center, Western Pacific Ocean; material: Seawater | place: Tonga | collected 2009 | depth 2000 m m | reverse complement strand
GGGCGGCACGGACCAGAAATTCAACCTCCTCGTTGGCCGGGACCTCCAACGGGCCTACGGGCAAAAGCCTCAGATCGTTCTCACCATGCCGCTGCTGGAAGGGACCGATGGAGTGCAAAAAATGAGCAAGAGCCTGGGCAACAGCATTGGAGTTTTCGATGCTCCGAACGACATGTTTGGGAAAATCATGTCCATCTCAGATGAGTTGATGTGGCGCTACTACGAGTTGCTAAGCCAGGTCAATGCTGAAGAATTGGAGGCCCTGAAAAAACAGGCCGCGTCGGGAACCTTGAATCCCAAAAATGCCAAGATGGATTTAGCGAAAGAAATCGTCGCACGTTACCATTCTCCCGAACTTGCGGAAACCGCCCTGACCGAATTCGAAAATGTGTTCAAGAAAAAGAACCTGCCCGAAGACATCCCGGTTGCGAAAGGCTGGGGAGATGATTTACGAGGAATCTGTAATATTCTGAAAGACCACAAAATGACCGACAGCACCTCCGCAGCCCGCCGTCTGATTCAGCAAGGATCTGTAACGGTAAACGGAGAAAAAATTTCCGATGTTAATCAGGAACTACCTGGGAACCAGGAATATCTCATCAAAGTCGGCAAAAAACGGTTCCTGAAAATTCAACCGGGATGATGGGAGCGTTTGAACCGGATCGAATTGCCAATTTCCATATCAAATTTACTTTTTACAACAATTGCGGTCGCAGTTTTCTTTTGCGTGCCAATGACCTTTATTTCGCCCAGCACAAACGGTAGGAGAGGTGTCTTTTTCGGTTCCAATTTGTACCAGATATTTTCCTCAATATTGGGAATGGAGTAAACCTCGAAATGATCGCCGGGCCGCACCTGGTCTTCCCAACCTTTATCGATGTAAATAAAATCATCATACATTATGCCTATCTTATCTCCCTTGGACGCGACAATATAACCCTCGATGGATTTGTCTGTCTCCGAAAAAGCAGGCGTCTGATCCTCAAACTTTTTATACGGCGTGAGCAGATGCCCAGGGTCAATACTTTCATACGCTTTCAACACACGGGCATAAGAAAACGTGTCACCCGGTTGGGTGATCTCAAGCACACCATGAATAAGCACCCGATGCCCAACAGGTTTTCCCAGTTTGGACATATAAGTTTTGCTCACATAGCCGATTCTTCGTTCATACTCCTTAAGTTTCTCCTCTCCCCGCCCTGGTAGAACGGGATGATAGATAAAGCGGTCCAGCGAGTAGACAGTGAACCGGTCGCCTTTTTCTATTCCCTGATCCTTACCAATATCCACAAAAACTTCATCGGGGCCAGTTGTTCCCAGCTTTTGTTCAAACAGTTTAGCAACGGTGCCAACTGGAACCAAACTCGACACAATAAATCCAGCTTGCGCGTATTTTTTCTCTACCGCAGATTTTGATTTTGGGGAAAAATAAGGGCTCTTTACTTTGGAACCTTCTTTTATATAGGAATAGCTACCAGAAGTTACTATCATGCCCGGGTTTCCACATTCCAAAAGCATGCCCTTTTCGGGGGGAAGAATCTCCATGTCCGGAGTGATCCCAGCCACCTCATTTTCAAGAGTTATCTTCAAATCATTTCCCCATGCGGGCAGAACCCCAAACGCGCCGGCATGTAAAATCGAGACGAACAAGAAACCCAATGAAATTAGCGTCTTCATAAAAGAACTCCATCTATTACTAATTGAATAGTAATATGTTACAACATTTTTGGCCAATATTGCGGGATTTTTGCGGAAAACCTCCGTAAGTAATGAACACGTGATATTCTTCCTAAACTTTTACCCTTGCAGGGCATAAAGTTAGTGAAGGAGATATTACATGCGGCAAATGTTCTCTCGGCTTAACGAGTCATAGCTATCTGCCTTTATGGCTAGGGGGAGTTGCCCTTACTAATAATCACCAGAGTCTGGCCTGGCGGCCTTGAAAGAAAGGGATTAGCCCTTGACATGGGCTCCCTCCGGTGAAATAATCCCCCAAACCTTCCCGTAATTTCTCCAGTTGTCTAACCATCTGATTTGGTAGGAGTAAGGCGGGATTTTTCGCATTTTGCAGGATTATTTTTAGGACAGATTCATGAAAAGGACTTTTCAACCCAGTAATATCAAACGAAAACGTGTGCACGGATTCCGTAAAAGAAGCTCTACCGTGGGGGGAAGACGTGTATTGGCAAACCGCAGGCGAAAAGGCAGAAAACGCTTGACGGTCTGAGCTCTCTGTACCCCGCCGGGGCATGAATCTATATGAAGGAGATATCACACCCCGCACCGAATGGCTGCTAGCAGCAGGGGCAACTGACAAGAGCTTTTTCAGCCGAGCCAACTCTTTGTTAAGCCAGCAAAAGTTATTGCAAACTGAGTCCAGCGAGTTATGTTTATCATTTGCCTTCATGCCCCGAATGGGGTATCACGCTGGCGCCGAGTGGATGGAAAATTTCTCTTTCAAAAAAACCGAACGGCTGGCCAAACGGCCCCAGTTTGAAAATGTCATGGCGGAAGGGGAAAAAAAACGGGTGGAGAGATTATGTATCATCTTTTCTCTCCCTAATGAATTGGACAGAAGGAGGTTGGGCATCATCGCCTCAAAAAAGATAGGCAATGCGGTGGCCCGAAACCGGGTGAAACGAAGAATCCGTGAAATTTTTCGCCACATCAAACACCGCATGGAACCTGCTCTGGACATCGTTGTTATATCTGGCAAAGACATGGCAAAGCTTCCCTACAGGGTGATTGAAAAAAAACTTTCAAACGCCCTTCTAACCGAAAGGTGAATCCCAAACCCGGATCAAACACCAGAGCAATCCATCGTAGGTCTCCATGTTAAACCAGATTTTCCTTAAATTAATTCGTGCATATCAACGCTGGATTTCTCCCATGTTTTTTCCCGCTTGCCGGTTTTATCCCAGCTGTTCAGAATATGCTGCCCAAGCTTTACACCGTTACTCCTTTGTCAAAGCGGTAGGACTGATTACTAGCAGACTTTTAAAATGCCACCCCTATCATAACGGGGGGGCTGACCCGTTGAAATAGGTTGAAGGCTCAACAAAACGGCTTTTGACTGGAATTGGAGATTCGACTTGGAAAACAGATTATTACTCGCCTTTGTTCTGTCTTTGGCGGTGTTTATAGGCTGGGGCTACTTCCTGGCACAAATTCAGGGTCCCCTGCCGGTCAAAGAACCGGGCATGGAAGAATTCCCTGAAGATGCTCAGGCACTTGCACCTAAAAGTAGGGCTTTAGGTTCAGCACCTTCGGGTCTTCCCAAGTCAGAATCATTCCAACCCACTACCCCGATGCCGGTTCCCATTGATCCATTTCCAGGGGAAGAAGTTCTCATTCAGGTTTCCACCGGAAAAACCCATTTTGTGATCAGCAATCGTGGCGGAGTGATCAAACAACTGCAATTGCCGCGGTTTTACGATGACGACGGAAATATTATCGATTTGATTAACAACCCCGATCACCTGACACCGGCACTGGCCCTGCAGGCCAACGACCCTGAAGTGACGGCAATTTTGCAAAACGCACACTATGAACCTTCGACAACTTCCATCGTTTTGAGCGAATTCAATCCTGAGGGACGGCTGACCCTGACTTTGAACCACTCGTCCGGATTGCAGGTCACTCGAACTTATGTCTTCCACTTCAACGATTACATGGTGGAAATGGATACGCAGATCTCCGCCCCGTCCATGGCTTCCAGGAACCTGCAATACCAGGTGCTGTTGGGACCCGGCATGGGAGGAAAAATTTCCTCGCAAACGGATTACATCGTCTTTTCCGGTGCAACAGTATTTGCCAATAATGAGCGGATCGAAAACCCCCCCGAAGATATCAACAATACGTCCTATTTCAAGGGAGATTTACAATGGGTAGCCTTCCAGAATAAATACTTCGGCTCGGCTCTCATTCCCCAGCAGGGCACTAAATCCGGCCTGGTATTCAAAGAAGAAGACGAGGTCTTTGTCGGACTGAAATTTGAATCCGTTCAATCCGCCGCCAGCGCCCAAATTTTGTTTTATGGCGGTACCAAGGAACTGGAAATCCTGGAAGACAAAGGCCATCACCTGGTAAGGATGATCGATTACGGCTGGTTCGGCAACAAGTTCGCGTTTCTGGTTAAACCGCTTCTCAAGGTTCTGGCCTTTTTCTATAATCTCACCGGCAACTATGGCTGGTCGATCATCTTCATGACCTTTTGCATTAAAATACTGTTTTTCCCGCTGACCCATAAAAGCTTCAAGTCGATGAAGGGAATGCAGAAGGTTCAGCCTTATGTAAAAATCATTCAGGAGAGAAATAAAGATAACCGGCAGAAAATGAATGAAGAAATGATGGAACTGTATAAAAAACACAAGGTGAACCCGATCGGCGGGTGTTTACCCATGCTGTTGCAAATTCCCGTATTCATCGCCCTTTACCACGCGCTGTTCTTTTCCATCGAACTTCGCGGTGCCCCATTTATGGGCTGGGTCACCGACCTTTCCGTTGCCGATCCCTATTATGTTTTTCCCGTACTCATGGGCGCCACCATGTTCCTGCAACAAAAAATGACCCCATCAATGGGCGACCCCATGCAACAGAAAATCATGATGTTCCTCCCCATCGTGTTCACCTTCCTGTTCCTTACCTTTCCGGCCGGACTCGTCATCTACTGGACCGTCAATAATATCCTGACCATCTCCCAGCAATACTACATCTATCACGTCGCCAAAGACTAGCGGAGTACCTCCGCAGGTAACTTGCAAAAACTTTCTCTGGCTAGCAACAATTCTTCTCTGCTCAAAGAGTCACCGCAATTTGCCACCGGCGGCTCGCCGGGGGTTGCTTTTTACATCCGAAAGAAGGACGATAGCTTTCCATGAACGATACCATTACAGCCATTGCCACGCCTCCCGGTGAAGGAGGAATCGGCATCATCCGCATAAGCGGCGAAGGCGCTTTAGCTATTGCCTTGGCCCTGTTTCATCCCGTCACAAGTAAATCAAAACAGGAGCTTGCTCCTCAAAAAGTTTTGTTCGGCGAAATCCGCGACCCGGCCACAGGACAATGTGTGGATGAAGTCCTGCTCACCTTTTTTAAAGGACCGAGAAGTTATACCGCCGAAGATGTCATCGAGATCAGCGCCCACGGCGGGGCATGGATCACCGCAAGAATTCTCGCGCTGGTTTTGGCAGAAGGGGCCAGGTTGGCAGAACCGGGGGAGTTCACCCGCAGAGCGTTCATCAACGGCAGGCTCGACCTGACCCAGGCCGAAGCCGTTGCCGATGTGATCGAATCAGCCTCCGACAAAGCTTTAAACTCGGCCCTGTCCCAACTCAAAGGCGGACTCTCCAAACGGCTCAATACCCTGCACGAAAATCTGCTAGCCGCCCAGGCGCAGTTGGAAGCCGCGATAGATTTTTCAGAAGACGGCCTTACCTTTCAGTCGCGGGAAACCACACAAAAAAATATTCACCAGGTCGAAACCGAGTTAAGCCAACTGGTTGACTCTTTTCGCCAGGGACGAATCGTTCGCGAAGGAATGCGGGTCGCTCTGGTCGGCAAACCCAATGTCGGCAAGTCCAGCCTGCTCAACGCGCTCCTGCAGGAAGACCGCGCTATCGTAACCCCCATCGCCGGAACCACCCGCGACACCTTGGAAGAACGGGCACGCATCAAAGATATTCATATCGTCATCATCGACTCGGCGGGCCTGCGCGACAACCCGGAACTGATCGAAGAACAAGGCATGCAAAGAACCCGTTCGGCACTGGAAAAAGCCGACCTGGCAGTGGTGATATTCGATTCCTCACAACCTCTTGACGACAACGATAAACTGTTGATGCAAGAAGTCGGCGAAAAACCCAAACTGGTTGTGCTCAACAAGTCCGACCTCCCCTCCTCCTGGCAACCGGACAAAATCGAAAAATTTTTGGCCGGAGACCAACCTCTCATCCTGTCCGCAAAAACCCTGAACGGATTCGAATCACTAAAAGAAGCCCTGCACAAAAAAGCAACCCACGGGGAACGGGTTGGGGAATCCCTCGTCATCACCCGCGAACGGCACCGCAATCATTTACAGCAATCCGCCGAAGCATTGAAAAAAGCTGGAGAAAGCCTAAAAGAAGGCTTGTCAGAAGAACTGGTGGCGGTGGATGTCACCCTGGCAATGGAACATCTGGGAATCATACTAGGCAAAACCTTCGAAGAAGACCTGCTCGATAAAATCTTCGGCCAGTTCTGCATCGGCAAATAGCTGCTAGGCGCAGGGCCAACGAAAATCGGGCCACGCCCAGTGGGAATGGGCGGCAGACGCTACGCGACTGCCAAAGTCGTGGGGCCGGTAGCCGTGATATTGTTCCTTAGACTTCGTGAGCCAGTGATGTTCCTTCCGTTGCCTTCTTGCCCCGAAGGGGTATGTTAAATCCCCTCCATAAATTCATGCCCCAGTTATATCCTCTTCCTTTGCCTTCATGCCCCGAATGGGATAGCAGGGGTAGAAGGGGTAAATAGTTTTATCTGGCAAGCAAAAAGTTATCTCGGCAATATGAACCAGTACTTTCTACTGGCCACCGGGACGGAGCGTCATCGCGAGCCCCTAAGCGGCGTGGCGATCCAGAGATTGCGGGTAAGATTTTATATCCACAAATGAAAAACAAAAAGCCTGGGAGACTATAGCAGTTCCCAGGCTTTTTACTTGTTTAAGCAGTAGTGTTGATATCTCTATACGCACTGATCTCATCCGCAGAAAGTTCACCATCTCCATTCTCATCGATGGCACCAAAGTTATCTATCAAGGTGCTACCACGTCCAGTCTTGTCATACACGGATTGTAATTCGTCAGCATCTAACCCACCACTACCGTCCAGGTCAGCCCTTTCAAAACGATTCGCCCGAGCATTTTGGTGGGCAGTTTGTAATTCAGCTTGGGTTAATTGTCCATCACCATCCGAATCTATCTGGTCAAAATTTTCTAACAACTTTACCCCATGACCATTTGTATCGATCGAATTCTGCAATTCATCCTGACTAAGTCCACCACTGCTATCAGTGTCGACAGTGTTAAATCGGTTTTCTCGCGCTTGCTGAATGCTCTGTGGATTAAAACTACCAAGTCCCTCTATCATTTGAACCTCCTGTCTTAATTTAGGTCTCGGGTCCCCCAATCCCCTGAAACTTCGAAAATAATTTTCATTGTTCTGATCGACAGATTGAAAGAATAAATAATGGGACTTCGGCTGAAAGCTATACCAATAAAGGGCTTAACTTCCAGGCTGACGGGAGGCTATTTTAGAAGGTGTTATTAGTCTGCTAAAAATCGATTCAGGTATAAGGCGGGACTATCTCAGCTAATTTCCCATACATATTTCAGCCAAATTCCTAATTGCAGGGGTTGCATAAGGAGTTTGATTATCTGGCCCCGGTTAAATGGAGAATTGACCTAGCCGAAATTTTGATTTTCTTGTCAACCTTTTGCCCTCTTCTGCGTTTTAGTAGGTAACAAGCAGAAATAATACTCGAACCATGAAGACGGAAATCAATCAAATGGAAGCCAAAAAGATAAAAATTATTCTTGCGGATAACCGCACCATTGTCCGAACTTGCATTTCTCATTTAATGAACCACCATAACGCGAACATCCAGGTTATAGGAGAGGCGCTGGATGGTTGGCACTTACTCAAACTGGTTGCCAGCATTAAATGCGATATTGTTCTGTTGGATGCCATTATGCCGGGCCCCAGCACTCTGGATATCATCAAAAACCTGAAATCCGAATTCCCCAAAGTCTCAGTATTGATCTCGACCAGTTATTCGGATATGGACTTTATCATTCGATGTTTTAAGGCAGGCGCTAAAGGTTATTTCCTGATTACCGGTTCGATTGAGCAATTGATTGATCTTATCAATAAGGTTCATAGAGGTGAAACAGTTCTTCCCGCTGAGGTGTCAAGGAAAATGGCGCTGCAAAATATGGGACATAAATCCCATATCGAACTAGCCCATGAAGTTTTATCTGATCGAGAGCTGGAGGTAATGTGCCTGATGGCTTCGGGGAAAGGCTTGTCCTTTGTGGCGGAGATACTTTGCTTGAGTCCCAAAACCATAAGCACCCATAGAAATAATGTTATGAAAAAAATGGGCTGGCAAAACAACGCTGAAATGATGTTTTATGCCATTCGCAAAGGCCTGGTAAAAGAAGAATTCCCAGAAAAAGAGCAATGCCTCTTCTGAAGAGCAATGCCATAGCCCCACGCCTTTGGCGGTCGCGAGGCGTTACCGCCCCATTGCCCCCGGCCGCTGGCCGGCTAGACCATGCCGATGGCGGTGTGTTGCATATGTTGGCGTTGTTCTTCGGTCATTTCCAGTTGGGGGAGGTCATTGGATCCATATTTATCGATATAGAGGAAGACGTATTCGCGGACGGAGGTTCTTAAATCCCATTTCGTGTTGTGCTTTAGCTCGAACTCATCGAACACATCCAGCGCTTGCTGAATGCTGAGCCCGTCTTTGGTGGTGAAATAGTAGTCGAGCGCCAGGTCCCATTCCGGGTTTTTGTAGTAGCTGACGCCATATTTCTCCGGCTCAAACGCAACGGGACTGTATTTGCCCAGCACGAAGGTCATGAATCCGAGGGAGTGAATATGCGCCGAGTTTTTCTCGACAAAGGCTTTGCTGTCGTCGGCCTCTTCATTAGTCTCGCCGGGGAAGCCGAAGAATCCCATCAAGTGATTCCAGATACCGGCTTCGGATGACATGCGCAGGTTGGTTTCTATGGCATCGAGTTTTGTCGACTTGTCCATGAGCTTAAGCACGCGCTGGTTGCCGGACTCGTAGCCAAAGTGCAGATATTTGCATCCCGATTCCGCCACATCTTGCCAGACTTTTTCTTCCAGCAACGATTCTTCAAAACGCATATGCGTGGTCCAGGCGATATCGAGTTTATCGTCGATCAACTTGCGTGAAAGTTTCTGGAACAACGCCGGGGGATAGGACTCATCGGTGAAATGGAAATACCGGGTGCCGTGTTTATCTTTAAGGAACTTGATTTCCTCCACGATCTGGTCCACCTGTTTGGTGCGGAAGCCTTCCACGTAGCCCTGAAAATGGTCGCAGAATGTGCAACGCCCATAATAACACCCACGCGTCGCGAGATAGGGCAGGATGAGGTGCGGCACAAAATATTTTTCAAGTGGCAGTCCATCGAAATCCGGCGGCGGCAGTTCGGATAAAGTTTCGGCGCAGACTTCCGTGTTGACGTGAATGCCGGACTCGTCCTTGTATATGAGGTTGGGGAGTTTTGAAAAATCGCCGCCACTCTCCACCGCTTCGGTCAATTGCAGATAGGCCGATTCGCCTTCATAAACCACGGCGGTGTCAAACCATTCCCACAGCCCTTCTATTTCGGGCAGAGTATCGCGGATGCGGGTGATGATGTTCCCACCCAAGGTGATATGGGTTGCGGGAAACTCTTCCTTGATCATTTTGCAGAAGGTGAAGGTGGCGATGAGCTGCTTTTGTTGCACCACCGAAATGCCGACCATCTCCGGGCGTTCGCGCTCCATCACCGGACGAATCAGCATCCGGTAAACATCCCGATAAACATTGATCTGGTCATCATCGAGAGATTCCAGAATTTCCGAGGACATGAACGGCTTGTAAACGATGTCGGTCTCGATGGGCGGAAAACAGATTTGCGCCGGATAATAACCGAGCGAAACCAGCGCCATGGTTTCGTGCAGGCAATTTGTCGCCCATTCTAACTGGTCGATATCGTAAAAGGTGTTTCCGCGCAAAATTCCCTTGGCCTTTTCAACATCCCTGGAAAACTGTTCAAACAGTTCCGGAGTGCAGGTAAGGAGCCGTTTCATCAACTCCTGTTCTTCCTCATTCAATGCACGTTCTTTCTGCTCGTGCTGAAGGTGACTCAGCTCGCTGGCAATGCGTTGCGCAACATGTTGCAGAAACCGCCTACTGAAAAACAGGTCATACATCTCGACGTTGACATCCAATTGCGAGACGTCATGCCCCGCCGGGCGCAGGACCGAAGCCAGTGACGGTAGGCTCAGGTAAGGTTCGGAAGGTAACCAGTCGGGTGGAAATATTAAGAGTGATTTCATTTTATTCACTTATGTTCGACAAAGAACTTTCTCTTCTTCTGCCGGCGGCTGTTTGCCACCCAGCGCTTGTTTGCCAAACTTGTCGAGATAAAGTAGAAAATGTTCGCGCGGCAGAGTTCCCCACATTTCAAGCGACGGGAACAACTCTTCCGCCATTTTGATGCATTGGCTGTTCATTTCCACGGCCTCTTTGCGGGACATGCCTTCATTAGCAACAAAATCCAGGTTCATGGCAAGGTTTCGGTCCGGGTCTTCGATGATGCTTTCGATGGAAAACTTTTCCGGGTACTGGTAGCAACTGGAATCCCGGTTCAGCAAAAATACTCCCGGCCCAAAGGAATGGATGGAGTCCAGGTTGTCCCGAAGAAAGTCGATGGTCTCCTGAGCTTCGGGCCGGGTTTCGGTGGGGAACCCGAAAAACAGGAACGTATGGTTCCAGATACCCGCCTTATGGCTTTTTTGCAGGCTATCCCGTTCCACTTCCTTGCAAGTTCCCTTATCGATGAGCGCCAGCACTCGATCGTTGGCGCTTTCCAGTCCAAACATCAGGAAAGCAAATCCGGCTTTTTTCATTTGCGTGAACAATTTATCATCCATCACCTTGCCAGGGAACAGATTTCCACCCCGCGTTCGATCATCAATTCCGACACATCGTTGAGGGCGTGCGGTGAAACCGCCTCATCGGAAAAGGTAAAATATTTCGTGTTGTATTTTTTCATCAATGCTTCCAGCTCATCGACCATGGCATGCGTTTTCTGTTTGCCGTAGCGGTGTCCGTAAACAAAACTATGTGTGCAGAATGTACACTTACCCCAATAGCAACCCCGGCTCTGTAAAACAGGGATGATCGGGTATGGAGACAGATAATTGTGCATCGGCAGACCGTCAAAGGTCGGACCGGGAATTTCTTCGAAGCGCAGTTCCACACGTTCTTTGTTTTGCACCACTTCTTGTCCATCCAGATGGATCAGGTTGGGCACAGTGGACAACGCATCTCCGGCCTTGAGCGCGGTGAGCAATCTATGCAGGGGCTCTTCCCCCTCGAAGGTCACTATGCTGTGGCAAAAATCATCAAAAAATTCCGGGTGGCCGATCAACTGTCCGGCGTTGACGCTGAAAATGGGACCGCCGAGGGTGATATGCAGGTGCGGAAACTTTTCTTTGAGTTGCCGGGCTAAAGTCAGCCCAGGGATGATCTGCGAGATGCCGACAATAGAAATGCCTACGACATCGTAATCCTGCCAGTTTTCACCGGGAATCAAAACGCTTTCATATAGATGGATGAAGGGATTGGTCTTCCCATCGCGAGTGGCCTCATGCGCTCTATGGGTGGACTCTTCCGCACCGATACCACTTTCGAAAGTAGACAAGCTGAAAACCGCCGGGGCATGTGCATCAGAAACCAGTTTCAGGGCAGATTTGATCAGCATATCCGCCTGCTGGTAGCTGGGGAAATCGAAGAACCGTTCCGGCGTTCGCATGACCCGTTTGGCCTCATCGACTCCGGCAATGATCCGGTCGGAGAATTTCAATCCCGTCGCCAGCACATCCAGATGGGACTTCTCCTTCATCGACAGCGAATTCTGGCTTTTGAGCGATTGCAAGCGCTGAGCCATCAGCTTTTCAGCTTTTTGCAAAAGGGGCGCCGACAAAAAATGGTCGTAAGACGCTATGTTAAAATCTCTTTGATCCACATCCCAGCCTTTGGCCCGCAAATAGGCTGTCAGATAGGGTGTGCTCAAATACGGCTGAGTGGGATACCACTGTGCCGGGAAAATTAACAGGGTTTTCATGATGGGTTAAATGATAACATTTTTACTCTCTCAAGCCCAACGAGATAATATTTGACATCAATTTTCTGCGACGTATAATTGCCTGTTTAAACGACAGATAAAGCTTTTACCCCCACGAACGATGGAGTTTGGCGGGGCAAAGCTATCCTGAAACCGGGTTTTCCCAAATAGCAAAAAGGGCAAAAAATCCACTTTCCCCTTGTATTGTTTTTTTCTGGATTTTCAGGGAGGAAAATGGGGTTTTCACGGCGTTTTTCCGCTCATAAAGAGGTTTGAACATGCTAAAAAATCTTAAACTTTTGATCGTGCTGAATATTTTTTTATGGGTAGCGATTTCCCCTGTGTGGGCAAAAACGATTAAGGCCACAGACACTGAAATTTCGCTGGTCGATGGAATCGCCGTCGACAAAAAAGGCAATATTTATATTGCCATGCGTGATCACAATATCATCAGTCGGGTAGACACCCTTGGGAACATGACCCGCTTTGCGGGTACAGGCGAGTCCGGCTTCAGTGGCGACAAGGGAAAAGCCACCGAAGCACAGCTGAAAATACCCGCCGGTTTAACCTTCGATAAAAAAGGCAACCTCTATATCGCAGACCGCAATAACCACCGCATTCGAAAAGTGGACACCCGGGGAATCATCACTACTGTCGCGGGTAACGGAACCGCAGGTTTCAGCGGTGATGGCGGAAAAGCTACCCAAGCCCAGCTCAACCTGCCTTCCGGAGTCGCGGTCGATGATAAGGGGAATATTTATATTTCCGACCGTTCCAA
>JYMV01032927.1_pt1 | contig 12688 bp, 7 predicted proteins | sample 338911 | NCBI WGS metagenome assembly JYMV01 (sample SAMN03354496, study PRJNA234377) | hydrothermal vent metagenome | biome: Deep sea; feature: Hydrothermal plumes at the Eastern Lau Spreading Center, Western Pacific Ocean; material: Seawater | place: Tonga | collected 2009 | depth 2000 m m | reverse complement strand
TTCAATAATAAATAGTAATTCTTCTAGTCTGTATTAGATTTAGGTCAAAATAAAAATCAAGGATATATTTTGGTCTTGAATAAAGAACAACGGTTATTGTCAACTAGAATTAACAATAAACTTTTGTTTAAGTTATTCTCCATCACCAAGCTACCGCTGGCGTTTTTGACGGGGTTAAAAGTTTTAAAATTAAACGAAGATGAATGTGTCACCAGCGTGCGGTTAAAATACTTGAATAAAAACCCGTTTCGATCAACTTATTTTGCCGTATTAAGCATGGCTGCTGAGTTAAGCACGGGAACCTACGCCCTACTGGCAGCCGCAGGTCAAAGTCCAAGCGTAGCGCTGATCATTACTTCCATGAAGGCTGATTTTATAAAAAAAGCAACTGGCCGAACAACTTTCACTTGTACTGAAGGATCAAAACTGCTGGCTGCGGTTGAAAAAACAATAAAGTCTAAAGATGCACAACCGCAAACCGTCTCAACTATTGGCCGGGATGAAAGTGGTGAGGTGATAGCTGTTTTTGAATTTACATGGTCTTTTAAACAACGGTAAAATTTCCTATTCACAGAATTTATGTGCCTAAAAGAGTGTTAGATTATAGGGTGTTACGGTTGTTGAAAACTCGATGTGAAACTGATCATAATTCAGCAGCCATCGTCTGGTTATGGAGTCAGCTTTGATTACAAAACTCGGCCGAAATGATCCTTGTCACTGTGGCAGTGGAAAGAAATTCAAGGTCTGTCACGGTGTGTCCAATGCTAAATTTTATCAACAGTGGACTATTGTTGGTGTTTCAGTGTTAGGGCTGCTCTGGTTTTTCTTTTATGAACCCGAACCTGCAATAACCGCGAATAGTTCATCCCCTAATTCTTTAATTCCGCAAGCGCCAAATGGATTAACAACCCTTTCTGGTTCTGCCCCGCCGGGAAAGGTGTGGTCAGCCGAACATGACCACTGGCATGATTCCCCTTCGATTCCTGCGACTACAAGCCCCAGTTTGGGATTAAAGGAACCGAGACTGCAACCACCTGGTGAGACACCACCGGGGAAGGTATGGTCAAGTGAGCATGGTCATTGGCATAATTCACCTTCGATTCCTGCGGCTACAAGCCCCAGTTTGGGGTTAAAGGAACCGAAACTGCAACCGCCTGATGATCTAGCACCGGGAAAGGTATGGTCCCCAGAACATGGCCATTTGCACGATGAATAATGGTGATACCCGCAACAAACATACAGACTAGAAGAATTACTATTTATTATTGAATATTCATAAAATAGGGGATATGGATAATACATTAAATAGCGGATCAGGCAAGGTACAGCAATTTCTTTTCACATTTGCCGCGTTTATAATAGTTATAGCAGGAATGCGTGCCGCCCAGGATATACTGATCCCTTTCATGTTATCTGTTTTCATTGCCGTGATCAGTCATCCGCTGGTGGTTTCCCTGCGTGCCAGAGGAATTCACACTGGTTTTTCAATCCTTTTAGTCATATTTGCAATTATTGCGGTGGGTTTTGGTATTACAAGCCTTCTGGGTACATCTTTGAATGATTTTACTAGTAATCTTCCAAATTACCAGAAGCTGTTACAGGATAATGCTGCAAACTTTTTTGCTTTTCTGGAGGAGAAAGGTATAGCCCTATCAGGGCAGGCTATCCTGGAACGTTTTGACCCCGGTGCGGCCATGTCGCTTACATCTACCATTCTCTCCGGCCTTGGTAGCGTTCTAAGCAATGCCCTCTTGATTCTTCTGATGGTTGTATTTATGCTGCTCGAAGGCACGATATTTAATCATAAGCTCTCGCAGATATTTGGTGGCAAAAAGGAGAAGATTGATCAAATTGATTCATTTTCCAAAACTGTCAAACGCTATATGTTGATTAAAACTGGAACCAGTCTTGCCACAGGAATAGTTGCAACGATCTGGCTTTCGATAATTGGTGTAGATTATCCACTTCTTTGGGGATTTTTAACATTTCTCTTTAACTATGTGCCTACCATAGGATCCATTATTGCAGCAGTACCCCCGACATTGTTGGCGCTGATCCAAATGGGATTCTTTTCAGCCTTTCTTACAGGTATTGGCTACATAGTAATAAATCTTGCTATCGGCAGCTTCCTGGAACCCCGATTCATGGGCAAGGGACTGGGGATTTCCACCCTTCTGGTGATTTTATCCCTCATTTTTTGGGGATGGGTTTTTGGACCGATAGGAATGGTGCTTTCCGTACCACTGACTATGACCATCAAGATTGCCCTGTCGAATTTTGAGAAGACAGAATGGATAAGCACTCTGATGGATGATCCAAAAATTGGTTTTTCTGGCAGTAAATAGTTAATAGGTCCTTGGTCAGGTGGGCCAATGTTTTTGGGAACGTCAGTTTAGCCGTTGGTTGTCTTACTTACAATATACCCGGCGCTCATAGCCAACAGTACTGACGGTAGCATCACATCCAATTTATCAAAGTAAATGCCTACGCCGTCTATCGCCGGTACAACAAACTTAAATATTGGAACGCAAAGAAAACCTGTTACCATGGAAGCAATGGCACCCTTTTCCGTATAGCCCGGCCAGAATAAAGATAATATTATAACCGGGCAGAAGGTAGCTGCGATCCCAGACCAGCCAAATATAACAAACCAGAAAATAGTCCTGTCAGGTGACAGGATCGATACAGTCAAAGCAACACCCAATGCTAACAGTGCCAAACTCAAGGTAACCTTTTTTGAAAGGCTCATTAGCCATTTTTCATCTATTTCAGGATGAATTATCTGCTGATAAAAATCCCGTGTTACCGCACTTGAAGCGACAACTAGTAACGAATCAACTGTAGACATGACTGCTGATAATACCACAGCGATATAGACTCCAATAATAACCATGGGCATGACCTGATTTAGAAGCATGGCCAAAACATTTTCACCAGCGGTTCCTAGAACAGCTTCAGGATCTTGGCCGGTCTTGGTCAGCATATACCTACCTAGAATACCAATCATGACTGCCGCCGTATCCGTTAGCAGTGTATAAAAAATGGCGACCCATTTACCTTTTTCCACTTCATCTTCACTTTCAATGGCAATGAATCGTACATAAACCTGGGGGGATCCCATAAATCCGATCCCGATAGATACCAGACCAGCAACAGTTGCAAAATTGAGCCAAGTGAAACCACCAGGACCCCAAATATTTAATAATGCTGGATCAAGCGCATACAAGCCATTAATTATAGATGCATCAGACGATAAACTGAAATAAGCAACGATAGGCAGGACTAGTAAGCCTACAAACATTAGGGATCCCTGGAAAAAATCTGACCAGGCCACCGCTAAAAATCCACCAGAAAAAATATACAGTACCACGATCCCAAACCCGATTGCAATACCCGTGTAATAATTGAAACCCAAGAATGATTCAAATGTCTTTCCTGTAATATCAATTTGAGCGCTTATATATATCACCACAAAAAACGATAGTGCTGTTGCGGCGAGAATGCGGATCAAATGTGTCGAAGATCGAAAATGACTAACCAGAAAATCCGGAATGGTAATGGAATTATATTCATCGGTCAAACGCTTGAATTTCTTTGCCATAAATTGCCAGGAAAAAAAGACACCAATGATTTCACCAACTACAATCCACATGGCGCTTACACCCATGAGGGCGCCCATTCCAGTCACACCGATCAAGAGCCAGCCAGATTCACCCGTGGATCGGGCCGACAGAGCTGCTATCCAGTAGCCCAACTTTTTACCGCCTACATAATAATCGCTAATATTGGTTATCCTTTTAGAGGCGAAGAACCCTATCCCCAAAAGAATCGAGAAATAAATAGCCAAAATAAATAGTTCAGGGTTATGATTCATTTTCTACATCTGCTGCATTGATCATTTTGTTCATTGCCATCCATGAGTTCAGAGCGGGCATTTCGTAAATATTCCAACCGGTAAAAACTGCCACGATATCCAGTTCAGGTAGTACAATCATACGCTGACCCCCCAACCCAGAAGCAAGTAGAGCGGTGTGGTTATCACCATAAGGCATTAGCCACCATTGAAAACTATATTTAAACCATGGTGAAGTTGTATCCACACGCTTTTCGTGGGTGATTTCCACCCAATTTCCTGGCAGGACCTGTTTATTTCCCCACTTTCCGTTGTGCAGGTACAAGTACCCGAATTTTGCAAGATCCCTGGGGGTTAGATACAGGCCTCCTTCGGCATCAGTAAGCCCTTTGGGCGTGTGCTTCCAATAGTAATCCGTTATCCCCAAGACGTCAAACAAGTTTGTTTTAACATAATCAGTCAAGTCCAGTCCAGTTGTTTTGTTGATCAAATATGAGAGCAGCATTGTAGCGCCGCTATTATATTCATATTTCTCACCTGGCCCGAACGCCATGGGCTGATCAATGACATATTGTATCCAGTCCGAACTTTTTTCCATCTGAACACAGTTGCTTGTAGAGTCTGTATAGGGCATAGAAGATTCATCCCACTGGATTCCAGTCGTCATGGTCAGTACATCTCTGATCGTCATAGCATTTCTTCTCGGATCCGGCGCGGAAGATTCATATCCATCAAAATAATCCATGATCTTTGCATTTAACCCGGGGATCTGGCCGTTTTTTACCGCAATACCTACTGCTGCGGCTGTAAAACTCTTGCTCACGGACTGCATGGTGTGGAGACGGGTATTATTATAATAGGGATGCCAGTTAGGGTCATAATAATTGTATTTACCCGGCACAGTATTGGTTGTCTTGAACAGAGAATCATAATCATTCGTGTATTCTTTTTCAAAAATGATCATGCCGTTTCGTATAACAAGCATACCATCGATATAGCCCAGATCGCCACTTTCCAATTCTGCGCTGAATGCAGCTAGTGAATCATAATTCATACCTTGGGACGAGGCCGAGGTTACTTCCCAAGCGGTGGTTGGCCATTTTGCGGGCAAATCTGGACCTGTGCATACAAGATTTATAGCACAAATCAGCATTAGTGAAATACAGTGAAAGTACGTTTTGAAATGGATCATTTTAACCTACCGGTCAATGAAAAATGGTTTAACTATACTGGAGAGTTTTCCTATTTAGTGAGGACCAATTTTTTTGTTATGGTTTTTGATCCTGAAATAAGTTTATAAAAATATACTCCACTGGGCACGGGACTGCCATGGTTATCTATCCCAGTCCATAAAACATTGTGATTTCCGGTCTGCTGGTAGCCATTGAAGAATTTATAAACTTCTTTCCCCAGAATGTCATACACAGCCAGCGCGACTATTCCCGACTCTGGTAAATAATAGCTGAACTGAGTTTTAGGGTTAAAGGGGTTGGGGTAGTTTTGACTTAGAATAAATTTATCAGGCGTAACTTCCTCTTCATCGCCAGTCGACAGCTCATCTGTATGCTCAATCATATATATTTGTGGCTTATCAGGAGCGAAACTGGCTGAAGTAAACAACAAATCACCCTGTCCATCATTATCTATGTCGCCGGCAAATACCTTGGCCACACGAATGCGGCCCTGATCATTATCTGGGGTGAAATTATCTGTGGTGTCATCCATAAAAATAATGTGCTCACTATAATTTTCAACTGCCAGGGGGTCTCCGCCCAGATATTCCCAATCATAGAGTGCTTCGTTGTAATGACCAGCCAGATATAGATTAGGGTTTCCATCCCCATCTGCATCCCCAATATTGATCTGCCGCAAGCCGCCCGGGTAACCATTAAAAAAGTTGAAGTTTTCAAATGTCAGCTGCATAATATCATCTGTTCCTTGGACAGCGTAAAAATATCCGGGAGTAAGCAAGGTTCCGGTTAATGTATTCGTTCCGGATGTGACCGCATATAGTTCGTTTGTGTCGTCTCCATCGAGGTTGGCTATGATAATACTCTGGTTCCCCCGTCCATCGAGCTCAAGGCTGACGTAAAAATCTGTCTGGTATTCATAGGCATCATGACTGCCCAGATTTTCATAAATAATCAGGTGATAGTATTCATAAGCAATGGTATAGATCTCCATCAAGCCATCCTGATCTAAATCTCCAACAGATATGTTGTATCCACTCCAATTGGTGGTTGTATAATCTTCATATTCCATATTCCAGGATGGAGATTCTAGATCATTATTCTCTAGTTCAAAGATCAAAAACCGGCTGCTTCCCGGTGACCCCCAGGGACCATCCATAACTGATACAATAATTTCCTGGGATTCATCCCCATCTAACTCTGCAACAAGGATTTGTCCTGCTTCCCAAACGCTGTCCATTAGCATGTCCCAGGTTGTGGTTGGTGTATTGGGAAAAGCCAGGGAATCCGGGTTCCACTCAAAGATCTGCAGACCGTGCTGTCCTCCTACACCTGGATTCGTGTCCATCAGGGCCAGGATCTCCGGGTTGCTGTCGCCATCCAGATCTCCCACAGCAACACTGGAATAATTATCAAATGTACAGCTTAATTCTGAAAAGGTATACAGCCATTGCAGGGCGACAGAATCATCATCCACTGCTTCATAGTGATAGACATCATTACAATAACTGCCTGTATAGGAACTGGAAACAATAAAATCACCGTAGCCGTCACCATCAAAATCGTAGGGACCTACCATACTCCAGGGTGGTCCGGCTGGGTAAAGCCCGCCGCTGCCCCAGGGGATGGTCTGCCATTTTACACTAAAAGAACTGTCTATATCGGTTGCAGTGATTGGGGTATATGCGATTGATAAAACTAGTAAAGTCAGTGAATGGATATGTTTACTCATGTTTTCCCGTTTGTGTATCTGGTATTGCAGTTATTAGGTTTTCCAAGCGATTATTAATATAGAGATTAACAATGAATAAATACCATTATTCAATTAGTCTAAATACTTATATTTGGTAAACAGTGTTAGAATTTTTTGAGTAAATCCAGCCATCTTTTTCCCCTGATATTCTGTGCCGTTTTTTTTGATTTGATCCTTTCCCAGGAACCTTTTCTGGAAATAAGGCCTTACATCACCCCGGATTATGAACAATATCCAGTGAGAGCGCATGTTGATCATAATTATCCAACCCAGACACCGAATGGTATTTTTGATCGTTTTGATGGCAATAGTTTTGATGAAGATATTATCGCTTTTGACTGTACCAACGGTATATCCTGTTATGATGGACATGCGGGTGTTGATTATTATATGCCGGTCAACACACCTATACTGGCTCCTGCTCCTGGTTACGTTGTATGGTCAGCATTCTCGGCTGGTGCCGATCCATGCCCCGGGGGCATAGACCCCAATGGGGACACTGGTATTATCATTGTCGCACATGGCAATGGTTATTTTTCATGCTACCTTCACTTAAATCCTCCTTTGAACGTGTCTGTAGGAGAAACGGTGAATACCGGGGATACGCTGGGCTACGAAGGTATGACCGGGTGCGCTGATCAGCCTCATCTACATTTTGAGATGCGCAAGGATTCCTATTTCTTTGATCAGGAAATTCCCTGGGTCATAGATCCATTTGCCTGGTGGGGAGATTTAGATGATCCCATTAAGGAATTACGCGGTAATCGCAGCGTTTGGCTCTGGAAATCATCTGATATAATCGATGATGGGGATAATGGATTTCAGCGTTACTATGGTCCTGATTGGCAGCGGTTAGAAACAGGCTACAATCAAGATTGCTGGAGTGCACCGTTGGTTAACAGCTTTGAAGAAAGTCGCCACTATGCTATTTGGGTACCAGAACTGGCAGACAGCGGCGAATACAATATCGACGTATTTATACCTGAAGGCTATGATGCTGCCAGTGGCGCCCTATATGAGGTGTATGTTCAGGATGAAAATGGGAATAATGAAAAAACGGTTATCACGTATGATCAAACATCAAACCCCGGTAATTTTTCAGCGATAGCTACAATGGATCTCCCAGCTGGTTCTAAATGCGGCGTCATTTTAAGGGATGTAGTCGATAGTTCATCATCAGGTTCAGTTGTGGTTTTTGATGCGATTCGATTTACGAATACATCAACAGTGGGAATCCTTGAAGAAAAAAATGAACACTTTGATAAAGGAACAATCAATATTTATTCTGCCTATCCCAATCCCTTTAACCCGTTCACTATTATCAGGTATAATCTTACAGCAGCAAGTGATGTGAGTATCGGGATTTTTAATGTGCTTGGAAACAGGATAAAAAGTTTTACTAAAGTGAATCAGGCGGCAGGTATGCACTTTTTGCGATGGGATGGAGTTAATAACCATGGTAAGAAAGTACCTGCTGGCATTTATTTTTATTCGATCAGGGCTAGTGATTTTATTCAGACGAAAAAAATGCTATTCATCAAATAATTAGTTAGTTTTTATGACCCAAATACTATGATAAAAGGAGGAGAAATATGAAAATTACAAAAGCTATTTTTATCAATTGTGTACTATTCAGTTTTATTTCAGGTCAAAATTTGTGTCCACCCGGCTATTTGAACACCCTGTTTTACGATGAGCAGGTCAACCTGTTTTGGGATGTGCCCGATACGGCCAATTACGGGGACTTATTTTTTGATGAATGTTTTGAAGCCTGTTCCACTGCTTCAAGCGCAATGGATATCCTGTGGGCCGTTGATGATAGTTCCGGCGGCTGGTTCCGGAATAGCGCTGGTGACGCCATTGACTGCGGATCCGGAATGTTTCCCTGCAGTGATGGCGGAAGTGATCATTTTTCCGCTTGGGCGCATTTTACCGATTCCGCAACGGTCACAGTAGACAGCAGGTTAGTGACTCCCACAATAGATCTGACATCCTATACCACGGCTCATATCGAATTTATCGAAGCTTATGAATGGGTAATAGATGCCAGTGATTCCAACATGGTGGAAGTTTCCATAGATGGTGGAGAGACCTGGGAAGTAGTTTATGTATCGCTTCCTTGGGATGTCGGCGACGATGTTTGGTTTATGACGGGGGATATTTCAGAATATGCCGGAAACGAAATCATTGTTGCATTCCGTTATTATGATAGTGTTGGGTATGGTGAAAGCTGGTTTGTGGATGAGATCCGTGTTTGGGGTGGAACCGGTACCGAGACCAATGTATGCGGTACGTTTGAAGGATATAACATCTACCAGGATGGTGCCCTGATTGAAACCACGGACACAGAAGAATATGTGGTAACCGATCTTGAGAATGGGACCGAATATTGCTTCGAAGTCACTGCCGTGTATACAGAAGGCGAGTCTGACCCATGTGTAGCAGTGTGTACCACCCCGATGGGTCCATTCCAGGTCAATCCACTAGTGTTGAATTTTGATGAAACGAATGCCGGTGAATACCAGGAGATGACCCTTATAATTCAAAATTTTGATACTCTGGACTACGAATATGATATTTTTTCCCTGGCAGTCGCCGATATTGAAATTGCCATTGACCTTTTGGTGGATCCCATGGAAGGTGCCTTCAGTACCTTTTTCGATCCAGGCGGCTTATTTGAAGGATCCTGGGGGGTGGGCGACTCTGCATTTGCATCATCTACGTACTTGGATTATGCTGTGCCATGGGATGGTGGTGAATTTGCATATGTCAATGATGACGCAAATGGCGATGGCGCCGATCCTACAGATGGGTGGCTGATCTCTGATGAAGTAACCCCATATGGGATAGGACCAGTATTTTTATTGGCAGATATCTTTTTCCCCAATCCGGACGGAATTTGTGCGACCGGAAACCTCTATTCTGATGATGGATTAATTAAGGTATCGACTGACGATGGAACAACCTGGGCGGTCGTGGATTCCGTTTTTTCAACCGGTTGGAACTGGCAACGCTACATGTATAACCTATCACCCTATATCGGCGACGCTGCCAGTTTTAAGGTCGCTTTCGAATATCATGACTGTAATGGCAACTGGGGATATGGTATTGCGGTGGATAATATTATGATCAAGGAAGGGGATGAATTTACCTGGCTCACTGTTTCCCCGCGGAAGGGGACCACTCCATATGCAGGATCGTATAATGATTCAATCACAGTGACCGTTGGCGTGTATGCTCCCTACGATGGGTTTACTGGAACAGATGATATCCTTGTTACAGCTGGTGAAAATGAGATCACGGTTCAGGTCGGTGTAGGTGTCCAGGTAGCAGTGGACGGATCCGGAGTTTTACCACGCCAGTTTGCGCTCCACCAGAACTATCCAAATCCATTTAACCCGGAAACAATGATTTGGTTTGATGTTGCGGAGAAAACAGATGTGGCAGTATCTGTATATAATATTTTAGGGAAAAAAGTATCTACGCTTCTGTATGGAACAATGGATGCCGGTATCTACCAGGTGAAGTGGAAGGGCCTGATGGACAGTGGGGAACAGCTTCCATCGGGACTGTATTTCTATGAATTAAAGAGCCCGCTGTTTAATTCCGTTAAGAAAATGGTTCTCGTCCGATAAAGTAGATCAGTACCCTAATAGTTAGAAACCATAATTCTATTGGATCAAATTTGAATTCAATGCGTCACCGATACATCTTATTAGTGGCGCTATTGCTGGTGCAGCTTGCCATTGCCGGGACTACAGGGAAACTCGCCGGTCGGGTTACAGCAAAAGAAACTGGTGAACCTCTCATCGGTGCCAATGTGATGATCGAAGGTACACCCTTGGGTGCAGCCACCGATCTCGATGGCAACTACTACATCCTACAAATTCCACCTGGATCTTACTCCGTTCGATTTTCGATGATCGGCTACCAGACGCTCGTCATCAATGAAGTACGTATAAAAATTGACCTAACCACAACCATCGATGATGCCTTGGCGGAAAGCGTACTGGGGATGGAAGAAATTGTGGTTCAGGCGGAGCGCCCTATGATTCAAACGGATGTTACCTACTCACAAGCGAGTATCAGCAGCGATGAGTTGGAAATGCTGCCGGTGGAAGAGTTTGAGGATGTGATCGCGCTACAGGCAGGAGTAGTAAAAACAAACGGTGAGATTCATGTAAGAGGGGGTAGGGGTGGTGAAATTGCCTATATGATTGACGGAATCACTGTTACAGATCCGTTTAATTCAGATATAGCTGTAGAAATTGAAAATAATGCTATACAGGAACTGCAGTTTATAAGCGGGACATTCAATGCGGAGTATGGTCAGGCCATGTCCGCGATTGTAAATATTGTAACCAAGGATGGCAGCTTTTCAGATTATTTAGGGAGCGTCTCTCGGAATATGGGAGGATACTACTCAGTCGATACCGACATTTTCCCAAATATAAATTCCCTCAACCTTGGCAGTATTTCTGATATCAAAGGGAATATAGAGGGTCCACTGCTATCGGGTAAGATCTCCTTTTTTGCTTCCGGTCGTTATAAAAAGGACCAGGGTCATCTTTACGGACAACGAATCTTTTACCCTGATTCATATATTTGGGCCGATGCAGAAAATATATGGGTGATCGATACTCTTCTTGGGATAGGTGACGGCACTGTCCCAGCTGCTGATGACACCTTGAAAAATGTTTTGGACAGTTTGCGAAACCAGGATGCTTTTGATTGGGTGCCAATGAATTGGAGTGAAGAGAAGACAGCACTGGTAAAATTGAGCTGGCGAGTCACACCGACCATGAAGCTGAGTTTTAATCGAATGTTCAGTGACACCAGGTCACAATCCTACAGCCATGTGTTCAAATGGAATCCTGACGGGGCTCCCCATGCATTTTCGACAAGGATAGGGGATCTGTTGAAATTGGATATTTCACTTAGTCAATCCACGTTTGCGAGTGTGATGTTTTCGCATGCAGTAAACCATTACAGAAGTCATTTGAGTTCTGCTTCTGACACAGATTTGAGTAATGTTTTAGATTCGAATTTATACATAGTTGACCCGCGAATCTTTGATTACACACCTGACAATAATTTTTATGTCGGCGGTCAATCCATGCGGGAATCCGATATAAATACGTTCAAAATAGAGCTCACCAGCCAGGTCAACCGGAAGCACCAGGTTAAGAGCGGCATCGAGTATCGCAAGACAAATATTTCCCTGAACGACCTGACCGTTCAATATAACGATAATACAGGTTTTCAGCCCACCTACCATAATCCAATTTTTGCTACTACCCATGACTCCTACGGGGATGAAGGGAGAACCCCGGAAGAATTTTCCGTCTACATCCAGGATAAACTTGAATCAGACGAAATGATTATGAATATGGGATTAAGGTTTGATTATTTTGATCCGAACTGGAAAGTGATCAATGACCCGGAAGACCCGAACCATAGATTTCCCCTGAAACCGATCAATAAATATTTCGACCTGGATGGAGATGGTGAGATCTCCGATGACGAAATGACGGATGATAATTTAAAGAATGATGAAGACCGGTTAGCATCCAACGGCAATGGTGATCCATGGTACAGGTATATAGACCCCAAAACACAGTTAAGCCCCAGATTCGCGTTAGCCTTTCCCATCACAGATAAATCGTATATGCATTTTTCCTATGGTCATTTTTTCCAGAATCCAAGCTTTAGTTATATTTATGACAATCCTGAATTCGAAGTGCCCGCCGGGTCGGGGATTAACTCGACCATGGGGAATGCCGATATGGAACCCCAGAGGACAACTCAATATGAGGTTGGGTTTTCCCAGCAGATCGGACAGGGAAATATTTGTCTTGCGATACTCGATGCCGCTCTTAACCTGGTGCTTCC
>JYMV01053308.1_pt1 | contig 12691 bp, 11 predicted proteins | sample 338911 | NCBI WGS metagenome assembly JYMV01 (sample SAMN03354496, study PRJNA234377) | hydrothermal vent metagenome | biome: Deep sea; feature: Hydrothermal plumes at the Eastern Lau Spreading Center, Western Pacific Ocean; material: Seawater | place: Tonga | collected 2009 | depth 2000 m m | reverse complement strand
TAGTGAGTGGATCGTATTATTTATTGAAAAAGACAAGCTTTGGTTTACGAATTCGTGCAGCGTTGGAAAATCCTGAACTTGCGCGTGTTTCTGGCATATCAACTTCGCAAATCTATGCGGCGACATTCTCTTTTGGGGCGGGACTTGCAGGTCTGGCCGGGGCTATGATGGTGCCGCTGTTTACGCTGTACGCAGACATGGGCGTACGATTTTTGATTCAGGGATTCCTGGCGGTTATGCTGGGTGGAATTGGCTCGTTCGAAGGGCCGGTTTTGGGAGGCGCTATTATTGGCGTAATGACTGCTGGCCTGCCGCATTTAGTTAATCCGGTGCTAGCGGATGTGTTGGTTTTCGTAATTGCGATCATCGCAGTGAAACTGAAGCCGGCGGGGCTTCTATCAATGAGGAGGGAATAAAAATGACAGATGATACTGGAAGGAAAACGGAAGTTACCAGACGGCATTTGCTGCAAACTGCGATGTGGACGTCTGCGGCTGTTGCCACCGGCGCCGGCAGCTGGGTGATTCCGGCGCGATGGGCAAGTGCCGCTGATCCTATTAAAGTCGGCATAGCTACCGACTTAACAGGCCCGATCGGCTTCGCGGGAAATGCAAATGCGAACATCGCCAAGCTGGTAGTTGATGATATCAATGACAATGGCGGTATTCTTGGCCGTCCATTGGAAATACATATTGAAGATACGGCATCGAACGAGTCGGTGGCAGTCGGTAACGTACGTAAATTGATTCAGCGTGACCGTGTTGATGTGGTGCTGGGGGGCATTACAAGTTCCATGCGCAATGCGATCAAGGATGTGATCGTGGGCCGCGGACGGACCCTCTATATTTATCCGCAGCTCTATGAAGGACGTGAGTGCACGCCATACATATTCTGTACGGGACCGACCCCTGCACAGCAATGTGATGAGTTGATACCCTGGCTTATTCAAAATGGTGGGAAACGTTTTGCGCTGCCATCAGCCAACTATGTTTGGCCACACGTATTGAATGAGTATGCGCGCAAGGTAATTGAGAATAGCGGTGGTGAGGTAGTGCTTGAGGAGTATTACCCCTTGGATCAAGTGGAATATAGCGCGACCGTCAATAAGATCATGAACGAGAATGTTGATGTAGTGTTCAATACTGTTATCCCGCCAGGAGTTGGTCCGTTCATCAAGCAACTTTATGAGGCCGGGTTCCAAAAACGAGGTGGCAGGCTGTCATGTGTGTATTACGACGAAAATACGGTAAGTCTGAATGCAGCCCACGAGTGGGAAGGACTGGCAAGTTGCCTTGACTATTTCCGCGTTCTGACAAGAGAGGGTGACGACCCATTTAGTGCGAAACTGGCTGCAGCATATGACGAACGCTACTCGGGCAGCGTGTTGTTTACTGCGGGTAGTGCTGCAACTGGCATGTATCGGGGTCTGAAACTTTGGGAAGCTGCAGTAAATGAAGCAGGAAATGTGGACCGCGACGACGTTGCAGCGGCACTTGATCACGCGAAAATTTCTGAGGGTCCTGGAGGTCCAGCCGAAATGGTGCCAGGGAAATGGCATTGCCGGATGAATATGTACATCGCGGTAGCGAAGGCTGGTCAATATGAGGTCATTTCTCGCTCACCAATGGTAGATCCGAAAGAGTGTTAACTGGGTTGTTGTCCGCGGCGTGCCGTATGGTACGTCGCGGACATTTACCAATTGACACTTAACTATTGGGTTGATCCTGGCTCCTGGCGGAACGAGATATTGGCATGGCTAATTTCGATAGCGGCACCAGCGGGGGATCGCGGATAGGCCGAAGGTTCCGGGTTATCACGATCATTGAATTATCGATACTGGTAGTCTTCGCCTTTTTGCCTTTGCTGTTGAGCGTGGTTTGGTCCGCGGATGATTCGTTTTTTTGGATAGTATTTACCACGAAGGTGTTGATTCTCAGTCTGTTCGGACTCAGCTTTGATCTGGTCTGGGGCTTTGGCGGCATGTTGAGTTTTGGACAGGCCTTGTTTTTTGGCGGCTCCGGATACGTAGTGGCAGTGCTTGCGCGAGACCTCGACGTTTCTTCTGCGTTCATAGTCATACCGCTCTCGGTGATAGTAGGACTGATTTTAGCGTTATTGCTGGCAGCATTTCTCCTTGTTGCGCGGAAACCGCCTAGCTTGATCTTTATTGCCCTGGGTTCGTTGACGGGTGCGTATGCGGCGGAGCGCCTTGCGCGGGCGTGGTACTATTTGGGCGGACAGAATGGGGTCTCCGTGACTCACCCGCTCACTATTGGGAACATTGAACTTTACGAAGGTGTGGGGTTTTATTATCTCGCGTTCGGTTTTCTGTTCTTCGTATATCTCGGGTGCCGGTTCCTCGTGCGTTCGCAATTTGGATTGGTTCTGGCAGGCATTCGTCAGCAAGAGGAACGCATTAAGTTTTTTGGATATCAGGTTCAGACATATAAAGTAATTATGTTTACCCTTGGTGGTGGGATCGCTGGTCTCGCTGGTGGCCTATATGCTTTTCATGAGGGGTTTGTCTGGCCAACTTTGATGGGACCGACGTACTCGACCCAGGCTGTGCTATATGTCCTTTTTGGTGGTGTTGGAACGCTGGCCGGGGCGTTAATCGGGGTCGCTGCAATAGAGTTCGCGACAATGTTTCTTGCAGATTATTTCCAGAATATCTGGCCAATCATTCTTGGCGGATTGTTGCTTGTGGTGGTTGTGTTCCGCCCGACTGGTCTTGTTGGGTTGTTGGTATCGGAGCGAGAACGTATTGGCAGCTTCCGATGGCGTGGCAATAAAAAAGAAGAATCTGGGAACGAATGATGGCTTTACTCGAGGCCAACGGAATACGAAAAGTATATGGCGAGTTGACGGCACTCGATGGTGCAGAGTTAACGGTGGAATCAAACCAGTTCCACGGATTGATCGGACCTAACGGTTCTGGGAAAACTACACTTCTGAAGTGTATTGCGGGTGCCGAAACGGTTACCGCTGGCACGGTCGGGTTTATGGGCGACGATATTACCAACAATTCTGCTGCTTCACGGGCCCGAAGTGGGATGAGTCTAAAATTTCAGATTACGAGCGTTTTCGATTTACTTAGCGTGTATGACAATGTCTTGCTAAGCCTTCAGGCCGATCAACCACCTTGGCCTTTAATCTGTTCTCGTACCAGGCGGGATTTGCACTCGGGCGTTATGAATATACTCCAACAGTTTCGTCTAGCGGCCCACGCTGATGCTCTGGCCGGGGAGTTGTCTCACGGCCAGAAACAATGGCTAGAAATCGGAATGGCAATGGCGCCGAATCCAAAATTGCTTTTGCTTGATGAACCCACTGCAGGCATGAGCCCGGAAGAGCGACGGGTTACCGGCGAATTACTACGACCAATCAAGTCCACGTGCTCGATGCTGATTGTCGAGCATGACCTCGATTTCGTTAAGGACATGTCCGACGTGATTACAGTTCTGGAGCAAGGGCGCGTACTAGAACGCGGCACACCAAGACACATCGAATCTAGTGAACGTGTTCAGGAGGTATACGTTACTCGTGTTTGACGACCCGATCCTAAACGTGACTGGGCTATGCACCTATTACGGTACCAGCCAAGCTCTGTTCGGCGCCGAGATCTCGGCGCCCCGCATAGGAGGTGTCGCTATTCTGGGACTGAACGGTGCGGGGAAGACGACCCTTCTGAAGAGCATCGTCGGTGAGTTGCGGCCAAGAAAGGGGCAAATCACGTTTGACCAGGAGGACGTGAATCACGTTCCAACGCACCGTAGAATTCGCCGTGGATTGGGTTATGTGCCCCAGGAGCATGCTGTTTTTGGCGAATTAACGGTACGTGAGAATCTGCTGGTTGGTGGTATTACCAGCCGAGATAAATCAGGCATCGAAGAGGTGGTAGAAATTTTTCCTAAACTGGGGGAGCGGATGGCGCAGTATGCCGGTACGCTGAGCGGCGGAGAGCGAAAAATGCTGGCGATTGGTCGTGCATTATTGTCAAAACCCAAACTGCTGCTCCTTGATGAGCCAACGGAGGGCGTGTGGATTGGTGTGATTGAAGAAATAGCGGAGCGGTTGGAAAAAATGGCTTCCGAGATAAGTGTGGTCATAGTGGAGCAGCATGTAGAACTTGCGCTTCGCATCGCTAGTCACGCCTTTGTCATGGATAGGGGGCGTACGGTAATGGATGGCACTTGTGACCAACTTAAAGATGACCCGCAGTTTATGAGCTATCTCACACCTTAGGCCTTTCAATGAGAGGAAAATCTCTGAAAGAGGGTTTCTAATTTTGTCTGAGGATAATTACTTGAGGATCGGTATGTTTTTTGCGTAGAGCTAGGCTTTTTCCGTTTATTCGGTGTAACGAAACCACTGATCCAATAAGGAGGGAAAAATGACGGTACGGCGCCCCACACTGGAGCAGTTTCTGGACATTGCTGATGGCCTCGGTATGTCACTGAGTGACCGTGAGACGCAAATCTTCATGGAAAATTTTGATGCAACGTGTGCTGCGTATGATCTGATAGATCAAACGCCGGATTATCTTCCCGAAGTCAAGTACCCACGTAAAACCGGTTTTAGGCCGAACCCAGAAGATAACCCCTACAATGCTTGGTATTGGAAAACCGAGGTACAGGGTGCTGACAGTGGGCCGCTCAAAGGCAAAAACATTGTCCTTAAGGACAATGTTTCGCTTGCTGGTGTTCCCATGATGAATGGTGCATCGACATTGGAGGGATATGTGCCAGAAATCGATGCCACGGTTGCCACTCGCATTCTTGACGCCGGTGGCACGATTGTTGGCAAAGCCGTGTGCGAGTATTTCTGCCTTTCTGGGGGTAGCCACACTAGCTCACCGTTGCCAGTCATAAATCCGCATAAACCGGGTTATTCAGCGGGCGGTTCATCGTCTGGATCTGCTGTGCTGGTTTCTATCGGGGAAGTTGATATGGCAATTGGTGGTGATCAGGGCGGTTCGATCCGGATGCCTGCTGCCTATACGGGTATCTACGGCATGAAACCAACACACGGCCTAGTCCCATACACTGGGATCATGCCTATAGAATCAACTATCGACCATACAGGACCGATGACTGGCACGGTCGAAGACAATGCCTTGTTACTTGAGGCAATTGCCGGCGAGGACGGCATGGATCCCCGCCAATACAGCGTTAAGACGGCTAAATACACGGATGCACTTGGTAAAGGGGTTAGCGGGCTCAAGATCGGCGTAGTTAAGGAAGGCTTCGGACACGAAAATTCGGAAACAGATGTTGATGAGAAGGTGCGAACTGGTGCAAAACTATTCGAAAAAATGCAAGCCACCGTCGAAGAAATTTCCATTCCAATGCATTTGATGGGACCCGCTATTTGGACACCCATCGCCATCGAAGGTTTGCACTGGCAGATGATGCTCGGCAATGGCTTTGGGATGAACTGGAAGGGTTTTTATTCGACTAGTTTGATGGATCGTCATGCCCAGTGGCGTGCAAGGCCGGACGAACTATCAGCTACGCTCAAGCTGTGTATGTTCATGGGAGAGTGGTTTATCAAAAAATACAATGGAAGGTTCTACGGCAAGGCTCAAAACCTTAGCCGCAAGTTACGCGAGACGTATACGAAGGTATTGCAGGAGTACGATTTACTTTTAATGCCTACTCTTCCGCTCAAAGCCACCAAGTTACCGGAACCGAACTCCGAGGTTGACGAGATCATCGCTCGGGGCCTCGAGATGCTAACCAATACTTCTCCCTTTGACGTAACTGGTCACCCCTCTATGAGTATCCCGTGTGGAATGGAAGACGGCCGCCCAATAGGGCTAATGTTGACGTCAAAGCACTTCGATGAAACGACAATTTACAGAGCTGCTCACGCCTTTGAGCAGGCTGGAGATTGGAAGTCCATGTGAGTTTGATGGCTGCAGTTGTTAGGTCGGGATTGCTGCGGCTGAGCATTTCGATCTCGTTCCTATAACTCGCTAGAGTCGCAGTTTTTAAAATCTCGTGTCGAGGTTTCAAAGAAGATAAGGCAAGCTCTGCCATCAGATGATGGCGCTTGCGCGTCTATTTGCGCATGTACTGTGCACCGAGGGCTCTTGTTCGAAACTCAACAGTAAGATTGCATAAATGTGTGGTGCTCCTGCTAACGGCCTTCCCATTCGGGCTTGCGTTTTTCAAGAAAAGCCGTAATGCCTTCTTCCGCGTCTTTGGAATTGAATGCCCGTATCATGACTTCATTTACATAGTTGTACGCATCTCTCCGGCTCATCTCTAATTGGCGATAGAAAGATTCTTTTCCAAGTGCGACCGTGTAGGAGGACTTTGATGCGATATCGCGCGTCAACTCATTGACCCGAGCGTCCAGCGCTTTATCTGGAACAGCTTCGTTGATTAGGCCGAAACGAGCTGCGGTTTCAGCGTTGATTAGTTTGCCACTGAGTAGCATTTGCATGGCATGTTTGGGGGAAATAGTGCGACTTACCGCGACTTGTGGCGATAAACACCAGAGGCCTATATTTACGCCTGGTGTAGCAAACTTTGAGCTTTCGGAGGCGATTGCAAGGTCGCAGGTGGCCACCAACTCGCAGCCAGCTGCTGTAGCAACGCCCTGTACCTTGGCAATGATTGGTTGGGGCAAATCGAGCATGGTTTGAAGCATTGAGGCACAGACGATATTCGCGGCGCGTTTGTCTTCCGCATGCTTGGTGTTGAGGCTTTCATTGAGGTCATGGCCAGTGCAGAACAATCTTCCATTTGCTGTGATGATGATAACTCGGACGCTAGGATCTTTTGCGATAGCTTGGAAAGTTTTTTGAAGTTCGTTAACCAGGTCGTGGGATAAACTGTTGCCCGATTTCGGACGGTTTAAAGTCAGTGTGGCCACGCCCCCCTGGTCGCTGCGCAGTAGTATATTGTCTTCTGGCAGGGCAGTTGCGGTCATTGTTGACATCGGTCAGTACTTTCCCGTTTGTGAAGTAAATTCATCTGAATGACTGGGCAGGTTTGGAGAGATAAGTTTTCGAACGAATTTTAATAGCGGGTAACGCGATGAAATGGACTCCTAACGCCAAATTCATAAGCAATTGAGTTTCATACTCGATTCCTGCTGTTTCAGACAGAGTCTATCAAATCGTATTTAAATATTGGGTGGCGGAGTGGTTCATCGGAGTTGCTTGATGGCGCCGCACACTGTCACTGCTGACGGAATCGATCTACGTTTTCAGGAATTAGGAATCTGGCACCCATTTCAGGATGTGCTGGCCAACAGCTACAGTTTCATCTTTTTGGTTGATTATCTCGATATTAGATAGCGAACGCCGCCGTTCCGTGTCGATTTCAGAGATAGTATAGGTAATCGTCACGGTATCGTTGATGTACACAGGTTTAATGAAGCGGATGCGATCATAGCCCAAAGAGACTGGCGTCTCATCAATACCTTTCTCCACACAACGGGCAATCATCATCGTGGAGGTTGTAGACATGAAACCAACAAGTAGAGAGCCGTGTGCGATACGGTGCTTGAAGGCGGACTTCGCCATGTATTGTTCGTTGACGTGGTTTCCCGAGAAGTCTCCGGTAATACCTGCAAACATGTAAATGTCACTTTCGCCGATCGTCTTGGAGAACGTAACTCGTTCTCCAACGTCTACATGGAAGTCCGACAAATGCGCCTCCAGGCTGAAGTTATCTTGTGTCAGACTACATATGCCGCACTTGTATTGGTAGCAAGTCCAAAGTGGGTCAACGGGTTGAGATGTGAAAGTGGATGGCGAGACAGCACATACTGAAGAGCCTCAATTATAACTGGTCATCAACTCAATACCATTAAGAGAGGCTAGAAAGCATCGGTCCCAACTATCTTCCACCTAGCGATCATTATGTCATGCTTCCCAACAGCCTTGATATTTGTTCTGCAATCGCGCCGATTCAAATTATCGCTAGCTGGTTGGAACGAACTAAAGGAACATGTAATGACAACACTTAGCGGACGCAATGCTCTTGTGACCGGTGGTGGCAGCGGAATTGGGCGCGCTGTGGCTCTGGATCTCGCTGCTGCGGGGGCTGCAGTAACGGTCTGCGGACGTCGCAACAAACCTTTGGACGAAACAGTGCGGATGATGCTCGCTGCCGGAGGTGATGCGGATGCAATCGTTTGTGATCTGACGCATCCAGACTCAATCGAGAATCTGGCAGAGAACCTAATTCAGACTCGGGGCGGTGTGGACATTCTGGTAAACAACGCTGGGTTTAGCTCCAAAGTCCGTAGTACTCGCCATATCGGTGCCAAAGAATGGCGCAGTGTGATGGACGTCAATACGCTGGGACCCGCCATGCTCACTCGCGCCCTGCTTGCACCGATGATCAAGAAGCATTTTGGTCACGTGGTCATGATCTCTTCCATGGCTGCCATTCGGCCTGGGGTAATGGCGGGCGCAGTTTATAGCTCAGCTAAGTCTGCCGCGCGTGCATATATGGATGTTTTGTCCGCCGAGGTACGCCAACACGGTGTTCGTTGCACAACTATTTTCCCTGGGGAAGTCGATACACCTATCTTGGACAATCGTGCGCTGCCGCCGGACGAGGAAACCCGCCGTCTGATGATGCAGGCAGAGGACATTTCTGCAGTCGTAATGATGGCGGTATCACTGCCCCAACGGGCGAATGTTCTGGAGATCGCAATCACGGCAACGGTTCCCCGTGACATGACTGAAGATGTCAAGGCGGCGTTGGTACGACAGTGCTAGGAGCCCTTTTATTTATCGTAAATTGTGCTCTATTTTGGAGAAACTTCTATGGCCAAAATGCGTTCAGATGACTGGCGAGATGGTTGACGGAGACCTCGAGATGTCGTCAACAGTGGGTGAGCACAGTTTTGTTATCCCATTTGATTGAACTAAGAGCCCAAATAAAGCACCTTCCATGGTTGATATTCTAACTTACTACAATCAACACCCCATCAACGAGTCGACTATCAACGACGCGCTTCTGCGTGCGGGAAGCAGTCTGGAAAACTTGGCCCCCGAGGACTTGTTTGCTCACGATCAAGATCACTATGGAGGCTTGGAAGCGGTCGACGCTCTGGCCAAGTCCGCCGCCATCGATGCCAGTGACCGGGTGCTTGACGTATGTTCGGGGATGGGCGGTCCAGCACGCTATTTAGCGTCCCGTTATGGTTGTCGGGTTATGGGCCTTGACCTCAACCGCTCACGGGCTCTTTCTGCGGCACGCTTTACCGCCCTCGTTGGTCTCGACGGTAAAGTCTCTTTCGTATGCGGAGATGCTACGTCCATGCCCTTTGAGAATCAAAGCTTCACCCGCGTCATTAGCCAAGAGGCTTTTCTGCATATTGGAGACAAAGAAGCTCTGTTCGAGAATTGCCAACGGGTATTGGCTCCCGGCGGGCGTTTGACGTTTACAGACTGGGTTGCCTCTTCTCGTTTGACGGAGTCCGAGCGTTCAATACTGGGTAAAGGCATGGCAGCCGCAGCGATTCACCAAAAAGACGAATATGTGAGTTATTTATCTGCCGCTGATCTGGCCGGTGTTGAGGTTGAGGATCTGTCCGTCTGGTGGAGAGACATTTTGCGGAAACGGCTCGAGATGTACCGGGAGAAAAGCCAGGACAGTGAGCGTTTGTTCGGCGCTGCACGTTATCGCGAATTTATGGATGCTTACGAAATATTTGTTGGTGTAATCGAGGAGGGTAAGCTGGGCGGGGCTCGATTCACTGCTTTCCGGTTGGCACAGTGTTAAGATAACGGCGATGTGCTACGCAATTCACGGCATTGTCTGCCGCGGCCAGCATATGTATCGACGCGGCTATGTTGATGCCAGTGGCTGACGTGTGCGGGTTGAGGGTTATTTTCCATGCTGAACAGAGTGCCGCGATGCGGCATACCTCAGTGATACCGCCAGTTTTTGACAAGTCCGATTGGGCAAAGCGAACGGCGCCGTCTTCGACCAAACGTGTGTATTCGAACCGGGTGAAATGATTCTCGCCCGCGGCCAGCGGGACGCGTCCTAGGGTAGACGCTATTTTATAGTCACGATAGTCGTGTGCAGGAAAACGCTCCTCCAACCAGAAAACGCCGTAGTCGTCGAATGCTGGCATGACCCTGCATACATCCTCTAGGCAATAACCTGTATTTGCATCGACCATAATTTCGATGCCCTCACCAAGCGCTTCCCGAACGGCGCGGACCCGATGAATATCACGCAATGGGGTATCACCGGCTCGCAATTTAAGTGCCCGATAACCGCCTTGAACATGCATGCGAGCCTTGTCCGCAAGTTTGTCTGGATCCTGCCAGCCCAAAGATATGCCGCCTGCGTAGGCGGGTATAGAGCAGCTGCCGCCACCCAAAAGCCGATACAGTGGAAGACCCAGTGATTTGCCACGGATGTCCCAGAGTGCCAGATCAAGGCCGCTTAGCGCCATCACGGAAGCATAACCCATGCCATGGCTTGCCAACTGCATTCGGTAGATTTTGGACCAAACGTCGACCGTGTTACACGCGTCCATCCCGAGTGCCAGTTCGCTTATAGTTGTGTCGATCAGCTTTGCGATAGCGCCTGGACAGCGGCCATGGTGAGATTCCCCCCAGCCCACAATTCCTTCGTTCGTCTCGACTTTAACCAGTACAGCGTCGCTGTTTTACAGCACGGCCAATACCGAGACGCACTTTATTTCCCTCCGGTACCCGGTACGAGATGGGAACGGCGCAAATGTTTGTGATTTTCATTACGCGTTACTCGGGTTTTGGAAGTCCGGTTGGACCAGATCGAGTGGCCTTTCACATCTTCGCGATGTGCGAAAAGTAGCTTTACAGCTACCTTTTTAGTTTTTGCTGGACGCTGCTTATTCAGCGGCCATTGCTCTGTCCATTCCAAGCCTTGGCAAGGAACCGTCAAACTTGGTCAATACATGCCCTGGAGCTGCCACTTCGAGGTATTTATCGCCATCAAAAATCTGCGACCCGTTGACCCACGTGCCGCGAAGCCCGGGTGCGCTTCGTAACAAACGCTCCCCACCGGCTGGCAGATCGAAATGTCGACTCAACTTAGTGATCTCGATGATATCAGGATCGAACAAGATCATGTCGGCCCAGGCACCAGGCGTAAGTCGGCCTCGGTCAATGATACCGTACACTTCCGCCGGGTCACTGGTCACCTTTCGGATTGCAGTGGGAAGATCGAACAGCCCTTTATCTCGAACCCAGTGACCCAACAGGTGCATTGCGTAGCCTGCATCGCAGAGCAGTGCGTTGTGAGCTCCAGCATCTGACAGGCTAATCAAGGTGCCGTCATTGGAAATCAAATTTGCTACGCCATCTTCATCCATGTTTAGTATGAAAAAAGTAAACTTTGTGGCGAAGTCTTCCTCGAGCCCAATTTCAAGGAACGTATCGAGGGGGTCTTGCTCACGGTCCTCGGCGATTTCGGCAATTGTACGTCCGACCAAGTCTTCGTTTTTCTCTAGTCCGACGACAGCAATCGGTACCCAATCCCAGCGGCCCTTAAATACATGTTGGGAATCCGGTTTTTTCAGGGTCTCTCGGAAAGCATCTCTGAATGCTGGGTTAGTGAAAATTCGACGTAATTCGGTATGGTCTTCGGTGGAAGGCCACGGGTGCATGGCTTTCAGAATATATGCCTTATCCAGTGTGGATGTCAGACTGAGCGGCTGGCATGAGCCTTGCGTGTAGACTGGTATCCCCCGGCGACGCGCGTCCTCGGCCATGTTCATGATGTCGCTGGCACGATCCGGCTGATGGGTGAAGTGAAAGTGCGGCGCGTAGAAACCTGGTCTCCCACTCAATTTACACAATTCCTCCAAAAACGGGATCGAGTGCCGTTCACCGAAGGTAGCCATGAATATGCCGTGATCATACTCGCGTAGCACTTTTGCCAGCGTTCTAAATTCCTCGTCCGTTGCAAGACGGGAGGCGATTGGAATACCTCCTGCACCCCGGTGATTTTCATTGCTGGATGACGCAAGTCCGATCGCACCTGCATCCATCGCTTCGCGAAGTAATCCGACCATCGCCTCTAATTCAACTGGTGTGGATGGGCGCTCGGATCCCTCGTCACCCATTACGGCAGTGCGCATTACCGTATGCGAGGCGAGGCATGCCACGTTTGGGTACACGCCTTTCCTTCGCAATAGTTCAAGATATTCACCGAAACTTTCGTAATTATCGTCCATTCCCGCTTTAAGCGATTCTAGAGACATGCCCTCTACTTCGGCCAGGTTAGCGACGATACTATCCCGTTGGTTTTTTGGAGCAGGTGCAACACCGAATCCACAATTGCCGATCACTACCGTGGTAACGCCGAGTGCTCCGGAGGGGGAGGCGGTTTTGTCCCAGGTGAGTTGTGCATCATAGTGGGTGTGTATATCGATTACGCCCGGAGCCAATACACAACCGTCCGCATCGATGGTTCTAGTTGCTTCGCCTTCCACGTTCCCAACAACAGCGACACGGCCATCTTGAACGGCGAGATCACCTTCGACCAAAGGGCTGCCAAGCCCATCAGAGAGGCGTGCGTTTCGAACAATCAGGTCGTGCATAACTACTCTTCCAAACTTTGTCCCTGTCCCGCCACTTCGTTCCGGTTTGGCGGCACGCCATACGAGGTGGCAGAGAAATCAATAAAATTGTTTGCGAAAGAAGTTTTGCCAGTCCTGAAAA
>JYMV01048206.1_pt1 | contig 12691 bp, 11 predicted proteins | sample 338911 | NCBI WGS metagenome assembly JYMV01 (sample SAMN03354496, study PRJNA234377) | hydrothermal vent metagenome | biome: Deep sea; feature: Hydrothermal plumes at the Eastern Lau Spreading Center, Western Pacific Ocean; material: Seawater | place: Tonga | collected 2009 | depth 2000 m m | reverse complement strand
CCTGATGAATTCGGGGAATGATCAGAATATGCGTAGGGGCCTGCGGATTGATATCATTAATCGCGAACAACGTGTCCGATTCATAAACCTTTTCAGAAGGAATACTGCCCTCGCTGATTTTACAGAACAGACAATCATTCATACGATTTTTTTCCCCGTCCACCCGGGCTTCCCATATCCTTGCCTTGTTCAATTTCCTGCTGGGGCATGGGGTCAAACTTGTTTAGATACTCTTTGATTTCTTCTTTGTAGGAGACGAACGGATCTTGCATCAGGAACGGTTCATCAGCTTTACTCAGGCGAAAGCCAATCCAGTCTATGAGATAATCCATGTGAGCATGCTGGTTCATAAGCCTTTTAATGAGTTCTCCTCGGCCCTGCGCCCGGGTCCCTCTTGGAGGATTTACTTTTGAGAATTCGACCGCCTCATCAGTGGTTTTCCTGTAACCATCTCCATTTGCTTCCAGCCCCCAAAACAAACCTGTTTCCTTGTTCAGGTTATGGTACTCCAAGTCCAAGCTTTTGAGCCAGGGATCGTTCCATTCCAGGTTTTCTTCGTTTCTGAACTCGTTTAGCATCCAATATTTGCTGGCCCAGTCCACCCTGCCGATGACCGCTTCCGGTCCTTTAGGCAAATCGGTCAAGACCGATTCCCAACCTTCCAGAATCCAGTCCGTCTCTCGGTTCGTTCCAGCCAGGTGTTCCTTGCAGGTATTCAAAATATCCCATTGCAGTTCCAAGGCGGTGGAATAATTTCCTGAAGCCAGTTGCACGTGCCACTTGAAATCCGGATCACGAGAAATGGAACGCATGGACTGGACCGAGTCTGCGAGAATCCATTCCCGTTTAGCGACCCCCAACTGCATGATATCCAGCATGAGTGTTGTGGTCCCCATCTTCATAGCAGTGGCAAACTCACTCATGTTGGAATCGCCAACCAGAAGATGTATGCGCCGGTATTTGCTCGGGTCCGACAAGGGTTCATCGCGGGTGTTGACAATCGCCCGGTTATATTGCACCCACCGATAAAATTCGTTGGGGATGTGATCGGCCCTTTGTGAAATCTGAAAGTTCACCTCATCGCCCCGCTTTTCATCAGGTGTGATGTATTCCCAATCCCGAAATGGGTGGGGATCGCAGGAACCGATGCGGCCGGCGCCACAATAAATCAGTCGGGTGGTTAAAAAAGAAGAAAGCAGTTTCAGGTTGTCCCGCTCATCGAAAGGAAATCCCCTGCCGACCAGATAGTTCTCGTGGCACCCAAAAGTCGCATTGGTTTCAAGGTCTACATTGTTCTTGATGAACGAAACATGATCTGCCCAGCCCAGTTCTTCCACCGCCTCCTGGACCAGTGTATCCCCGGCGCGGTCATAAGTCACCAGGTCCACAAGGGTGGAGCATTCCGGGGAGGCGTATTCCAAATGGCCCATATCCAAATACAGGCGCCCGCCGTTAAGCAGGAACCCTCCATTACCAGGAGGCTCATCGTTGGCCCGATAATGAAGGTCCAGCACTCCCAGGTTTTTTGAAAAAATATGGTTCTTGACCTTGTTGGCAATTTCTATGGGGTCGAAAGAAAAGTCCTCATCATTTTTGACCAAGAGGCCATATTCCGTTTCAATGCCGAAGATGCGTTTTTTCATTCGTCCTTCTTTTACCCCTTCCACCCCTTCGGGGCATGCGTGATATCTTTTCATTTGCCTTCATGCCCTGAAAGGGTAAAGGCTAAGGTTAAATATCACTGGGGCAGGAAAGTTTAGGAAAAATATCACGGTCCAGCGAGTTATGCTTATCATTTGCCTTCATGCCCTGCATGGGGTAGAAGGGGTATCACGCTAACGTTTCAGCGATTTCTTGCAAATATCCGCCAGTTCCTGATCATTCATAAACCGGTAACCCCCCTCGGTAATCATTCCAATGGTGGGGAAAATTTCATCTTCCGGACGGGCTGTACCGGTTGCGGAATCAAACTGTGCTGCGGTTTGCAAAAGTCGGATAGCAAGGGTGACTGCACTGCTTTCCGACCTTTCCGCCAGGGGTTTCTCTCCCCAAAGGTCTTCATGTTCCAGAATTCCCCGAATGGTCGGCGATCCCGACCCAGTTGAGGTATGAGTGCGAATCTGGAAATCCGCCCCGAGCATATCGTAAAAATGTATAGCTGGCTTTCTGGTTTGTAAATCGTAGGTAGCAAATATCGGGCTCACTACCCCCAGTCCTTGGACCGCCATGCCCACATTCTCTCTGAGCAGTCTTGACAAGGCGCGGATTTTCCCCTGCCCGCTCATGGCCTGCATTTGCGAACGCCGGAAGAACTCAAAGTTATGAGTTAGAACGCGTGCCATCTCGAATGCAGTGGCGGGAACCCCGGCAATAGCCATCAGCGAATAATCATCAATGGGAATGACCTTGTCGCAATGTTCATACATGATACTGCTACCGGCCGTTGCCCGCCGGTCACCGGCAACAATCACTCCATCCTTAAAGTGGAACGCTAGAACAGTTGTGCCCTGGGTCACTGTAAAATCATTGTTCACCTGCGCAGGATCAATTCGGGCCTGCCAGCGATAACCGGATCTTTCCAAGAGATCAAAAAAATCTCCGGGCGAAGTATGGGGATCCGCTTGTAAACTCATTGACCGGTTCTCTGCTTGTATTTTTCCGTTTGTTTCGGATCCACCTTTTTCATACGCTTCAAAAGATCATCCCTACCCGGTCGTGAAGGTTCGGGGCTGGAAGGGCCGGAATCATGGCGATCCGGACTGGATTCTTTTTTTTCTTCCCTTCTTAGGGGATCGTTCATGTCCATGGAATCAACTCCTTTTATTACCCGGCCGTTTCTGCCCCATCACCCAGGGAGATCAACCGACTGATGTTTTTAACTTTTCAATCTCTTCCTTGGTGAGAGCCCTATAAATAGCTCTTCGTTCCACTTTCCCTAATAACACGGCACCCTCGAGATACCATTGATCAAAAACCTCTTTCAAAGTCTTGGGAAAATTATTATTCTCGTCGTTCTCGCCGTCCTCGTCTTCTTGGTTTTTGCTTTCAGTCCAAAGCCGACAGACTTCCTCTAAAGCCTTATCGAGCGTAAACGTCGCAAAGGGAAGTTCCTGGATTTCCTTCTGAATCCAATCCATGACTTTTTCATTACCAGCGATAACAGTTCCCTTTTTAAAGGTTTCCCAATGTCCGTCATAATTTATGCGGAAAAAGGTTGGATTGCTTTCGTGGTCCAGTTCGACAAGCAGGAGGCGAATAATATAAGGAGCCCGTTGGATTTCTTCAAAATTCTGTTTGAGTGCCGGGGCAATCCCAAACTGCAGGAGCCTTGCCAAAGTTACATCTCGGGCCGAGCGGTTGAAGCCTTCCAAATGCGCCATTTCCAGAAGGGTCATGCGCAACCGTTCCACATCAGCGGGATGCCCCACACCGCCTAAAGCGATACGGTCATAGATTTCGAATATTTTGCCCGGCTGGGGGGCGAACCCCATAATCAGCACCCCTTCATCAAAAGGAACCGACAACACCGGCTGACCCAATTTCAGCTTTTCCTGAACATAACTGTGGCGGGTGGAAACCGCTTCCATCCAGCGATACGGCTCTTCAAACATTTTTCAATTTCCCTCTCTGGCTCTAAAACGAATTGTTCCCTGAAGTGAGGATATTTTCAACCTCTTCAATTTTCCTCTCTAACCCTTAAACCAATTGTTCCCTGGAGTTTAGGAAAATTTCAACCTCTTCGGGGCAGATAACTCCGGTCAAGTCCAGGATCTCTCCGTTGGCAAACTCTACTCCGGTCCAATGAATACTTTTTATGTTCTCCGCATCTTGTGCCACCGCCTGCCCCCTTATCTGGGCACGGGTTCCTTCGGGAGGAGACTCAACAGCGCGGGCGATTTCCTTTTCACTGAGCAGGGAATAAACCGCTCCCTCCTGCTGTAATCCCCGATACAACCCGCGATCAGGGTCCAAGTTATGGTACTCCAAATCCAGGCTCTTTAGCCAGGGGTCCTCCCAGCCCATGCCTTCCGACTGCATGAACTCGGTAAACAATTTCTCCTTAATCGCCCAGTCAATACGGTCAGAAAGTTTTTCCGGACTGTGCCTGAGCTCATCCAGCGTCCTCTTCCATTCCTTAAGAATCCAGTTCCACTCCAGGTCCTTTCCGGCAAACGCTTTTTCTGCCGCCTCCAGATAAGCTTCCTGAATTTCGAGAGCCGTGATGGTTCCGCCTGTTTTACGCTGTAAAACCGTGGCTTTATCGAGAGACACTTTCAACACATCGGCAACCGGGTCCACCAATTCCAAACCGGCAAGTTTATCCTCACTGGCGATCAAATTGAAAACCAGTAATGTGGTCCCCACCTTCAAGGCCGTTGCATAGGCGGACATATTGGCATCGCCGAGAATCAAATGCAAACGCCGATACCGGTTGCTCACCGCATGCGGCTCGTCCCGGGTGTTGATAAGGGGACGCTTGGTCATGGTCTCAATGCTTAAAAGCGTTTCGATAAAGTCAGACCGCTGAGCCAATTGCAAACCCTGGAAGTTACCGGCACCTGGGTTTTCCGATCCCACTTTTCCAGCCCCGGCATACAACTGGCGCGTCACTAGAAAAGGGGCCAGTCCACTTACAACATTCTCAAATGGGATTTCACGGGGGATGAGGTAATTATCATGAGTTCCATAACTGTGTCCGCTGTAGTCGGTATTGTTTTTAAATACCTGAAGCGAATTACCCTCCAGTTCCCGGTTACGGATGGCCACGCATTCGGCGACAATCCTTTCCCCTGCTACATCATGCGCTACCAAAGATAACACCGACCGACATTCCGGGGTGCTGTATTCAGGATGGGTATGGTCATTATAAAAACGGGCACCATTTGTCAAAACCCGGTCGCATTTCATATCCAGATAAGAGTAAGGCCTTTTGCGATCTTCAGCGCAAAAAGCATCCTCTTCCTCATCCTGGGCCAAAGAGGCCACCCGGAACCCACGCATATCCAGATGCGAGTTTTCCTTCGAGTAAGCCCATTTGCAGAAAACACTTTTGCGCTCGCAGGCCTTCAACAGCTTCATCGATTCTTCGACCGGATCAGAATTTTCCAAATCTTCCCGGATTATTCCATACTCGGTCTCCAAACCCAAGAGGGGAACGCTCATATAATGGACCTGCGCATTGTGTTTTCGGTCGCCTTATCCGCTTCGTTAGGCCGCCTTACCCGCACAACATTCTTGGATTCCATATCCAAAAGCTGAAGCCAATCTTCCAGATGGGATTCGGCAGGAAGCAGACTGCCTTCCTGAAATTCGGTCTCCAGGGAAACCACCAGGTCGTCCACCATCAGGCGTAGTGTTTCGCCATTAATCGCCCGCTCGATGGCCCGTTCCTTGGCGCGTTTCATGATTCCCTCAATGGCCGCACCGGAAATAAAATCTTTCCAGTACATTTTGCGATTGCCGCCGTTTCGCAAAGTCAGCACCAGCACTTCCTGACTGGAATTTCGGCTAAAGAGGCGGTCCAGAAATGGTTCGGCCATGGCATCAAAATCTTCATGTTCGCGGGGAAGTCCTTCTTTCAGATAAACACGCAGGATGGCTTTACATTCCTCACGGTTGGGACGCGATACTTTGATTTTTCTGTCAATTCTTCCGGGCCTGATAATAGCCGGATCGATCAGGTCGGGTCGGTTGGTTGCCAGAATCACCACCGTATCGCGAAGGGATTGGATGCCATCCATCTCGGCGCAAAACATGGGAACCACCGTGTTGTTAATGTTAGATCCGCGCCAGGCCTGCCGGGTTCCCAGAATGGATTCCGCTTCATCTATAAATATAAAAGGAATCTGGCCCTTTTCTTTATAGTCCCGAGCTTTTTTAAAAATTTCACGGATTTTACGCTCCGATTCACCCAACCACATGTTGAGGATCTCCGGTCCTTTCACATAAATGAAACGACCTTGCAGTTCCGACTCTTCCTGCTCAGAAAGCTTACGAATCACCTCGGTGAGAATGGCTTTGCCAATGAGGGTTTTGCCACAACCCGGAGGACCATAAAACAAAAATCCTTTGGGAACTTGATATTCCATCTGGTCCAAAATTTCCTGATGCAGGAGCGGATATTCGAGGACTTTGCGCACCTCTTCTTTTACTTTTTCCTGCCCCCCCACCTGTGACCATTCCACCTGTTCATAATCGTCTTCAATAAGAGTGCGGGACTCCCGTCGCGGAAGTTTACCCAAAATAACCCTTTGGCTGCTGTCGAGAAAAATTTCTTCCCCCTCTTTCAGGTGGGTTTCATCCAGACCTTCACGGGCCAGAACAATAGTTTCCGTGTTGCCAGTTGCCGCCTGCACTAACCATTGCCCACTGGCAAGCTTGCCAGAAATTTTCGCCAATGGCCCCTGATTAGGAAGCAATAACCGGGCAATCACTACAAACCCTTCATTCAGCGCTACCTGATCACCTATTTTTAATACCTCATTTTCCACCAGTTCCGGAACGACTGCCGTCTGATATTCCGTGCCCCCAGAAACCAGACGAACCATACCTTCCTCTCCCTGGCCCAGGATCGTGCCAATACGGTGTGCAGGAGACTTTAATTTTTCAATGGCTTCTTCTAAAGTCTTGATTTTAAGAGCATATTGCTGGGCAGACTGCTGGGCCTGGAATAGGGCATCCCTGAGATCAAGTACCTTTTCCTGAAGTTGGGGGCGATCTTGGGTTTCATCTAAAACCTGATCGATCAATTCTACGATATGGGTTCGGTCTCCCATGAATAAGTCCTTTACTTTTGATGAGAACATTCAATTGTATGAACAAAATTTTATATAAATCAAGTCAATTTTCTCAAAGGTTTAGTGGAGAAAACCGTGTCATTATATTAGGATGGGGATTTCAATAGATTATTGTCCGAAAAAACATTCGCGTAATTTTTCCGCATTCCGACGGGGCCCGACAAAACCCCAAATCGGGTATTTCCATGGTCCCCACCTTTAAAAGGTGAAAGTAATCTCTGACAGCATATTTCTGGCTTTATGATCTCTGCGAAAAACAAAATTCCCATCGAAAAGTGCATAATCAGTTTCAGCCACAACAAATATTCGACCCGCGAAGAAGCCGATATCTTTAGCATTGCAAAGGCGGAGCGTGAGATTGCTGCCGGGAAAAATGGCATCAGTCATCTTATCCTAAGAGCTGAAAATGATAACATCGACCGGCTGAAATTTCTTTTTTTAATCCGGGGAGTTCCCATCATGTGTTACGCGCTGAGCAACCTGCTGAATTCCAGCTTGCGCGAAATCGTGGTCGTTGGCTCCGAAGAAGTCAATAAAGTTATGGACCACTTCCTGGATATTGTTGGGACCTGTGGAAAAACCATTCAGTTTGCACGAGAAGATGCCCAACACCTCAATCTGGTCCACACCATGAACCTGGGAAGGGAATTGCTTTCCCTTTCACCCGATGAGTTGGTTCTCTTCCAACCCGGCGACCTGCCTTTCTTATATGATCTCGAAAAAGTATTGCGCTTTCCCGACAATAAAAAATACAACATGGTGCTCTGGCTGAACTCCCGGCAAAAGATGTTTCCGGAATTTGAAAAGAATCCGGACAGTGAGTTCGTCAAACGCAATTATCATTACCGGTCCATCGACAACCATGAAAATAAACTACTGGATCTTAAAGAACCCAATTTATACCCCATAAATTTTTCAATGATGGATTCGGATATCATTGATAACCTGCACTCTTCCCGCAAAGACGGGCAAATAATCCATGCGGGCATCCAAACCGCCCTGCAAAAACCCTTACGCCTGCTCAAGGTTCTTCCTTATGTCATGGATCATCTGTTGACGTTCCGGCTAAATATAAACCGTATTCGACCCGGTGACCGGTATCAGTTCGGAATGTCCCGGAAGAATTTCCATAAAGGAATCTCCCGCTTGCTCAACACCCCCTTGATCACCACGGTGCATGATGACCCGGCTTTCGTTTCCGATGTCGATGCATTAGAAGATTGGGAAGATTTTGAGTCCCTCATCCATTATGCGGAAAATGCTCATGGCCGGGAGGGACTGAAAATCATCCACCCGTTTGGAGAAGCCTTGACCCGGTTTCGGGAAGAGAGTATGCCGGAGTTGAAGAAAGAGATTCCCATGTATCAGGATTTTCCTTCCTACATCAATTCTATTTATGAAACGCTCAGGATGAGTTATGTGCCCTTTGACAGAGATGGCCAATATATCTCTCCCAACGGAAAATCGAAAAAAGTGGAATACGCATACCGCTGGTACAAACAAAAATGCGAATTGCTCAAGCAGAATGCGGCCCATGAAAACCAGCAGCGGGCCTAAGGGAAAACCTCGCTGACGTTAATCATAAACTCGGGGCAAGCTTTCTGCCAACTGAAAATAAAGCTATAATACAAGTTGCGATTTTGTGTATTAAAATTTACTCCACCAGATAAACTGAAGCCAAAATGCCAAATACGTGGCTGGAAAATAGTTTATTGAATCGAACCCGATTATCCGGGTTTATCCTTTTATCACTAGCCATTCATTTTATAGTGGTGGCCGTGCACAGTTTGACCCCTGTTCGGGAAGAAAAAATAACGGGGCCTCCTCCTATCCAGGTGCGGTATATCGAACCGGAAAAACCCATGGCCGCCAAAAGTGGTCGAATCGTCGACACGCCAGAGCCACCCAAAAAGATGGAAAAAGCCAGGACCAAAAATTTGCTGGCAAAATTTGATAGCCGGGCCCATTCCAACACCAACAAGAAAACTGCAAAAACCTATCAGCGGAAAAAAACCGTGGTTCCAAAATCTAAAGGATCAATAGCCAAAACAGGAGCCACGCCCGTGCGAAAAAATAAAATCGCACGCAAACTCCAGACACGGTCCATTATTCAGCCCAGAAGAAGGTCCTTCCCGGAATCGGATATCGGGAAAATTAAAGCAGTTGCGAAAAAAAAACCGACCCCCGCGACATCCTCCACCACCCCAAAAGCGGGAACAGGCAGTGTCCTGGCCCTTCTGGATGGATTTGACCCTGAACCCTTCGCATCGATCGATACAGAAGCCCTTGAAAATTCCGATGACAATGAACCGATTTCCCTCGATACTACAGAAGTCAAATACGCCTCTTATTTTGCGAGGATCAAGCACCAAATCGAACGGGTCTGGATTTATCCTTCCGATGCGGCAAAACGCGGCATCAGCGGCGATCTCAATTTGACTTTCAGTATTTCCAAGGACGGAAACCTTCTAGGAGTGCGTCTGCTGGATCGGTCGGGCTATGAAATTCTGGATATGGCCGCACTCAAAGCCGTGAAAGAAGCAGCTCCCTATTACCCCTTCCCGTTAACTATTCAACGGGAAAAATTAACCATCCAGGCCAATTTCATTTACACTCCTAACCTTGAAACCATCGCTCCCTGATTTGCCGTAATCATGAATTCTCCCCATCTTGCGGTCATTTTGCTTTCTCCCCCAAAAACCGGGTATTCTCTTATCCTCGAAAACAAAATAGCAGGCATTCCTTTATTCAAACGCTTGATCCTCACTTTGCAAAGAGCAGGAATCAACGAGTTTCTGGTTTTTTCCCGCCAGTTGGATGAGCGGGAAATAAAAATCCATCGAAAAAGCATCGAAAAAGATTCCCGGCTTAAAAGCCTTCTGCACTGGCACGACTGCGCCGAATTCTTTGCAGCGAATAGCAGGGAACAGGCCAACGCGCTTACCCCATCCCAACCGTTTCTATTGGTAAACGGAAAACTCGTCACCCACCAGAAGGTAATCCGGCGTTTCATGGAATCCGAGAACAATTATAAACCGGATGGGATTTTTTGTCTGGAACTGGAACCGGGAAAACCAGGCGGATTGTATCTGCTTCCCCCAACTAAATTTTCCACATTAAGTCATCACAACGGGACAGAAGATGATGAAGCTAAAGCCGAACGCATTGCGTTGCCCGCTGATCAAAATTTCTGGATAGAAGTCCGAGACAACGCCCTCCGCCCTGACGGCAGAAAAGAAACTACTTCGCTATAGTAAAAACCACTATACCCAGTTTATGGATATATGGTTCAATTCCCTGTTTTCCATTCCCATATCCGCCATGCTGCTCAAAACTCCCCTCACTCCTAATATACTGACCCTGTTCGGATTGTTCATAGGATTCCTGGCAGGCTGGTGCTTCGCGCAGGGGAATTATCTCAGCAATCTGGCAGGAGGTTTGTTACTTGCCCTGACAGCCATTTGGGATTGTTGCGATGGGGATGTCGCGCGGCTGAAACTCATGGAATCTGATTTTGGCGAGAAACTCGACACCGCTTGCGATAACATCATCAATGTTTTTATATTCTCGGGAATGATGCTGGGTGTCGCAAAAACTCATGGATGGGGACATGCCCTGATTCCCTTCATCATGCTGACAATCGGCGGCGCCCTTATTTTTGCTTTTATCTATTTCCCCAAAGACGGAAAAGGAAGTTATTTTAAGGAATCCAAGATGTATGATGTGATCCAGGTTCTGGCAAGCCGGAATTTTATTTATGTCATTTTACTTTTCGCCCTAGGCGGGCATCTGGATTGGTTTCTCTGGCTTGCGGGCATCGGCTCCCTCATCTTCGCACTGGCGCTTTTTATCGTTAAACGCCAGACCATTAACGAAACGCTTTCAGAACCTTAAGGAAATTTTTTCTTATGAATGAAAACGTCTCTCCATCCCAAACCGATCCCAATATCCAAACCGCCGTTTTATTACTGCCCGCGGAACCCGATTGGTATTGGCAAAACCTGGCGGAAGTGCCTTTCCTGCTTAGGAACGCGCTCACCCTGCAGAGAGCAGGCATTAAAAATCTGCTAATCTGGATGCAAAGCCCTACAGAAAAAATGGATGCCATTCACCAGAAGCTCAAACAGGACCGGCGTATGGGCCTAGATGTGGAATGGATAACGGACAACACAAGCGGACTTCACGATACGAATTTCATGGTCCTTGATGGGTCCACCCTGCTAGAAAAATCAGAAGTCGTGGAAGCGGTGGCTCCATCCAGCCAATATCAAGCCGACACCTCCGGGTTTCATTTTTTTCCCGACACACTTAAACAACCATCACAAAAAAAATATTATAAAAATCATTCCGCCACGTGAATCATCGCGTCTAATCAACAAAAGAGATTTTCGTGCGGCAGAAGAGCGTCTATTAAAATCCGTAAGCCTGAGTAATGACAGCGTGATGGACAGGCTGGTGACACGGTTCATTTCCAGGCAATTGAACCGCCTGTTTTTAAAAACCTCCTTAACCCCTAACGAAATCACTTTTCTGAGCCTGCTGATCGGTCTTGGCTCTGCATGGTGTTTTTATCAGGGCACCTTTTTTTAGGCATAACCGGTGCACTCCTGCTTCTGCTCTCCGCCTGGGGAGATTGTACCGATGGCGAAATTGCGCGCCTCAAATTTATGGAAACACCTTGGGGTGCCCGGTTCGATATCTGCTGCGATAACCTCGTTCACTTTTTTGTCTTTTTTTCCATTGGCATGGGTTTGTTTTTTGCGACGGGAAATCCTCTATATATACTCTACGGAGGGTTGGCGATTTTTGGCAGTCTGGTCGCGTTTATGATTCTAAGCAGTAACATCGTGAAAAAAAAGCAGGCGGTAGGACAGGAGAAAATCTCCGAAACTAATCTGGCAGACCAACTCGCCAACCGCGATTTTACCTATTTCCTGCTGGTCATGGCCTGTATCGAAAAACTCGATATATTCATCCTTCTCGCCGCAGTCGGGTCCAACATATTCGCCATTTACCTGACCACTAGGCGTGGCCAGCGTGACGCTGGACCCAGAGAGCAATAGCTAGCAAAGATATATCCGGCTCAATAGGTTCTTGCTCATTTCCTCAAGGCGTAGCCTTGTTGCCCGTTGCCACCGGCGGCTCGCCGGTGAAGAAGTCTCGGACATCATCTAATCGAGTCGTTACCGGGCAGGGGGGTAATGAAGCGATGAACTGTTTTCCATAGCCGCGCCGCCTCATGCGGGAATCGAGAATAGAAACCACTCCCTTGTCGGTCTTTTTACGAATCAAGCGGCCGAATCCCTGTTTCAACTGAATGATCGCTCTGGGAATCTGGTAATGTTTGAAGGGGTCGATATGTTGCTGTCGCAGTTCTTCAATGCGGGCTTCCGTCAACGGTTCATTGGGGACGTCAAAGGGAAGTTTGGTAATGATAACACTTTGCAACGCATCACCGGGCACATCCACTCCTTGCCAGAAGGAGTTGGTTCCGAAAATCACTGAGGGTTTCTCCTTGAATTTTTTTATCATCAGGCCGGTAGGCATGTCCCCCTGCCGGATGAGTGGAAACTGGAACTGCAATTCGTCCAGCCTTTCATAAACCTTATTGAGCAGTGCATAATTGGTAAACAGGATAAATGTTCTGCCACCGGAAACAGCCACCAGTTCCCGGCACCTGTTGGCAATACCTTCCACATAAACACCTGTTTCATCACCCGGCTCGGGGAGGTCATCGGGAACATAGAGCAGAGCCTGGCGGGAATAATCAAAGGGCGCATCCAAAAACAACTCTTCATCCGGTTGAAAACCAATGCGTTCCTTAATAAATTCGAATCCCTTGGAAGTGGTCAGCGTGGCGGAGGTCATGACCACCCGGTCAATTTTATCGAACA
>JYMV01012904.1_pt1 | contig 12691 bp, 14 predicted proteins | sample 338911 | NCBI WGS metagenome assembly JYMV01 (sample SAMN03354496, study PRJNA234377) | hydrothermal vent metagenome | biome: Deep sea; feature: Hydrothermal plumes at the Eastern Lau Spreading Center, Western Pacific Ocean; material: Seawater | place: Tonga | collected 2009 | depth 2000 m m | reverse complement strand
CTGGGCGGGGCCAACGGATTCCAAGTCCACCAGGACCGCTTCCGGCGTTACCGGGTCGCCACCTTCCTCCAAATGAGACAGGTCGGCGCCCACACAGCACGAAAACCCGGCCCGGTCTATTACCCCGAGCAGTGGCAGCGCTCCGTTTGAATCATCCGCCAGCAGAAATAAGCTATACAACGCCTTGCCCTGGCTCCGCCGATGTTTTTGAGACTAACTTGGGCAAGTATACCACCCGGTGAGAGGGTTTAGACGCCTACCTTCCCCCTCCCTAGTTTACCCGGCTGAACCAAATTGACTGGCCGGGAGGCGACAACTATGATGTTGGGAGATTCCGGTTGAATACCGGCGAGAGATTATTATATAGCTGGTTGAGAATTGACCAGGGGAGAATTTGATGAGCACTCAAACCTTGCCCAAAAAGCCAAGTGAAGTGTGGCAACAGATCCGTGGCGGGAGTTGGCGAGGGGTAACCTCCGGCGTTGCGCCGGGTTACGTTCAAGCGAATCTGGCGATTTTGCCTCAGGACTTGGCTTTCGAGTTTTTGCTCTTTTGCCAGAGGAACCCTAAGCCCTGTCCCCTGTTGGAAGTCATAGAGGCAGGCAACGTTGAACCGGTGCTGACGGCGGCGGGGGCCGACATCCGCACCGATATCCCCGGGTACCGGATCTATGAGAATGGAGTAATGGTGGATGAGGTTGAGTCCTTGGTGCCCCATTGGCGGGACGACTTGGTCTCGTTCCTGATGGGCTGCAGCTTCTCCTTCGAAACCGCGATGATAGAAGCGGGAATTCCGTTGCGGCACCAGGAACTGGAGCGCAACGTGGCCATGTACATCACCAATATCCCCACCACTCCCGCCGGGCGATTTTCAGGTCCGATGGTGGTGAGTATGCGTCCGATAAAACGGGAGCAGATAGTCCGGGCCGTCCAGGTGACCTCACGGTTCCCGGCGACCCATGGCGCGCCGGTCCACATTGGCGATCCCTCGGCGATCGGCATCAAGGACATTTCCCGGCCGGACTTCGGAGACGCGGTGGACATCTATCCCGGCGAGGAGCCGGTGTTCTGGGCCTGCGGAGTAACTCCCCAGGCGGTGGCGCTTAATTGCAAGCCCAGTCTGATGATGACCCACACTCCGGGAATGATGTTCATTACCGGCCAGCGCGACGCCGATTACGCGGTTCTGTAGCTTTCAGGCTTCCGCTGTCAGCTATCAGCCAGCGAAAGGGTGATTAAAATGACCCAGACCATCGAAGATATTATTTTGGATCATGACAAACGGGGTGTCGCCCTCCTCCGGCCCCACATGCCGGCCGACTTTTGCTCCCAGGCGGCCCAGTACATCATGGACCATCCCGGCAACGTGGCCATCGTTACCGGGTTTTACATATTGTCTGCCGGCAGTCCGGAGACGGACGGACCCGCCGGAGCGATTGCCATCGGTAAAGCTTTGCAGGCGCTGGGGCGAAGGGTGACCTACATCACCGACTCCTACACTGTGCCCGTGCTGGAAGGTCTGTTGGAGGATGGGACGGAGGTAGTGGATTTTCCCATTGCCGACATCGAAACCAGCCGAAAAGCAAGCTCGGAGATCCTAGAACGGCTGGACCTATCATTGATAATTTCCATCGAACGTTGCAGCCGGACCAATGACGACGCCTACTTGAATATGCGATACGTGGACATCACGCCTCACACCGCCCGGTTGGACTACCTGTTTGAGGCAGGCATTCCGTCGGTAGGCATCGGCGATGGCGGCAACGAGATTGGGATGGGGAACCTGGTGGAGTTCATACCACTAGTGGAAACCCTTCCCAATGACCCGGCGGTGACCAAAGTGGACCGGCTAATCATCTCCAGCGTTTCCAACTGGGGCGGATATGGACTGGTGGCCGCGCTATCGCGTTTTGCGGGGCGGAACTTGCTCCCGACCATTGACGGCGAGACCAAGGTGATCCAAAAATCGGTGGACATGGGCGCGGTTGACGGCACCACCGGCGAGAGGAAGTACTACGTGGACGGATTCACCACCGAGGAAAACGGGGAGTTGTTGGCACGGTTGCACGCGGTTGTTGACGGAGCCGACTGACAATCGGCAGTTCCGTCCCTGATACTCGCCTAGGTATAATCTGTCATTCCGAGCCCCGATGCAATCGGGGAGAGGAATCTGGGGTGAGGATAAGTTGCGCGAGTATTACGTTTACATTATGGCCAGCCACCGAGGAACGCTTTACATAGGCGTAACGAACGACCTGACTCGCCGGGTTTATGAGCATCGCAACAAGGTGGCACCAGGATTCACGGCCAAATACAACGTATCGAAGCTTGTGTATTTCGAATCATCGGACGATGTGGCGTCTGCCATAGCGAGGGAGAAGCAAATCAAGGCTTGGCGGCGAAGCAAGAAGGTCACTCTTCTTGAAAACGCGAATCTCTATTGGGACGACCTAGCCAGTGAATGGTTTGACCACCCCACGTCCCCAGACCCCTCGCTGCGCTCGGGGTGACATTTTGGGAGCGGTGCATAGGAATATACTGGAACTAATATTCGGTCTATGTAGAAGTGCCAAATGTCATTCCGACCGGAGGGAGGAATCTGGGGATAGGCGGGACCGGTCCACCCCAGATTCCAGGTCGCCTTGATCCTCCGAATGACTCTCTATGATTATCAGTCAATCCACCACGATCAACTTGGTGTATCGCTAGCCATTACGTGCAGGTTTGCTACTTGAGAAGATGGACTTAAGTGTTTCTCTACGACTTCTGAAGTCTGGACGTTAAGGTTAGGAGATGCTTGTCAGCTACGCTACTCCTCGGCGCTAATCCCCGCCGGCGACAGGGTCTTCTCTTCTAGAACCAGCAACCGCCTTAGCTCGTAGATCTCGTCGCGGAACTGGGCGGCTTTTTCGAACTGCAGGTTTTTGGCCGCCTCTTTCATCTGCACTTCCAAGTCTTTGACCACTCGATACATGTCGGAGCGGGACATTTCTTTGCGGACTACGTCGTAACGGGTGCGGCTTTCCGCTATGGCTTTGATTCCCTCGGTGATGTCATGGACCTCTTTCTGGATGCTCTGGGGCTCGATTCCGTGCTCTTTGTTGAACGCATCCTGAATGGCCCGGCGCCGGTTGGTTTCGTCGATGGCCGTCCGCATCGAATCGGTGATCCGGTCGGCGTACATAATAACGTGCCCGCTGGAGTGGCGGGCGGCCCGGCCAATGGTCTGGATCAGCGAGGTGTTGGACCGGAGATAACCTTCTTTGTCGGCGTCCAGAATTGCCACCAGGCTGACCTCCGGTAGGTCCAAGCCTTCTCGGAGCAAGTTGATTCCCACTACAACGTCGAACACTCCCAGACGAAGGTCGCGAAGAATCTCTATCCGGTCCAAGGTTTGAATGTCCGAGTGCAAATAATTGTTGCGAATACCCATCTCCGAAAGATAGTCGGCCAATTCCTCGGCCATTCGCTTGGTCAGCGTGGTCACCAATACACGTTCCGACCGGTCGACTCTGATCTTGATCTGTTCCAGCAAGTCGTCGATCTGGCCTTCGGTAGGTTTTACTTCCAACGTTGGGTCCAGCAGGCCGGTGGGGCGGATCACCTGCTCCACCGTGGCCGTACTTCGTTGCATCTCGAAGGCGGCGGGGGTTGCCGACACGTAGATGACCTGGTTGATATGGCCTTCGTATTCTTCGAAGTTCAGGGGCCGGTTGTCCAGGGCCGACGGCAGGCGGAAACCGAAGTCCACCAATGTTTTTTTCCTGGACATGTCTCCGTGGTACATGCCTCGAACTTGCGGCAGAGTCATATGGGACTCATCGACGAACATCAGATAGTCTTCTGGGAAGTAGTCCAGAAGCGTCCATGGACAACTCCCGGGCGCCCGGCGGGATAGATGGCGGGAGTAGTTTTCTACACCGGAGCAGAATCCGGTTTCCTGTAGCATCTCCAAGTCGTAGTGGGTGCGGCTCTCCAGTCTGGCCGCTTCAAGTATCTTTCCTTCCGCGCGCATCTCCCCTAGCCGTTCTTCCAATTCCAGGCCGATATCAACGATGGCCGCTTCCAGCTTTTCCTTAGAGGTCACGAAGTGGTTGGCGGGGTAGATGGCTATGTCAGCAAGGTCGGCCAGCACTTCGCCGGTGAGCGGGTCCAGTTGAACGATGCGCTCCACCTCGTCGCCGAAGAACTGAACTCTTACCGCCGCCTCTTCGTAGGCAGGGATGATTTCCAAGGTATCGCCGCGGATGCGAAACTTTCCACGGGACAGGTCCATGTCGTTGCGCTCGTAATGCATGTCCACCAGTTGGCGCACCAGCTGGCGCCTATTCCGAATCTCCCCAACCTTTACCTGGGCAACTAAGTTGAAGTAATCCTCTGGGTCACCCAGCCCGTAGATGCAGGAAACCGACGCAACGATGAGCACGTCCCGGCGAGTCAACAAGGAAGTGGTAGCGGACAGTCGTAGCTTATCCAGTTCCTCGTTGACGCTGGAGTCCTTTTCGATGTAAGTGTCGGACTGGGGCACGTAGGCTTCGGGCTGGTAGTAGTCGTAATATGACACGAAATACTCGACGGCATTGTGGGGGAAGAACTCTTTGAATTCGGAGGCAAGCTGGGCAGCCAGGGTTTTGTTGTGGGCCATCACGATGGTCGGCCGCTGGACTTCCTGGACAATGTTGGCCATGCTGAATGTTTTGCCGCTGCCGGTCACGCCCAACATGGTCTGGAAGGTGGCGCCGTCATTGACGCCTTGCGCCAGCCGGGCCACCGCCTGGGGTTGATCGCCGGTCATCTTGAAATCGGCGACTAGCTCGAAGCGCCTGTCCTCCGGGCTTGCGCCGGCGGCCCAAACGTCTTTGATTTCCTTTCCGGCGTTGGCCCACTTTTTCGCGCGGGTAAATTCAGTCATGGCTCTTACAACCAGAGTGCTTCGGTGGGGATCAATCGTTGCTCGACCGGATCCACGGCAAGAAGAAAGGCTTCCAACGTGTGGGCGCCTATAAGAGCCTGGACGCCCTCGGGACCAAAAATACAGATGATTGTCCTTCTGACGCCATCCATTTCGGCCACCACCTCCCCGATTGCATGTTCAACGACTTCACCATTAGCCAGCCTCAACCGGATTTGGTTTTCCCTCCGAATACCGATGCGCTCCAATGTGGCTTCCGGAGCAGACGTGAACGTGGCTCCAGTATCTACCAGAGCGTCCAACGTTTCAGATTGAGTGTCCTGGGCCCCTATTAACGTGATCGGGTGGGAAAAGGCGCCCATCTTAGAGCCTCAGATAGTTGATTGAACCGAGATTGCCCTCAGAGGAATTATACCAGGCCGAAGTCTTGGCCATTTCTTAGATAATCCCTAGCCTCCGCCGCCGAACTGCTGCAGGGCCAGTCGGATACGTTCTTCCACCGGGAGTTCGGATGCGTCTTTCAACCCGTTTACCGCTTGGCGGGATTCCACGGCGGTGTAGCCTAAAGCCATCAATGCCTCAATCACCGCTCCGTCTCCGGAGCCTTCAGAAATGCCGATTTCTGCCGCGCCTTCGTCGATTTTGCTCTTCAACTCCAACGCTATCCGCCCCGCCGTGCGCCGGCCCACTCCGGGGGCGGAGCTCAGGGAAGCGATGTCACCGTTGAAGATGGCCTGTTGCAAGTTTGACACGCCTAGGCTGGAAAGCAAGGCCAGCGAGAGCCTGGGACCCACTCCGGAAACGCCGTTTAACATAAGGAACAATTGCATGGCATGGGTGGAGGAGAAGCCGTAAAGCACCGGCTGTTCGTCACGTATCCGTAGGTGGGTAAACAACCGGACTTGACCGCCCATTGGGCCCAGATCGTTAATGTCCGATCCTGGAACAGAGATCTGCAGGGAAACCCCACCTACTTGCAGGTGCACCCAGTCCGGTCCCACGGCCTCTAGGATACCGCGGACGCTAACTATCAACCGCTACCTCTCGAAACCCGGGGATATCTCCTGGCGCAGAGCGGCGGCGGACTGACTCTTTATCAGGTGGCAAAGCCCCACGGAGAGGGCGTCGGCGGCATCGGACTCCGGGGTTTCCTTCAGTCCCAGGGTGGCAGCCACCACCTGCTGCATCTGCTCTTTCGACGCGGCGCCGAAGTCGGACACCGAACTTTTAATCTCGGCAGGTGAGTAGGAGAATATGGGTATTCCCTGGCTGGCGGCCCCAATGAGAACGACGGCCTGGGCCTGCCCCACGGCCAGAGCCGGTCCGGGGAAACTCCTTTCCCCTCTTCCGACGAAAGGTTTCTCCACGGCGATGACCTCAGGGTGGAAAACGCTGATCATGTTCAAGATATGGGTGTGAAGCTGATAAAGGCGTTGCTCCAAGGGCATCTTGGAAGGCAAAGAGACTACCCCGTAATCTTCCGCCTCCGGCTGGGGGTCCGATGAAAGAAGACCGTAACCCATCCGCAGGGTGCCCGGGTCTATCCCCAACACTAACATAATTCTTTATTTATTCCCGGTTATCAGTTTGCTGACCGGTACCTTTCCAAGACCTCGGGCGGGAAATCGGCGCTGGTGTAGGCTTTTTGCACGTCGTCAAGGTCTTCTAGATTATCCAGCAGCTTTAGAGTTTGTTCGGCCGCCCCTTCTTCCAGGGTCACGGTGGTTTTGGGAATCATGGAAATCTCTGAAGAGTCGGGAGAGATACCTTCTTCTTGCAACGCTTTCTGGACCGCAAGAAGGACTTCGGGAGCGGTCAATATCTCCAGCACACCGTCTTCGATGCTGATGTCGTCCGCCCCTGCGTCGATGGCCATGAGACCAAGTTCTTCAGCCCGGGATTCATCCGATATCTCCAGGGCGATGACTCCCCTGGTTTCAAAATTCCAAGCCACACAACCGCTTTCACCAAGATTGCCGCCGCCCTTGGCAAAGGTCGACCGTACATCCGCGGCCGTGCGGTTCCGGTTGGTGGTTACTGCTTGGATCAGGATGGCGCCACCACCCGGACCATATCCTTCATAGATCATCTCTTCGAGCTGTTCTGCGCCCTCTCCGCCTTCGCCGGTGCCTCTTTTGACCGCACGACTGATGCTTTCTAGGGGCATGTTGTTGCTTTTGGCTTTGTCCAGCATCAGCCGGAGACGAAAATTCATGTCAGGATCACCGCCGCCACCGTCCCGCACGGCCAGGGTTATGTCCCGGCTAATCTTGGTGAAAATGACGCCCCGTTTGGCGTCAGCCGCGCCTTTTTGATGCTTGATGGTGGACCATTTGGAGTGACCCGACATGATAAAACCCCCTTGGAAATCGGCCCAGTCGCCGAGACTGCTTTCCCTAAGCCAAGGGACTGCTCAAGATTGCTGCCGTTACGGGATTGTAGCACTAGCTATTTGGCGGGGTCAAAGAGACTATCGCAGGCCTTCAGGTAATGAAACCACCATGACGCCCCGCTCCAGATCGATGTCCTGAACCACGTCCGCAAGGGCGGGAATCAATATCTCGCCGCCTTCGCCCGAGACGATATAGACGTCGTTGCTGCCTGTCTCCAAGATATCGCTGACCCTACCTAACTCTTCGCCCTCTTGGGTTAAGACGCGCAGGTCTAGCAGTTGAAAGTGGTAGAACTCGCCCGGTGGCAGATCGGGAGTCTGGGAGATGGGCACGGTGATCCATTGGTCGACCAGCGCCTGGGCCTGAGATTGGGTTGTTAACCCATGGAACGTGAGGATAAGTTGGTTGGATTTGCCAGAGCTACAGCTGGAAACCTGGTAGGGCGCCGAGCCGATGTAAAGGGTATTCCCGGTGTCGAACCGGTGGGGGACGTCGGTGTAGACCTCTATGCGGATGCTACCCCATAGGCCGTGGGGGCCGAGGATGCGGCCTACGTTGATGCTTGAGGAATCGTCCATCCCGAAACCACCGCCACCCAACCGGGGGATTGGCCTAGGGGCCAAAGGTTCGCCATCGAGTCTGGTCTAAACAATCTCCAATACCGCGTGGGTATCTTCTTTCACGGCCGCCACGCGTAACATTACCCGCATGGCTTGGGCCACTCGTCCTTGCCGTCCGATGACTTTACCTTTGTCTTCCGGAGCAACTTCCAATCGAAACACTACACGCCCTTCGGACTGCTCCTCGGTAACAACTACCGCATCGGGATTGCTGGTCAGGGACCGGGCGATGTACTCGATCAACTCTTTCATTCCGAGGATTCCTCTTCGGGCGTATCTTCAGGGCTTTCTTCACCCGTATCTTCAGAATCAGTATCATCAGCGGATTCGGCTTCACCGGTAATTTCTTCGACGGACTCTTCGGCAGCGACTTCAGCTACCGGTTCCTCCGCTGTTTCTTCGGCTACGACTTCAGCCACCGGTTCCTCGGCTGACTCTGCAACGACTGCCGTCGTGTCGTCCGCTTCAGGTTCAGGGGTTGGCGGCGCTTCAGCCGCCGGCGCCGGTGGGGGTGCCGCTACCTCGGGAGCTTCTTCAACTGCCTTGGCAGTAGTGCGCTGGGTGGGCGTCCTGGTCAGAATGCCTTTCCAGTCAAGGATTCGTGCAACCGCGTCGGATGGCTGAGCTCCCTGACTAAGCCACGCCTGTGCCCGGTCGGCTTTGATGGTGACCGCCGGCGGCTCAGCCATGGGATCATAGTTTCCGATCCATTCTACATATGCGCCGTCTCGTGGGGCTCTGGAATCCGCTACCACGATTCTGTATGACGGATTCCCCTTCTTCCCTACCCTTCTCAGTCGAATTCTTAGCATCTAGTCTCCGAAGTTCCTCCAAGATTGCTGGTAACCCAGTTGAAATTCTAAGCTGACAGGGCTCGGTTGTCAATTCCAACTTAATCCTGCCCGTGCGTATTTTGCGTCTGGAGGCCGGGCATGGCGTTGTATCGAGCCAAAAGAAAACCCCAGCGAGGCCGGCGTAGGAATGCCGTTCAACTGAGGCCGATCTATAGATATGTTCCGTGGATGCGGGTTAACCAAAATCGCTTAAAAAGGATCGGGCCCAGCCAACCTGCCGCATATTACCCCTATCCAAGTTTCCGAATTATAGGGGCGATGGTAGACATTGGCCTGGGCCCGACAACGGGTTTTCGTATTTTACGAAGGATAGTTAGGCTACGATCACCTCGTCGTGTCCAGACAGATGCCTACCATCGCCCCTACGTGCTAAACTAACTTTCATAAGCCATCACCTCCTTCAGCAAGATTCCGCCAAGCGGTTGAGCTATTCTAGCAACTGCTTTTCCCTAATGTCAAGACGGATTCAGCGTAATCTGTGCCGTTGCTGCCCCTACATCAATTGATTTTCCGCCATCTAGCGTCTCTTCTTGTTAATCGCGCCGGATAGGCAACACTGGTTGACCCGCCGTGGTAAGTATCCTGGATCGAGGGGAAAAATGCGCCTGGTTTTCATGGGTACTCCGTCCGCTGTTGTTCCGGTACTGGAAGGACTAGTTGCGGTTGAAGACATTCAGGTCGTGGGCGTTTTTACGCCGCCGGACCGCCCCAGAGGAAGGGGCCGGACTCCCGAGATGCCGCCGGTAAAAGCCCGCGCTCTGGATCTCGGGTTAAGGGTCTATCAACCAGACTCTTTGCGTTCTCCCCAGGTTCAGAGTGAACTGGCTGAACTCCGACCTGACGTCATCGTGGTCGCCGCCTACGGTAAATTTCTGCCGCCTACCATCCTCGAAACTCCACTCCACGGTTGCTTGAATATTCATCCCTCATTGCTCCCAAGGCACCGGGGTCCGTCTCCCGTGGTAACCGCGATCGAGCGAGGGGATACGGAAACTGGAGTCACGCTGATGTTGCTGGACCAAGGGATGGACACTGGGGACATCATCGCCCAGCGTGGTTACCCGATGTCTTCCCAGGAAACGTCGGAAGAGCTTACCGGAGTGCTGTTCGCATTGGGCGGTGAGTTGCTGTTGGAAAGCCTGGTTGCTTGGGTGAACGGTCAGTTGGAAGCGCGTCCTCAGGACCAGGCATTGGCCACAGTTACCCGCAAGTTGGAGAGAAGCGACGGTTTGGCCGATTGGGACGTGGCTGCAGCGGCTCTGGAGCGGCGTGCCCGGGCCTATGCGCCTTGGCCCGGTTTATTCACCCAGTGGGAGGGCGGCGTTATGAAACTTTTGCAGGTGGCGGTATCACCGTTGCCCGGTGGGGGAGTCGAAGCTCCTCCCGGCCGGGTCGTGTCCTTACCGGAGGCTGACATACCGGTGGGAGTGGTCACCGCCGAGGGCGTCTTGGCATTGAAGACGATTCAGGTGGAAGGCAGGCGGGCCCAGTCTGCGGCCGAGTTCCTCAGGGGCCGCCCCCAGTTCATCGGCTCCCAACTCTGAGTCCTTTCCGTTACCCAGTACTGGGGGCTATTTGAAACTGGGGACTACCTTCTCCATGAACAGCCGCAGGGACTTGCGTTGACGTTCCTGAGGGATGAGGTTGCCGTAGTTCACGTCGAATATGATCTGCTCCAGACCCAGTTCTTCCTGCAAAACGTGCAACCGGTCCTCTACCGCCTCCGGCGTGCCGTACGCCACTTTGTCTCTCAGCCATTCGTCATAGTCCGCGGCTAGAATCCGGTCCGACTCGGCCTGCCAGTCTCCCGTCGTTCCCCCGTAGGTCGCATAGCTCCCCACCCTTTGCCCGAGGCGCTCCACCGACAGCATAGCGCTGTCCCTGGGTTCGGAGTAGGCTTGCTCAGCGGTTTCCGCCACGTAGACGGGAATGCGCAACCCAACCTTGCCCTGTCCTTGGTGACCCGCCTTCTGCCAGGCCTTCCGATATTCAGATATGTAAGGAGCCAATTCCGACAGCGCGAATACTCGTGACGGGTTGATCAGTATGGGGTAGCCTAAGCTCCCCATAATCGGAAAGCTCTCCGCTGAGGTGATGCCGATGTGGATGGGAGGGTGGGGAGTCTGCAACGGTTTGGGATGCACCGAAAGCTCGTTGCACGTGATGTACTTGCCTTCATAGGAGAAAGACTCAGTGGTCCATGACTTCACGATCACGTCAAGGAATTCGTCGAAGCGGTCCCGGCTTTCGCTGAAGGGAACGTTGTAACCTTCATGCACGTTGGGGAAGGTGCCTCGGCCCACGCCGAACTCCAGGCGGCCCTGGCTTATATGGTCCAGGGTGGCAACCTCTTCGGCAAGGCGTATCGGGTTCCCCAAGGGCAAGCAGATCACCGCAAGTCCGATTCTGACCGTCTTAGTTCGGGCGGCGAGGGCGCTGGCGATGGTTATGGGAGCGGAAAGTACCCGTCCGGGGTTGAAGTGATATTCGGCCAGCCAGACCGAATCCACGCCTCGCACTTCGCCCTCGTCCGCCAGGGCAAAGCATTCCTGAAACGCTTCTTGTTGAGTTCCGCCCTCGCGGCGCGGGAACTCTAAAAAGAGTCCAAAGTCCATAACCACCTCCATGGGTCCCGCGGAGAATGTCCTGCGGGCGTCGTGCTTCTAGGGATCTGGCTTGATACTACATCAATACGCCCATGCGTCAAGTCTATTCGCGGCGACTGGGACGGATGGGTATTCACGAGCGAAAATGAGGAATAACTTGGCGGGAGAAGCTCTCCATCTGTTGGAAAATACCGTCGATGTCCGGGGCCAGGAAGCTTAGATTGAAGTCGCGCACTCCCGCGTCGATGCGCTCTTGAACGGATTGGACGCAGTCCTCCGGAGTGCCCGCTATGCAGAGAGCCTTGGCGATGTCCTCGGCGCTCCGCTCGGCGGTAACGTACCGCTGCCCCACATTTTCAACTGCTTGAGCCATGGCCGCCTCCGGGTCGTCCATTATCGATGTAGGTTGGTTCAGCCCCCAGTGAAAACCGCTTAGGTCCCTTCCGGCCTCGGCTGCTATTTGGGTAATCTCCTCGTTGCTCTGTTTCAAACGTCGAAGCGTAAACAGGTATGGATACCAGCCGTCGCCCAACAAAGCGGCCCGTCGCATGGCCGCATCGCTGCGGCCCGACACCCATATGGGCGGATGGGGCTGCTGGACCGGCCCGGGCAGCAAGGTCACGTCGTCGAAATCGAAGAACCGGCCATGATGGCTGACGTGTTCCTCGGTCCACAGCCGTTTCATCACCTGCAGCATCTCGTCGGTGCGCCGGCCCCGAGTCCGTACGGAAACGCCGACGGCGTCGAACTCTACTTGCGTGCCCCGCTGGCCGCTGATGCCGATGCCGAAGTCCACCCGCCCGGCCGAGACTACGTCCAGTGTGGAGATCATCTTGGCCAGCAGAACGGGATTATACAGAGGGACGATAACGATACCGGTCATGACCCGAAGGGTCTTGGTGGCCCCGGCGGCGGCGGCCATGGCAGGGATGCTCAGGACGGTTGGCCGAGGCGGATTGCCGTCCATCAGGTGCTCACCGGTGGTTATCCGGTCAAACCCCAGGGCCTCAGCCCGGCGGGCAAACTCGGCGGCGTCCCAATATCCGTCGGCGTTAAAATTGCATCCGAAAGTGACTTGAGGTGTTGCCATGTAGCCTCCTTATGCCGGTATCGGTCTCGCCGCTTTCCGGCTTGGTCACCAAGCATGATACCCACGGGCATTTATTAGGGCAAGACATGGTGGCCTGGAGCTGCTTGTGGGCGGTTTGGATGTGTGATATATGGTCTAACATCACGATGGAGCTGGCGTCCGGACATCCGCCGAACCAGTTTGCGTCGAGCTATTGAAAATAACAGAACTTCAGAT
>JYMV01035766.1_pt1 | contig 12694 bp, 11 predicted proteins | sample 338911 | NCBI WGS metagenome assembly JYMV01 (sample SAMN03354496, study PRJNA234377) | hydrothermal vent metagenome | biome: Deep sea; feature: Hydrothermal plumes at the Eastern Lau Spreading Center, Western Pacific Ocean; material: Seawater | place: Tonga | collected 2009 | depth 2000 m m | reverse complement strand
TTGATATCCGCTAAATCTCCGGAAGCAATAGCATCTGCCACTTCATAAGCTTCTTCTATGGTGTAAGGCACTATGGTCTCAAACGTTTGCTCTTTGTCCCAGGGGCACCCCGAAACCGGGTCACGCAGTTGCTCCATGACCCAAAGAATGCGATTTAATCCAGGATATTCATGATTTTGCATCGATGTGAAAGTTCTCTTTAATTAAGGAAGCTGTAATCTTAGCAATTACAGAAAAGGTCTTTTATAGCAACTCCATTAAATATTTGCTTTAAAAGTTTACAGATAAACCGATATTCACCCGACGACCAGCCCCGGCAGGATGAGTATTGATGTTGCCACCGGCGATATCAGGTTGATAGAGGGCTTCATTCAATGCATTGGTAACGTAAAGGCTTAAAAAGCTCTGCTCTGCGTCAAACCAGTTGACTGGATAACGGTAATGCAAGGTTAACTCAAATCGTTTGTCAGCTTCAGGATTGAGCATTTGTGCATTGGAATAGCGAATAGAGTTAGTATAGAAATCGTCCTGCGCATTTAAGAACAGACTGAGAGAGGCCCCTTGCTGAAAGGTTTTCACCGCCCCCACTTTAAACAACCAGTCTGGCATCAGCGTATAATTGTCGACGTCATCCGCGGAGTTTTGTTGCCAGGTGGCAGACATATCTAATTGCAGATCGGAGCTGAAAAAGTGTTTGAGTTCAAATTCAATCCCATGGGATTCCAGTCGTCCGGTATTAACGAAATCGATCACTCTGTCCGCAGCTCTTTCTCTGCCTATCAGATGTCTTAGCTTGCTGTGAAACCCTGAAATAGACCAGCGGCTCTGCTCAGTGTTGACGTAATATTGCAATTCCAGTGTCTCAATTTCTTCAGGCGCCAGAGACGGATTACCGCGCAAACCGCCGCGGTTATTGCCCTGCTCGTCACAACAAACCACTAAGTCAAAGTGGGTTTCAACCGCATAAGCGGCACGGAACGCTTCGCCCCATAGAAGTTTCAAGCCACGCTGTGGGCTTAAAGACCAGTTTACTCCCCCGCGATAAACCCAATGGCCATCTACATCAGGCACTTTGTTGTACTGGATACCAATAAAACCATTTAGCGTTTGATAGTCTTGTGTTTGAAATTGCAGGTAAGCATTTTGCCAGTTTCGGGAAAAATCAGGGATGGGGGCTTCACGAAACCCGCTTTGAGATGAGACTCTTTGATGCCAAAGTGTGGCACCTGCCAACAGATGGCCATTAAACAAATCCTGATGGTGCCAGGTGGTTTCCAGCAACCAGTTATCCGACGCCGCATCATAATTGTAATGACTAAAATCAGAGCTGCTGTAGCTGACATTAGAATCGATATATTGCTGTTCGTTTAGGATTAACTTGTATCCCAAATCCAGAGTAGCCCTGGTGGATTTGACTCGCCTTTGGCTTTGTTCCGGTGCCCCTGCCCAACTGGAAACCGCTCCCCAAAAGTCTTGCTCAGTTTGCATCCAGGCCGCCGATAAACTGAATTCCCGATACTTCCCTGATACCAGCAGACTTAGATTATCTTTACCCGCATTAAATGCGCCGAATTCGCCGCTATTATCCAGCGCACTATGACGCCAACCAGAATCCGTTTGCGCCTTACCACTGAGATTCCAATAACCGTCGAGGGTTTCCTCACCATAATTCATTTCCAGATTGCGGTTGCCCTCTTCACCTACACTAAAATCCAGCGACTTTTTGGCATGATTATGAGTAATAACATTGATCACCCCAAGAAACGCATTGCTACCATACAGTACCGAACCTGGCCCTCTGATAATTTCAATTTGTTGAATGCTGGAAACCGGAAACGCGGAATACATGGCAAAGTTTTGCCCACCGGTAAAACTGTCTCTGAGTGGACGGCCATTGAGCAGCAATAATACTTCGTTGTTGGAATGGGTTAATTGCGTGCCTCGAATCACCGCCAGATTCTGCGGATAAAAGAAAGAGCCCATCATTTGCACACCCGGCAAGCGATCTAACACTTCAAAAAGTGTTTGTCCGCCGTAGAGTGCGATATCTGATTGAGTGATTATCGAAATAATAGCGGGCGACTGATCTTTGCTCTGCTCAAACTTCCCCGCTGTTTCAACATTCACATTTAACAAATCTTCAAAAGAAAAGTCTGCCAATTCGGTTACAGACTCTTCAGCTGAAACGAAAAAGGTGAAAAGAGCGCAAAAACTCAATATTGCCAAAGGGTTCATGCAATTTTTCTTAGTTTGAATCACTAAGTTAACACTAGGAGATAATGATGATTAGCGCGAATATTATTTAATGAAACTGGCATCAACCTGCAAGCAAACCAGTTCGTTTATCCAATTCTTCACTGCGCTGCGCATTATTTATTGCTACGGCTGAATAGGAGGCGATGGACTCTATACATTGGCATTGCTCCGAGTCTAATCCTTGAATACGGGACATAAACAAAGATATTACACCTATAACTTCACCTTCCAGTTGTAGCGGAACAATGAATAGACTACTGCTGTTTAGTAGTTTGGTCTGTACTAACAGGTTCTCCAGGGATTTTTGCTGTTCCGGCTCCATGTATTGTGCGGCGCATCGGGTCAAATCGAACAGATACAGTGAGTTACCCTGCTCCAACACCTGTTGCTCCAGAATATTTAAAACCTTGATAGCCGATTCATCCATGCCTGCTCTTTCCGGCAGTTGCCGGGTCATTTGTGAAACCGGCTGGCCCTTGCGCAGCAAAATCACTCTGAAAAGCTCCACATTAGCCAGTTTAGCTATGTTGCTATAAACGACGTCGAGGATGTCGTTGAGGTTTCGTTTACGTGAAATAGTCTGGCCAATTGTTGTTAACAGGCTCAGATGACTGGACACCTTTCGAAAATGCTCAGCACGTCTTTCTGAACTTTTGGCTTCCCTGACTAAACTTAACAAACCCAACAATGTGAACAGAGCTGCGGCCGTTTTGAAGCCATTTTCCAGCAATGCCGGCCAATAACGCACCACAAAAAACTCATCCATAAAGTCGGCACTGCCGCCGACAAATAAGCAGAGCATTGCTGCCACCAGACGAATCTTAGTACTTTCATGATGATTCGAGCGTGCAATAAAGGTAGCGAAAAAGCCCGCCATAACCACAGTACTGGCCTCTCCAATAACATCCAGTACATCAATCTCGGTATAGGGAATTGCGGGGAACATAATTATCACTACAACACACCAAACCAGGCTGATGACAAACATCAACCACAATGCCTTTGCGATAAATAACTGCCGATGTGACATAGAGGCCAATCCAAATGAAACAGAGCCACAGTTCAGCATTGAACTATGTCATTTCAATGAACCCCTACAAAATTGGCTTAATGCTCGATGCGTTTAACTTCCAAAACGTTGCGAATTTTTTCCAGTTTAGTCATCAGGCGGGCCAGTGAATTCAAATCTTTCACTTCCAAAGTCAGAGTGATATTGGCGGTGTGATCCTGCTCATGACTTTCACTGTGCACCCCTAATAAGGAGACCTTTTCGTTCCCCAGGATAGTGGTGATCTCTCGCAGAATTCCGTCTCTGTCGTAGCAGAAGATATCCACTTTCGTTTTGAATGCGCCCTTAACCTCATGGGACCAGTTAACCTCAATACCCCGTTCAGGATTTTGAGTTAACATGGCTGAAAGCTGCTCGCAATCTTTCTTGTGCACACTGACACCTCGGCCCATAGTGATATAACCATAGACGGGATCACCGGGCAAAGGCTGGCAGCAACCCGCCAACACAGACATCAGATTACCCACGCCTTCCACAACTATTTGATCGCCAGGGCTGACGGCCTTAGACGCCTTGGTTTTAACTCTGGGATCGATATCTGGCTTGGGTTTAACCTTTTGTTGCAAATGGTTAATAACCTGCATAACGCCGACATCACCGCCACCTACAGCAACATATAGGTCTTCCAGCGAATTAACGTTAAAGCGGTCATGCACATCGTTAAGCATGTCTTTGTCCAGACGCGCTTTAACAATCTCGTTAAACAGCATGTCTTTACCGGCCTGCAGGTTTTTATCTTTGTCCTGCTTTTTAAACCAGGTGGCAATTTTCGCCCGTGCTCGACTGGAAAGCACATACCCCATGCTGGAGTTCATCCAATCCCGACTCGGATTGGCGCGCTTGCCAGTGAGGATCTCCACCTGGTCACCCGTGCGCAATTGATAGGTTAATGGCACGATGCGACCGGATATTTTCGCACCGTTACAACGGTGGCCGACATTAGTGTGTACGTAATAGGCAAAGTCCAGCGGGGTGCTGCCTTTGGGTAAATCTATAATGTCGCCTTTCGGGGTAAACACATACACCCGATCATCAAATACCTGGCTGCGCAATTCTTCAACAATATCCCCGGACTCAGACATGTCATCTTGCCAGGCCAGTATCTTGCGCAACCAGTTAATTTTATCTTCAAAGCTGTCGCTACCGCCGCTTTTACCCTCTTTGTACTTCCAGTGAGCCGCTACACCCAGCTCGGCATCATCGTGCATTTTCTGAGTGCGCACCTGTACTTCAATGGTTTTGCCTTCAGGCCCAATAATGACAGTATGGATGGACTGATAACCATTGGGCTTAGGCGTGGCGATATAATCATCAAATTCACGCGGGATATGTTGCCAACTGGCATGAACTGCCCCCAGCACGGTATAACAATCCTGCAAGGTGTCAGCAATGATGCGCACCGCCCTGATATCGAACAGTTGCTCGAAAGTCAGCCCTTTGTTTTGCATCTTTTTCCAGATGCTGTAGATGTGCTTAGGCCTGCCATAGACCTTAGCCTTAATGCCCTGCTCATCTAACTGCTGCTGCATCGAATCGACAAAATGTTCGATATAGTCTTGTCGCTCTTTGCGCTTTTCCCGCAACATTTTGGCGATGTGAGTGTAAGATTCAGGGTGCAGATAACGGAAAGAAAGATCTTCCAGCTCCCATTTCAGCTGACCAATCCCCAGGCGATTCGCTAACGGCGCATAAATACTGGCGCACTCTCGGGCGGTCATTACCCGGGTTTCTTCATCGGCGTTTTTCACCTGACGCAACTTAATGATGCGCTCCGCCAGTTTGATCACCACAGCCCGGACATCCTGAACCATAGACAGTAACATGCGACGAATGTTGTCAATTTGTCCTTCATCGGCTTTGATATACTGACTGGAGTGCAGGGTTCTGATGGCACTCATGCGGCGCACGCCCTGCACCAATGCCTGAATTTCAGGAGAAAATTGCTCTGCGATTTCCTCTTCGGAAAGCTCCCGGATTTGACAATAGGTATATACAAAGGAGGCCAGCATGGTCTCGTCATCCATCTGCAATTCTTGCAGCATTTCCACCATCTCCTGCCCTATCAGCAGAATTTCCGGTTGCTCAAGGATGGTAGCCAGCTTTTCTTTGGTGCTGTCAGACACTTTCAGGTTATCCAACCACTCTTCAAATCCAGGGCGGATTTCACTGTGGACCGTTCTGACTGACACCATTATGCAACTATCTCCTTTGTTTTCATTCCAGGCTAAACAAGCCCATCACCTCAGTGTGCGAGGTTTGCGGGAACATATCAATTAAAGATAATTTAGTTAATTGATAGTTTGCCGCCAGTAATTTAGCAATATCTCTGCCGAAAGTCGCCGGATTGCAGGACACGTAAAGTATTCGCTTTGGCGCTAATTTAATGAGCTGTTCAACCGCCTGCAAAGCCCCTGCCCGCGCGGGATCCAGTAATACTTTATTACAGTTTAGCTCAGTCATTTTGCGCAATGTTTCAGGCGCATTCAAATCCCCTGAAATAAATCGAACATTGGCAATGCCATTCGCCAGTGCATTGTCCGAAGCTCTTTGCACCATTTCGGGTACACCTTCAAAACCCACTACGCTACTGACGCTGCGGGCAAGCGGTAAAGTAAAATTACCTACACCACAAAACAAGTCCAAAACCTTATCCTGTAGCTCCAGATTTAACCAGTCCAGCGCCTGCACCACCATCTGTTGATTGATTTGCGGGTTAACCTGAACAAAATCTTCGGCGTTTGCCTGAAATAGCAATGGGGTCTGAGCCCGCATTTGCAATGCATAAGTTACCAGCGAGGTGGGTGCATTAAGCGCTTCGGTCTGATTTTCTCCGCGATCCAGGATAACAATACAGCTATGCTGTTCACCGAAATCCTTCAGGATTTGACGATCTGCCTCGTTTAAATTCTGGGTAAATCGCAGACTGACATAAACCCGGGTCTGTAACTCAGTATTACAACCTTCAAACAGGCTAACATGTCCTAATTGTTTGATGCTTTGTAAAGGGACTAACATTGATTGCAATGGCGCTATAAGTTGTTGAATCGCCGGTGTCGCAATCTGACAATCGATTAAGTTAAAGACTTGATTGTCACGGTCCCGAAAACCAATGCGTACATCTGTTGCTTTACGGGCATCAACGGCAAGTCTGAGTTTTCGTCTGTAGCCTGTGTGCGTTGCAGACAAGGGCTTTTGCCATGGCAGATGCTCGGCTTCAATACCGGTAAAGCGCTGTAAAAGCTGTCCAATGGCCGCTTGTTTTTGCTGCACTAAAAAGTCTTCATCAGCGTACTGAGTCTGACAACCACCACATAGTGCAAAGTGCTGACAAAATGGCGTTTTTCGATAAGGGGATGCCTCCAGTACTTTACGCACACGAGCCTTGGCAATGTTCTTTTGCCGGTCGGTTTCCTGAATTTCACACAATTCTCCGGGTAAGCCCCCAGTAACAAATGTCACCGGTAAACCGGGCACTACGCCTTTGGCTTCGTGATCCAGATGATCAATTGTCACCTGCGATACACGCCCATGCTGCGAAGTACGCTTTTTAGCTCGTCCTTTGTTACCCGTTGATTTGCGATTACCGCCACGAAATACCTGTACCATAGTGTTTGCGATTAACCCTGATGACGAGCTTCTTGCATTAGTGAACGCATATCTGCCACTGCTTTTGCCAAACCATCAAAGGCCGCTCGGGCGATAATGGCGTGACCAATGTTCAGCTCTATGAGTTGCGGAATAGCCGCAATAGGTTTGACATTATGATAATGCAGGCCATGACCAGCATTGACTTTCAGACCCACAGACGCGGCATATTCAATGCCGGTTTTTAACTTGTCCAGTTCAACTAATTGTTCGCGCTCGGAAGTGGCTTCAGCATATTGGCCGGTATGTATTTCAATATACTCAGCTCCGGTAGCTTTGGCGGCCTCAATCTGTGCCTGGTCAGCGTCGATAAATAGCGAGACGATAATGCCATTTTGCATCAACTCCTGCGTGGCTTTTTTAACACGTTCAAAACCGCCCACAACATCTAGTCCACCTTCAGTGGTTAACTCTTCTCTTTTTTCTGGAACCAGACAACAAAAAGTGGGCGCAACTTCTTTTGCGATGGCCACCATTTCATCGGTTACCGCCATTTCCAGATTCAGCCGAGTGTTAATAGTTTCTTTTAAGATGCGCACATCTCTGTCGTTGATATGGCGGCGATCTTCGCGCAAATGTACGGTAATACCATCGGCTCCGGCGCGCTCAGCGATGTCTGCGGCATGTACCGGGTCAGGGTAATGGGTGCCACGGGCGTTGCGTATTGTGGCAATATGATCAATGTTTACGCCCAAAAATATCTCGTTCATGATTACTACTCTTTTCCGCTTTGTTGTGCAGTTTACAGGGGTTTTTGAAATAACTCCCGACTCTTTAAGGGTTTATTACCCAAATAAGGTGAAAGTGCCAGCCGGGTAAAGTACTTTGCAACTTTCAGCGCTTGAGGCGACCAGTCCCGTTGCCCTATCGCCAGGATTTGCTCACCTGAAAAGCACTGTTTACTGCCATCTGAGGCGAGACAAAATCCCTGTTCTAACACAAAGTCATAGTATTTATCGGTTTCAATTGGCTGGTCAGTCACCGCATCAGTAGCAAAATCATAGCTGCTACCCAATTCATCCAACAAAAACAGTTCAAACTCTCTAAGTACTGGCTCAGCGTGTTCTTCGTCAGCCAGCCGCCTGAGGGTGTGTTGATAATAGCGAAAACCGGTTTCAAACGGTTCTTCATGAGGTAGCAAGCGTACCAGCACTTCGTTGCAGTACATTGCGCAAAATAACCCTGTGCCTTTTAGTGGTATGGGGTTGTGCAGTGCTTCACTGGCATAGCCTGATTTTAATTCGCCTTTACCGGTCAGGCGGGTAGAGAACAAGGTAAACGCCTGGGTTAAGCCCTTGAATTTATTGCTTTTGCCATACACGCCTTTGGCGACATAACGGATCTTGCCTAACTCAAGGCTAAAGCCCGTAACCAGCGCACTGGTTTCCTTATAGGGCGTGGCATGCAGAACATAATGCTCAACTAAAAAATCAGACATAAGGGCGCTACTTTCCGCCTCAGGTTATGAGGTGCGCAAACGCACAACTCGCATATACTCAAACTCAATCCCTGCCACTTCTTCCGTATCCGGATAATAAGTGAGGTTGACTCTTGCTCCAGTTAAATTTTTATAACGCTTTTTGCGGCGATATTTAAAAGGCACATCCACAGATTCCAACATCAATGTGTGTAATATCCAGTCGCCATCTTCCCGCTGAACATGAGACACCACTTTGCGCTCTTCTGAATGTGTAAGCGCTTCGTGTTGCTGCAAAAGCTTTTTGGTTTGCTTTTCCATAACCAAACCTACTGGCTGGCCTGTTTGGCAAAATTAGCCAGCGCGCCACTGATTTTTTCCAACACCGGATAACAAGGGTTATCCATATCAATACCGTGTCTGTTGGCCAGGTACAAGGGATCATTATAGGCTAGCCAAACCTTACCCTGTACGTCTTGCCAAACCAGCACCTTCTGCGGCAAATCAAGGGCAATGGTACGTTGGCACTGCATCAATGGCGTTCCAATTTCCGGGTTACCAAAAATCAATAACTGGGTGTCAGCCAGGTTTTTACCGACACTTTTTGCCCCTTTACTGTGATCAATTCGGGCAAAAATTGTCATACCTTTGGATTCCAGCAAAGCACTCAGTTTATCAACAGTTTGAGTCACTGAATGGGCGCTTTCTCGCCAAATCATACCTTCCCCGGCAGTTACACTCAGGCTCAGCAGAACCAAGCTCAACAATGCGATACGCAACATAATATTAATCTCCAATTCCTTAAATTGCTTCCAGAGCATCCACCAATAATTGTACTGACTGTCGTCCCCGGAACTCATTAACATCTAATTTATATACCAGCTGTACTTGTTTGCAGGCGGAATTAGGCCACTTACTTAATTCCACATTAAACGCAATCGCATCCAGTAAACAACCATCAGCGCTTTTCACCTGCATCTTCAAGTGTTTTTCACCCACTATGCGTTGCTCCAGTAAGCTGAATACACCGTCAAATTGCGGCTCTGGAAAGGCCTGTCCCCAGGGACCTGCAGCGCGCAGCATTTGTGCAAACTCCAGGCTCAATTCATGGCGACTGAGTTCGCCGTCAGTAAGAATTTCCCCGGTGAGCGCTTCAGGCGATAACCATTCCCGACACAAACTGTTAAATACTTGATTAAACTGATGAAAATCTTCTGTTTTGATCGATAACCCAGCCGCCGCGGCATGACCACCAAATTTCAGGATCAAACCGGGATACCGATTATTGAGCTCTTCCAATAAATCCCGAAAGTGCAGACCTGGAATAGAGCGGCCTGAGCCTTTTAATGTTTTTTCGTCTTGTTGGGCAAATGCGATAACCGGGCGAAAATACTTGTCTTTAATGCGACCAGCCAAAATGCCCACTATGCCCTGATGCCAGTGAGGCTCGTACAAAGCGATACCTTCAGGTAATTGCTCACCCGTTAACTGCATTTCTTCCAGAATGAATTGCGCTTCTTGCTGCATATCGGCTTCGATACTGCGTCGTTCCTGATTGAGCTGATCCAGTTGCAACGCCATTCGCCTCGCCACTGCCGTATTATCTGCCAACAGGCATTGAATCCCCACAGTCATATCATCCAGACGGCCCGCGGCATTAAGTCTTGGACCAACAGCAAACGCCAGGTCACTGGCCACAATTCCAGCCTGATTGCGGTTCGCCAATTCCAGCAACGCGCTGATACCCGGGCGGCATTGTCCTGCCCGAATACGCTGAATACCCTGATGCACTAAAATGCGATTGTTGCTGTCCAGTGGCACCACATCAGCAACTGTGCCCAGAGCCACCAGGTCCAGCAGAGTGCCGAGGTTAGGTTTACTCAGCCCCAACTCTGCAAACAGGTTTTGTTGCTCAAAATAACCGCGCAACGCCACCAGCAGGTAAAAGGCCACTCCGACCCCCGCCAGATTTTTAGAAGGGAAAGCGCAAGACTTTAGATTGGGATTAACGATGGCAGCGGCTTGCGGCAGTTCTTCTCCGGGCAGATGGTGATCGGTGATAATCACCGGGATCCCCAACTCATTGGCGCGTTTAACTCCCTGAATACTGGAAATACCATTATCGACAGTGAGTAGCAATTGTGCGCCCTGCTCTGCCGCCACATCAACAATCTCCGGACTTAATCCATATCCAAAATCAAATCGATTGGGCACCAAAAAGTCTACCTGATTAAAACCAAACCAGGGTAAGCCCAATAGCAATAACGCACTACTGGTAGCACCATCGGCATCGAAGTCACCAATAATGGTGATTTTCTGATTGTTGCTTAAAGCCTGGTGCAGTATCTCCACGGCTTTATCGACACCGGATAACTGTTTGAAGTGATGCAAACCAGAAGCCTGATATTGCAGGTCTTTTTCCTGCTCTACGCCTCGGGCGGCAAATAGCCTGACCATGGCTTCGGGCCAGTCTTTGAGAAGGGGTAAGGTATCGGGAAGCGGACGTCTGGTAATATTTAGCATGAAGATTTCAATTATTAATGGTGATCAAAAAAGGCCAGCGAACTGGCCTCAATAAAAATGATGATAGATCACATTTCCGCTAACACTTTGGCCATATCAGCAGCGGGTCGATAACCCGGTTGCAGTAAACCATTGTCAAAAATAATAGCTGGTGTACTGGATATCCCGACACTTTGAGCAAACTGGAATTGCTCTGCAACGCTGTTCTCACAGGTCTTGGCTGCGACACTGCCACCTAACTTACCATTGGTCATGGCTGCTTGTGGATCTTCTGCACACCAGATAGACACTAAATCATCGTAGGACTGACTGCCCAAACCACCTCTGGGATAAGCCAGGTAACGCACGGTTATGCCTTTGGCGTTATAGTCATCAATTTCTTTGTGTAACTTGCGACAGTAGCCACAAGTGATATCGGTAAAGATGGTAATCGCGTACTTTTCATCTTTCGCTTTAAACTCAATGACATCGTCAGCAAATTGCGGCAAACCGGATTTTCGCATGCCTGAAAGGGCTTCTTCTGTCTCATTGCGCATTTCCTGATCCAGATTGTAAATGCGACCATGCAGTAGATATTTGGCATCTTCGCTGACGTAAAACAAACCTCTGTCAGTCATAACCTGCAGCACACCGTCAACGGGAGAATTAGCGATACTGGTTACCGACATCTGCAATAACGTTTCAATTTTCAATTTAACTGCGCTTTGGGCATCTTCCTGCGCCGATACTGAAGCTCCGGAGAATAATATTGCGAGCCCTAAAGCCTTAATCCAATTTCTCATATAGTACTTAATCCACCTGTTGTCTGAGGAACATTATCTTTGTTTATATAGACCCCAGTTACGCAAATAAATTGCAAAAAAATAATGATGACATCAACCCGGTTGATGCGAAGCTCTAGTCTAGAGCATATTAAAACAGAATTCAGCCCCTTGGATGGTGCTGAGCCACTAACTTTTGCAATCTTTCTGTTGCGACATGTGTATAAATTTGCGTGGTGGACAAATCACTATGGCCTAACAACATCTGTACAACCCGCAAATCAGCGCCGTGATTTAGCAAATGAGTAGCGAAGGCATGGCGTAATGTGTGCGGCGATAGCTCCGCCTTAATACCTGCTTTTTTGGCATAAAATTTAATGCGATGCCAGAAAGTTTGCCGGGTCATCTGTACACCTCGACTGCTGGGAAACAAAACGTCCACGTTTTGCTTTAGCAACAACCCTCGCCCCTGGCGCATAAAGCGCTCTATCCATTCAACGGCATCTTCTCCCATTGGCACCAGACGCTCTTTATTGCCCTTTCCTGTCACCCGAATAACGCCCTGTTGCAAGCTCACCTGATTCAGTTGTAAACCCGTTAGCTCTGACACCCTCAGGCCCGAAGCGTACAGGAGTTCTAACATTGCTTTGTCCCTGAGCTGCACCGGATCTGCATCGGTATCCGGGGCATTCAGCAGTGCCTCCACCTGTTTTTCAGTAAGTGCCTTAGGTAATGACTTTGGTAGTTTGGGATTTTGAATCAGAGAAATGGGGTCATCCTCTCGGAAACCATTTTCCTGACACCAGTGCAAGAAAGCCCGTAAACTACTTAGATAGCGGGCTGTGCTGCGCTCCGACAGATTCTTATCGTATCTGTGCCCAAGATACTCATGCACCTGATATTGATCAAACTTCAGCAGCGAAAAATCACTGTGTTGTAGAGTAAGAAACTCTGCCATTTTCACCAGATCAGTGCGATAGGACGTGAGCGTATTAGCACTGAGTCCTTTTTCCACCCAGATAC
>JYMV01026709.1_pt1 | contig 12695 bp, 12 predicted proteins | sample 338911 | NCBI WGS metagenome assembly JYMV01 (sample SAMN03354496, study PRJNA234377) | hydrothermal vent metagenome | biome: Deep sea; feature: Hydrothermal plumes at the Eastern Lau Spreading Center, Western Pacific Ocean; material: Seawater | place: Tonga | collected 2009 | depth 2000 m m | reverse complement strand
ATCGGCAACTCGATAGCGAGATTGAAACCGTGTTCCTGACTCCAGCTGAAAACTATACGTTCGTCTCTGCAACCCTGGTCAAGGAAATTGCCTCTCTGGGTGGCGATGTCTCAAAATTCGTTCATCCCGAGGTACTAGAAGCGTTGCAGCAGAAGCTCAATACAGCGGATACCGCTTGACCGGTCGTTTCTGAGTTCCCGATGGCTCTTCGTATAACTAGTGAATGCATCAATTGTGACGTCTGCGAACCGGAATGTCCGAACGACGCAATCTATCAGGGTCAAGAGATTTACCAGATCGAACCGTCCCTGTGCACCGAATGCGTAGGACACTTCGACACCTCCCAGTGCGTGGTGGTATGCCCTGTTGCCTGCATCGAGGTTGATCCCGACCACCAAGAGAGTCAACAAGAGTTGCGGGAAAAATTCCACAGGATTACCGCAACCAAAGAGGAACACGGCGTCGCCGTGGTCTGATCAGCCAATCGGTACCTGGGTGTCAAGACTCCGCCAGAGGTACCAGCTGGCCACAGTTCGATAGGGTCGCCAGCGTCGTCCAGCACGTTCGAGTTTCTCTGTTGTTGGCAGTGTCGAGTATCCCCGCAGCCGCTGATAGCCCTTGCGAACCCCAAGGTCGCTGAGCGGCAGGATGTCGGGTCGCCCCAGATAAAAGATGAGGAGCATCTCAGCCGTCCATCGGCCGACCCCCCATATCACGGTCAGTCTTCGGACGATCTCGTCTTCGGTCATCCGATGCAACTGCGACGTTTCGGGCAGTTGCCCCGCCAGCGCTTTCTCCGCTAGATCTTGCAACGCCCTGCATTTGGATCCAGACAACCCGGCAGCACGCAATTCAGCGGTCGTTCGAGACAGCAACTGCACAGGACGAATCCGCCGGTAAGGAAATTGATCGAGTAATCGCCCGTAAATCGTCGCTGCCGCTCTTCCAGTCAACTGCTGATACACAATACTGCGGATCAAGTATTCGAATACTGATCGATTGCGGCGAACAGAAAGCTGGAATTCCCCCACAGATTGAATGCAACGGGCAAGACCCGAATCCACAGCCGACAGGTGCGCGACTGCCGCTGCGAGATCAAAAGAATAGCCTTGTGCAGCGTCAGTCACGGGCACTGATTCTCATTACAGAGCGGGGCGGTGTTATTTCCCAAAGATCGATCTCGTCGTTTCTCTGGCGAAAAGATGACAAGCACCCTACCGTAAAGCAGTTGCTCAGCTTGGCCTTTAATGCCATGTTGACGCCTTGGTGGCCCACGATCAGCACGTGGCCTGGCGTATCAAGCAATACCGGCAGCACGGGCTCGACCCGGCGGGCAACATCCAAAATGCCCTCACCGCTAGGCGCCGGGTCGAGATACATCCGACTCTTCCATTCGTCATATCTTTCGCCAAATTCTTTGCCGAGTTCGCTCTCCAGGCGGCCCTCGAATTCACCAAGGTCAAGTTCCACCAGTCTCGAATCGATCTCAAGTGCTGGATCAGATCCATCCATCAGGATCTCCGCGGTCTCCCGGGCTCGGCGCAAAGGCGAGCACACCACCCGCTTAAACACGATGTCCCGACTTCTAATCTGTTGAGAAAGCGCTCGGGCCTGCTGACGTCCCGTTTGGTTGAGCGGAATATCGGTGCGCGATTGCCAACGACGAACCCGATTCCAATTTGTCTCCCCGTGACGGGCAAAATAAAGCGCCAATGCCTTTCGTCCAATCGATCAAGTGTAAGAAACCGGATCATGCCATATCTCCATGCCATGCTGCGGACTTCAGTGCCTTGGGTAATCAACTCGGAGATTCAGTGCTTCACTGAACTTTCGCTGACCCGGCTGCACGACAGTTGGTTCGCCGGCTTGATCCCATTACACTCTCTTCGGCCAGTCCTTCGTAATCGTGCTGCCTTTACAAATCTCTCTGAGATCGCAGCGCAGCTCAACGATTTCTCACCATATGACGAAGACCCTCTTTATATTCCCCGGCCAGGGCGCCCAATACCGGGGCATGGGACATGATCTTTTCAAAGACCATGATGCGGTACGTCGAACCTACGAGGAGGCGAACGATATCCTCGGTTATAACATCGCGGAAACTTCATTTCGAGATCCCGAAGAAAAACTCATGCTGACCCGCTACACCCAGCCTGCGCTGTTGACTCATTCAGTTTCCTGCTTGCGCCTATTCGCGGAGCAGGCGGGCGAGCATTTTCGGCCGGATGCTGCAGCCGGTCACAGCCTTGGAGAATACTCTGCCCTCGTTGCTGCCGGCAGTCTGGATTTTTCCACTGCTCTTGAACTGGTCCAAAAGCGAGGTGAGCTGATGGGAAAATTCGGACAAGGCGAGATGGAGGCGCTGCCTGTGACTCGAGAAACAGCGCAGGCCCTGGCATCAAAACACTATTGCGGGGTCGCAGCCTGCAATTTGCCTGAACAAACGGTGGTCGGTGGACTCACAGACGATCTCGCGCGACTGGTTGATGATCTAAAAGAACTCGACCCAAAGAAGAATTCGACCCGGCTTAAAACTGAAGGGGCGTTTCATACTTATTTTATGGTGGAGGCAGCACAACGATTTCGGCCGGCGTTGGAGGCCGCAGGAGTACGGGCGCCGTCCATCCAGGTATTGTCGAACTTTACCGGCGCGTTTCACGAACCGGAACCCCACTCCATTCGGGCGAGACTCTTTCTGCAGCTATTTCATCCCGTCCTCTGGTATGAGAATCTTGAACAGGCCGCTCGCTTGGGTATCGATAACATCATTGAATTTGGGGGTGGAATCGGCAAAGGAACACACCCCAATGACAAAAAACCGAATCTTGCCGGCATTGTAAAGCGCGCGTTTAGAAGGGTCGATAACCCACCGGATTACCATGCAGTCATTAACGGCGAAACGTTGGCTGCTACCGTGGCAACAATCACAATGTAGTGCTGGCGACTTCGTGGACTGCTTACACGACGGAGTCAAATTTAACAGCAGTCAATTTACACGCAGGAACGGTGCCGAGTCTCGCACCGTTTGAACAACATCGAATCATGATGAATCCCGGACTGCTCTACTCTGGAACTGTGCTGATCTGGGGTTCGACCTGGCTTGCGATCCGCTTTCAGCTTGGCGTGGTATCGCCTGAAATATCCCTGGTTTATCGGTTCGCCATTGCCTCGTTGCTGCTGCTGGTCTGGTGCAAGGCGCGGAGAATCCCACCACCCGCCGGCTGGCGCAATCACAGCTTCTTGATTCTGCTCGGGGGTTGTCTTTTCAGTTTTAATTACCTGCTCTTCTATTTTGCAGCGCAGACCCTCGCTACGGGCCTACTGGCTGTGATTTTCTCCACCATGACGGTGATGAATATATTGAACGGAGCGCTGTTTCTCCGCCGACGAGTAGAGGGGCGGGTCATTTTAGGTTCTGGGTTTGGCCTGACTGGAATCTGCCTGGTCTTCTGGCCAGAAGTCATTGCACTGGACAAAAACCACAACATCGTGCTGACAATATTACTAGGAGTCATCGCAACTTATTTTGCCTCTCTTGGAAGTATCATCTCATTACGCAACCAGAAATCCGGCATTGAGGTGATTTCAGGCAACGCATTCGGCATGCTGTATGGGACGGCTCTAATGGCGCTGTACGCCTTGATCAGCGGCGTACATTTCAACTTTGATCCCAGTTTCGGATACGTGAGCTCCCTGATGTACCTTAGCTTATTCGGATCCGCGCTGGCATTCACGTTGTACCTGACGCTTGTCGGGCAAATTGGACCCGAGAAAGCCGCCTATGCAACAGTGTTATTCCCAATCGTCGCCTTGACGTTGTCTACGCTGTTCGAGAATTATCGATGGAGCGCTCTTGCCGGTATCGGGGTACTGCTGGTCCTGGTCGGCAATGTGATTGTTCTGACGAATCGCCGCCAATTTCAGGCCCTGTTACGACGGCTTTAATTTCCGTTACCCTGAAGGGGCGAGAACCCGGCTTCTCACACGATCCAGCCAGATCACTGCAATCAATGCAGCAACAATCATCGGCACAACCACGATGTTGAGCGTTAACCAACCCAACCATTGGTGCAACACGCCAGACGTGAGTGCGGTTAAAGCCACCATGCCAAATACGAGAAAGTCATTCAGGCCCTGCGTCTTTGCTTTCTCCGCCGGCATATACGCCTCGGTAACCAAGGTGGTGCCGCCGATGAAAAGAAAATTCCAACCCAAGCCCAGCAACACCAGCGCCAGCCAGAAATGTGGAATGCTTTGTCCGTGCAGGTTCACGACCACGCACAGACCGAGAAGAAACGTACCGACAATCATTACCCGTGTGGCGCTAAAACGCCGGATCAGGTGGCCGGTCACAAAAGATGGGGCGAACATTCCTAAGATGTGCCACTGAATTACCCAGGCTGTTTGCTCGAAATCATGGCCATAACTGTCCATGGCGAGTGGCGTTGACGTCATGATCAGGTTCATCACGCTGTAAGCAGCCACGGCGCTAAGCGCCGCTACCACAAAAACCGGTTGAATCGCAATCTGGGAAAGCGGGCGCCCGACCCGACTTCGCTCTTCGGCAGACGGTTTGGGAATTCGAATCCAAGCAATCAAACTCAGTGAAAGCAAATACAACACAACTAAACTTGCATAACTGCCGGCAAAGCGAGTACCAACGATCAGATGCTGCGACCAATTGGCGAGATTAGGGCCCACAAAGGCAGCAACAACCCCGCCTGCCATAACCCAGGAAATCGCACGACTACGATACGCCTCACTTGCTACGTCAGCCGCGGCAAACCGATAGAACTGACCGAATCCATTAAACAATCCAATCAACAGCGAACCAACACAGAACAGAAAAAAACTTCTTTCGAGCAATCCCAGCGTAGCAATTACAGCACCGATCAACGCGAAGACAAGACCCACTGAGAAACCGGCTCGTCGACCGATTCTTTTCATCAGCAAAGAAGCCGGAAAAGCACAAGACAAGCTGCCAATAAACATACACGCGAGCGGCACGGTTGCCCAGACCCGATTCGGAGCCAAAATCACTCCAACCAGTGCAGAAGTTATGATCACAAGCGAGGTGGCCGACATCATCAAGGCCAGACAAATCGCCAAAATGACGATATTTCTCCGCATGAAATCATTAGCTGGCATCAAGCAATTCTCTCTTCTCGTATTAACGCTCTTTTTACTTGCAGACTGGTTTCCAAAAGATCACGGCAAACGATCGGCAGAACGCACTTTTTGACCCCTCTGTACGTTGACTACATATTGCGACGGTATTTTCCGCCAACATCAAACAATGCTGATGTAATCTGACCGAGTGAACAACAGCGCACTGCTGACATCAACTGCTCGAACGTGTTCTCTCCGTGGAGCGCAACGCGTTTCAGAGCCGTAAGTTCCAGTTCGGCCTGGTGAGAGTGGGTTTCGTGAAAATCTGAGAGTCGCTTCAGTTGACTGTCCTTCTCCTGATCTGTTCCCCGGGACAGTTCAACTTCCTCATTGTTCGACGACTGCTCTTCCAGGAAAGTATTCACGCCAACAATGGGAAAACTGCCATCGTGTTTGCGCTGCTCATAGTAGAGTGATTCCTCTTGTATCTTGCCGCGCTGGTAGCCAGTCTCCATCGCTCCCAAGACACCCCCGCGATCACTGATGCGCTCAAATTCCGTAAGCACCGCTTCCTCCACTAGTTCTGTTAATTCCTCTATGGCAAAACTCCCCTGATTTGAATTTTCACTCTTGGCGAGGCCCCACTCTCGATTGATGATCATCTGAATCGCCAGGGCACGCCGTACCGACGATTCACTCGGTGTGGTTACCGCTTCATCGTGCGCGTTGGTATGCAAACTGTTGCAGTTGTCGTAGACCGCAATCAGCGCCTGCAATGTCGTTCGGATATCGTTAAAACTCATTTCCTGTGCGTGCAATGATCGGCCCGATGTCTGTATGTGGTATTTGAGTTTCTGGCTTTTCTCGTTACCACCGTATCGTTCTCGCATCGCAATGGCCCAGATCCGTCGGGCGACCCGACCCATTACTGTGTATTCCGGATCCATCCCGTTTGAAAAAAAGAACGACAAGTTGGGAGCAAAATCATCGATATTCATTCCTCGGGCCAGGTAGGCCTCGACATAGGTAAATCCATTGGCCAAAGTAAATGCCAACTGGCTAATCGGATTGGCCCCCGCTTCTGCAATGTGGTAACCAGAAATTGAGACCGAGTAGAAGTTACGGATGCGGTGGTCAATAAAATACTGCTGGATATCACCCATCATCCGCAGACTGAATTCGGTAGAGAACAGGCAGGTATTTTGACCCTGGTCTTCCTTAAGAATATCGGCCTGTACCGTTCCTCGAACATTCTCCAGTGCCCAGGCCCGAATCCGGCCTCCTTCGCTGGGATCGGGATCGTGGCCGTGTTCACTGCGATAGCGTGCCATTTGTTGCTCAATCGCCGTGTTTAAAAAGAACGCCAGGATGACCGGCGCAGGCCCGTTAATCGTCATTGAGACCGAAGTCAGTGGATCACATAAATCAAAGCCGTCATACAAAACCTTCATATCTTCCAGAGTAGCGATGGACACACCGGACGTGCCCACTTTGCCGTAAATATCTGGCCTGAGATCTGGATTCGACCCATAGAGGGTGACCGAATCAAACGCGGTGGAAAGTCGTTTGGCCTTTGAATCCTTGGACAAGAGCTTGAACCTCCGGTTGGTACGAAAAGCGTCTCCTTCTCCTGCGAACATGCGCGTTGGATCTTCGTTTGTGCGCTTTAGTAAAAATACTCCCGCAGTAAACGGAAACTTTCCAGGCACATTTTCGAGCATCAACCAGCGCAGCCGGTCGCCGTCATCGGTGTAGCGTGGCAGACTGATCTTTGGCAGACGTGTCCCCGACAGTGAGGTGAAAAAAACGGGAGGGTCACCTTCCGGATCGAACGACTCGTCAGCAGCTCCGGGCACTGCGTAATGTTCTTCCAATTCCCGGTATCCCAGCAGCAACGCTTTAGCATCCTTGTCGAGCGCCTTTTCGCGCGCTTCAGCCAATGCCCGTACCTCCGCATTCGATTGGCCGGCTTCTTCCAGGATTTGGGCGCTCTCTTCTAATTGCTGACGCTGGCGGGCGATTTTTACCGCCGACTCGACTCTTAATCGGTACGTACGAATGGTTTCTGCAATCTCACCCAAATAACCGCGTCGGCGAACCGGGACGATGACGCCATACGCACCGGATTCTGGGGGGCCGCGCTCACTAAAACTGCCGGGGTAGGCAGTCATGCCGAGAGTCTCTAAATGACTGTGCATCGCCATATAGAGTTCCGATACGCCTGCGTCGTTGAAGTGCGACGCAACGGTGCCAAATACCGGCATATCGGATGACTTCTGGTCAAATGCGGATCGATTTCGCTGGAGTTGTTTGCGCACGTCGCGCACGGCATCTTCCCCTCCCTTGCGATCGAATTTGTTGATCGCAACGAAATCAGCGTGGTCCAGCATATCGATTTTCTCAAGCTGGCTTGCCGCACCAAATTCAGGCGTCATCACGTATAACGACAGATCGGTCAACGACGTGATCTCAGAGTCCCCCTGGCCAATTCCCGGAGTCTCTACTATCACCAGATCGAAACCCGCCAGCTGGACGGCTCGGATGATAGGGAGAAGCTGAGTCGGGGTCTGCGACTTTGACGAGCGAGTCGCAAGCGAGCGCATGAATACCGCATTGCCCTCGATTGCATTCATGCGGATACGATCGCCCAACAACGCACCCCCTGTTTTTTTCCGTGTCGGGTCAATGGCGAGAATAGCAATTTGGAGCGTATCGCTATGATCCAGACGCCAGCGCAAAACCAGTTCGTCGGTGAGAGACGACTTGCCGGAGCCGCCAGTACCGGTAATGCCGATGACGGGTGCACGGGCCCTCGTCGTGTCTTTGATTTCTTTTTCCAGTTGCTTCAACAATGGTGGCCCAACCAACTGGTTTTCGATGGCCGTAATCATGTGGGCCAGTTCTCCACGGTTACCAGTACGCAAAACACTTAGGTCGGCAATATCATCCCGTTTTAGATCAGGTTCGGTTCGCTCCAACATGTCATCAATCATGCCTTGGAGCCCCATCACCTGACCGTCTCGGGGGGAGTAAATTCGAGTGACACCGTAAGCTTCGAGTTCACGGATCTCCCGGTTTACGATCACACCGCCGCCCCCGCCGAACACCCGAATCTCGGCCCGGTTTCGTTCGCGGAGCATATCGATCATGTACTTGAAAAACTCGGTGTGGCCACCTTGGTAGGAACTAACAGCAATGCCCCCAGCGTCCTCCTCAACAGCCGCATCAACAATTTCACGCACCGATCGGTTGTGGCCAAGATGAATCACCTCGACACCCGACGCCTGGAGGATTCTGCGCATCACGTTGATCGACGCATCATGACCGTCAAACAAACTCGTTGCAGTGACGAAACGAATCCGATGGCCCCCCTCCGGGACCGGTTGAATCGTCTCTTGCAAAGAAAGACCAAGGTTGGCAGGCATAACCGGAGTCATAGAATGTGTGCTCAGAAAGTTTAGTTTCCGTTTACGTAAACGTCAATTAAAGCTATAATTGCCTTGCAGTCCCATGTACCTAGACCCCGATTTCTCAAAGTCGAGCCGATGACTGATCTTTACACGATATCTGAACTGGCTCACGAGTTTGGTATCACGACCCGGACTATTCGATTTTATGAAGACGAAGGCTTATTGCAGCCGGGGCGAAAAGGCCGCCAACGGATTTATTCAAGAAGGGATTACGTTCGCCTAAAATTAATTCTACGCGGCAAACGTTTGGGCCTGTCGCTGAGCGAAATTGCTGACATCATTGAACTGTACGACTCGGATCAGGGGGAGACGGGGCAACTGGCGTCGTTTCTCGACAGCATTCGGGAACGTCGCGGTGTTTTGAAGCAACAACGTACCGATATTGATGCAACACTGCATGAATTGCAGCGCATTGAACGCCGTTGCCGTAACCGACTGAAAACGCTTTCGTAAATACAACACAAGGCTCCTCAGAACCTGTCAGGACCGGCTTGAACCCCCCTCTTCAATCTGCCAGCGGCGTTCGCATTTTGCTGACTCTTGCATCGCTGGTCATCATCATCGCGGGTCTCAAGGCGGCCAGCGCCATCGTGGTGCCGTTGCTCGTTGCCATGTTCCTTGCCATGCTCGCAACACCGCCGATGCTGTGGCTGCGGGACCGACATCTGCCCACCGGCGTAGCGCTGAGCTTAATTGTGGCCCTGCTCATTGGCATTGTCGCGATATTGGGGTCACTCATCGGGTCGTCGATCAACGAACTGAGCGGCGCACTGCCTGTTTACGAACAGAAACTTCGGCTTTCCCTGGAGTTGACGGTGGCTTATTTACGCGAGCGGGGTATTGATTTACCTACCGCGGGAGTAACCGAATGGGTCGATCCGCAGGCGGCAGCGCGATTCTTCGGTCGTCTGTTGAGCGGCTTTGGCGGAATTCTGTCGGACAGCCTGTTGATCATTTTTATGGTCTTTTTTCTGTTGCTGGAAGCCACCGCAATTCCAGCCAAGCTACGGTCCATTTTGCCGGATCCCGAGAGAGCCTTGATGAATTTTTCGGGGTTTATGGACGCACTCAAGAGTTATCTGGTTATCAAAACCGGTATGAGCTTGCTGACGGGCATCCTGGTCAGTCTGTGGCTGACGATTTTGAACGTAGAGTTTGCCCTGCTGTGGGGGTCGATCGCATTTTTTCTTAATTTCGTTCCGTATATTGGGTCACTGATTGCGGCGATCCCGGTCGCAGTCCTGGCCCTTCTCGATGTGGGCCTGGGCAACGCATCACTCATCGCCGCGGGTTATCTTGTCATTAACGTCATTGTTAGCAACCTGTTGGAGCCGCGTTTCATGGGTCGCGGACTGAACCTCTCTACGTTGGTCGTTTTTCTCTCGCTGGTCTTCTGGGGTTGGGTTTTCGGTCCGGTCGGGATGTTCCTGTCCGTACCCCTTACGATGCTGGTTAAGATCGCCCTGGAGCACGACCCAGCCGACGTACCACAACCAGAAGACGATGGTGTCCAATCCAATCGCTGACAGCCGAAATCGTTTCCGAAAAGGCACCCCGAGCAACGCACTTTTACCAGCGCCGAGCCACGGAATAGCACATTGATTGTCTCAGGTGCTGTGGTAGTATTTTGGCGTATAGCCCTGCTGCAACTCCGTGCATGACCCGAAACAACGATCCACCTTTTTCTCAACTCACGGCGCTGTCACCGCTTGACGGGCGTTATGCTGAGCACACCAAAGACCTCCGGCAAATCTTCAGCGAGTTCGGCCTGATCCGCCATCGGCTGCAGGTAGAAATCGGCTGGTTGCAGGCGCTCGCCGACCACCCGGACATCGAGGAGGTGCGACCCTTCTCACAGACCGCACTCGAATACCTCGATAGTATCGTCCGTGATTTCTCTCTGGGCGATGCTGAACGTATCAAGGATATAGAAAGCACAACCCACCACGACGTCAAGGCCGTCGAATACTTCATAAAGGAACAACTATCGAAACAGCCCGAGCTTGCCGCGGTGTCGGAATTCGTTCATTTCGCCTGCACTTCAGAAGACATCAACAATCTCGCTTATGCGTTGATGCTGAAACAAGCGACAGACAGCGTATTGCTGCCGGCAATTGCCCGGATCACGGCGCGCCTTGAAGCCCTCGCAATCGAATACGCCGAACAACCGATGCTGGCCCGCACTCATGGCCAGCCGGCGAGCCCCACGACGGTTGGCAAGGAACTGGCTAACGTTGTGATACGACTGAACGCCGGGGCCCGCGCCGTTGAGGCCACGCCGGTTTATGGAAAGTGTAACGGCGCAGTCGGCAACTTCAACGCGCACATTGTTGCCTACCCTGAGGTGGACTGGCCATCGGTTTCCCGGTCGTTCGTGGAGAAACTGGGTCTTAGATACCAGGCCATGACGACCCAAATCGAACCCCACGATGGAATCGCAGAACACTGCCACGCCCTGGTCCGCGTGAATACTGTGCTGCTCGACCTGGATCGCGACCTGTGGGCCTACATATCGCTCGGCTACTTCCGGCAACGGGCAATGTCGGGCGAGGTGGGATCCAGCACCATGCCACACAAAGTAAACCCCATTGATTTTGAGAATTCAGAAGGCAACATCGGCTTGGCGAATGCACTGCTCGGCCATCTGGCTGAAAAACTCCCAGTCAGTCGCTGGCAGCGCGACCTCTCCGATTCCACTGCTTTGCGGAATCTGGGTGTCGCAATGGGATACAGTCTGGTGGCCTACTGCGCCACCCTACAAGGCCTGGATAAACTTCAGCTCAATCCGTCGGTACTGGCGGCTGAGCTAGAGCAATCCTGGGAGATCCTGGCTGAAGCCATTCAAACGGTAATGCGCCGCTATGGGATCCGTGACTCTTATGAACAACTGAAAGCGCTGACCCGGGGACAGGACCCAATCAATGCAGAGACTCTGCATGCCTTTATCCGCCAGCTACCGGTCCCGGACGATGCCCGTGAAAAACTGCTTCGCCTGAGTCCTGCTCGCTATACCGGCAACGCCAGTGCGGCGGTACACGAGTCCCTGTCGAAGTAATGATTGGCGTTGATCCCTGACAGGATCTCCTGTGATGGCCGGAATTCGTCTTTCCAAGGTGATGGCTGATCGGGGACTGTGTTCTCGACGGGAAGCCGATCGGCTGATCCGGCAAGGTCTCGTTGAAGTTGACGGCAAAGTGGTGTCGGAACTTGGGACCCGAATCGATCCCAGCGTACAAATAGCCCTCGCTCCCCAAGCACTTCGGGCCCGTCAGAATCTGGTCACCGTGTTATTGAACAAACCACCGGGCTACGTATCCACACAACCCGAAAAAGGATACCCCGATGCACGGAACCTGATCTGTGCAACCAATCGGCATTGCCGACCCAGGTCAATTGAGCGCCAGGCTCCCCGTCGCGCCTCACTCCACGTCGCGGGTCGACTGGATATCGACTCCAGCGGGTTACTGGTTCTGACCGAGGACGGGGCGATTGCCCGCCAATTGATCCATCCGGAACACCCGATCTCCAAAGAGTACATCGTGCGAGTTCGCGGAAAGATCGTCGAGCCGGCTTTAGATCTTCTTCGGGAAGGATTGGAACTCGATGGGAAAAAACTCAGGCGGGCAGATGTCGTTCAGAATAAAACCGACCAACTGCGATTCGTGCTGACCGAAGGCCGGAACCGACAAATTCGACGGATGTGTGAACTCGTCGGTCTTAAGGTGGTGTCGCTCACCCGGACTCAGATCGGCAATGTTCATCTTGGACGATTGCCCCGCGGCAAGTGGCGTTTGATGCAAACCGATGAGGCATTTTGAATGCCAGAGATTTCTCGGGCGCTGCGTGCACTGTGGTTCAAACTCGATCCGGAATCCAGTCAGCGGATCACACTGGCTGTGCTCGGTGCGCTCGGGCAGACCCACCCGTTCGATCAGTATCTGGCGGAAAACTTCCGCGGCAAGCTGCCGTTATGCCCCGCTCGAGTCATGGGGATCGATTTTCCGAACCCCGTCGGTCTTGCTGCAGGGCTAGACAAGAACGCCCGCGCAGTCGATGGGCTCGGCGCATTCGGTTTTGGGTTTCTTGAACTCGGCACCGTCACCCCGTTACCACAAG
>JYMV01041843.1_pt1 | contig 12697 bp, 13 predicted proteins | sample 338911 | NCBI WGS metagenome assembly JYMV01 (sample SAMN03354496, study PRJNA234377) | hydrothermal vent metagenome | biome: Deep sea; feature: Hydrothermal plumes at the Eastern Lau Spreading Center, Western Pacific Ocean; material: Seawater | place: Tonga | collected 2009 | depth 2000 m m | reverse complement strand
AACAAAGGTATCATTTTTTAGATAACTTGAACTTTTCCTTTCAAAAACTTGATAATGACTTGCAATCAATCAGCTCACTTCAAACAGAAATGCTCAATGCGAGATCCAAAATTTTTGAGAAAAAGGAACAGGCACTTGAGAAGAAAGTTGTCCTAGAGGAAAATGGGAGCGCGTTGAAGGAAGAGTGCGAAAAACTGGAGTCTGACCTAGAAATTTCGGTTAGGGAAGAGGAAGTGCTAACTCTTGAGTATGCTCAGTTGATAAATAAGGTAGAAGGGTCCATAGTTCTCAGTGATGATATTGACAGGATATTGTTTTCTTCTTTAACGAACGTTGACGAGTAGATAAAATAAGCATTCTTAACACCCCCCCTTACCCATCTCTTACGTACTTTTCCGTTTGAAGTTGTTATTGACTTGGGTTTCTAATTTTTGCATAATCGTTTTTGTTGGATAAGCAGAGGAGCCAATATCTGTTTCTACGCATATCTTTGAAATCAATAGCTTCCCTATTTATTAAACGATTAAAGTGCAGAACCTCGAGTCCCTTTTCATACCCTATTCAAAATTTAATATTTTAATAGTTTTGGTTTGCTAGCTGTGTTTTGTAGCCCTTTTTGGAGGAAATTTTATTCATGCCCGTGAAAGTGGCTATAAATGGATTTGGTAGGATTGGAAGAAATGTTCTCAAGTGCGTCCTTAATGATAGAGACTGCGCCTCTTTATTTGAAGTTCTGGTGATAAACGATTTAACCGATCCCAAAACCTTAGCCCATTTATTTAAGTATGATTCTATTCAGGGAATAAATTCAGCCACAGTAGAAGTCACTGACCATGGCTTTAGTGTTAACGGAAAAGCCATTCGTATTTTAGCAGATCGAGATCCTGAAACTTTACCTTGGAAAGAACTGGGGATAGATATAGTTGTAGAATCTACTGGATTGTTTACCAAGCGTTCTGCGGCGGAAAAACATGTAAAAGCTGGTGCAAAAAAGGTCTTGATTTCTGCTCCAGCGACTGATCCTGATGTGACTTTAGTTCTTGGTGTTAATGACGATAGATACAATGCCGATTCAGATCATATTATCTCTAATGCTTCTTGTACAACCAACTGCCTCGCGCCAATAGTAAAGGTTTTGCACAACAACCTAGGTATTGAAAGAGGGGTGATGACCACGATTCATTCCTTCACTAATGATCAGCAAATTTTAGACTTACCACATAAGGATTTGCGTCGAGCGCGGGCGGCGTCCGTATCTATGATTCCTACAACAACTGGAGCAGCGAGAGCCGTCTCCTTAGTTTTACCAGAATTAAAGGGCAAGCTGGACGGTATGGCTATTCGGGTACCAACACCGAATGTCTCTATTGTTGACTTTGTTGCTGCTGTGGGCAAAGACACGACAGTATCAGAAGTTAATGATCTGTTTAAACTTGCTTCAAAAAGCGACTTAAAAGATATTTTAGACTATGAGGAAACTCCGTTGGTGTCAGTTGATTATCAGGGAAACGCATATTCATCAATTGTTGATGGGTTATCTACAAAGGTAATAGATAAGAGGTTGGTGAAAGTGTTGGCCTGGTATGATAATGAATGGGGTTATTCATCACGAGTTTGCGATTTATTGAAATTGATAGTAAATAAAGGTTTGTAGCGGTTATGAGACGCCCTATCGTTGTTGGTAATTGGAAGATGAATATGCTTATTTCTGCTTCCAATAAATGGGTTGAAGAACTGCTAAATACCTCAGACCTTGCAGGTGCTTTTGATATTGTTGTTGCGCCATCGTTTACATCCCTTTCAGTAGTTCGCAAATCTATAAAAGGGAGCAAGATCCAGCTAGCTGGTCAAAATATGTCGTCAGAGGTAGAAGGAGCGCAAACTGGCGAAGTTTCAGCTACTATGATTAGGGATGCGGGTTGTGATTATGTCATTCTGGGTCATTCCGAAAGACGGCAGCATCACGCTGAGTCGGATGGATTAATCAACAGAAAGATATTTCTTGCATGCGAAAACGCATTGGATGTTATTTTTTGCATCGGTGAATCCGTTGATGAGCGCAAGGAAAACAAAACTAATGAAGTGTTGGAAGGACAGTTGTCCGGCGGTCTAGAAGGGCTAAACGAAAAACAATTAAATAATTTGTCTATAGCGTATGAACCTATTTGGGCGATAGGGACTGGGCGTACTGCTAACCCGAATCAAGCGCAGGATGCTCATGGTTTTATTCGCAGTTGGTGGGAAAAGTCGTTTGGAAAAACCCCGGCGGAAGCCATACGTATCCTATATGGGGGAAGTGTCGATTCTAAGAACAGCTCGTCACTAATGGATCAACCTGATATCGATGGTCTTTTGGTTGGAGGAGCTAGTCTTAAGTCAAAGTCTTTTTATGATATAATCAAATTATCGTTTAAAACCAAGGATTAATTTTTATGCATACGGCAATTATTATTGTGCATGTGCTTTGCACTCTGTTTCTTATTCTTGTAATTCTTTTACAAACCGGTAAGGGAGCTGCAATGGGTTCTGGCCTTGGTGCTGGTAGTAGTCAGACCATGTTTGGCAGTTCTGGCGCGGGAAACTTTTTAACCAAAATAACCACAGCTATTGCAACGTTGTTCATGATAACCTCCCTTACTTTGGGGATAATGTCCACTAAAGAAAAATCTCGATCCGTAATGCCGAATGTAGAAAGCCCTGCCGCTACAAGCTCTCCTGAGACAATACCTGAAACCGGGGATAAAAAGTCAGAATAATAACGTGCCGATGTGGTGGAACTGGTAGACACGTGCGCTTGAGGGGCGTATGGAGCGATCCGTGGGAGTTCGAATCTCCCCATCGGCACCACCATCTATATTTTGATTAAAAAATATTTTACATATGCAAAGAGCTACCTTGGGGGCACTATTTTTAGACCCTAGTTTTATCATTATTTTTTTTGTTATCCTTGGGACGGTCGCCAATATCCTTATTGGTGTTAGCATGCTTCCGCAAGATAAGAGAAAAAAAAGATTTAAGATTCATCGTTTGATTTTTTATTTTGTTGTAATTTCCTATGGGATATTTTTGTGGGCTTCTCACTCCCCTACTACAAATGAGTGGTTCAAATACATAGTGCTAGCCTACTTTTTATTTGTTATTCCGATAACTCGAAGAATCAATATCACTTTTCATGCCATCCTGGCATCATTTGGCCTAATTCTATTGGTTGGAGTTGTATCCTTCAATGTTTTATGATGCTTTACAGTTTAATAACATTTTTTCTAAGGGTCTAATCTTTAGTGGAAACATTTGATGTCATAGTAATAGGTGCTGGATCCGCTGGGGTTTCTGCGGCCTTGCGTGCAGCGAGTCAGGGTGCGCGTGTTTGCATCATAGAGCAAGATAGAATTGGCGGATCGTGCCTCCATAATGGTTTGTATCCAATTAAATTTGGTCGAGGTTTATTAAAAGATAATAAATCGGATTTTAGTGTTAATGGAGTTATTAACGTTAAAAAATTATTTCTCACTATAACAGAGACTATGGAAATACTGTCTCATAGATGGGAACAAAAACTTATTGAATCTGGAGTAACGATCAAAACAGGGATAGGGTTGCCGCTCTCTTCGGCACTTGTGCAAGTGGGATCGAATGGTAAGACTTTTGATATGGGTACAAAAAAAATTATTATAGCAACCGGATCCAGTCCTGTCCCATTGGCTACTCTTCCGTTTGAAGGGGATATTATTATTCCAACGGATGATATTTTTAAAAACCACTCAATCCCCGACAGGGTTTTTATTATGGGTGGTGATGGCAGTGGTTGTGAACTTTCGGATTTTTATCAGATGCTTGGTAGTAAGGTTTTCTTAAACTCAGATGAACCTCGGTTGTTCCCAGGTCAGGATCCTGATGTCATCGATGCCTTAGAACAATCTTTAAAACGTTTAAAAATAAAACTCTTGCTGGGTAAGAAAATTTCTTCATACTTCAAAAATAATGAGTGCTTAGATATAACCTTAGCTGAAGGCATTAAGTTTCAAGCAGATCAAATTATTTTAAATTTAAACCGCCAAGGGAATTCAGAAAATTTGAAATGCGATACACTGGGGGTTAGGGTGGGTGATACTAAAGAACTTCTTGTGAATGACAAGCTTGAAACTAGTGTCCCAGGAATTTTTGCGGTGGGAAGCGCTACTGGCCGAAGGAGCAGGCCAGGCATTTCTGAAGAAGAGGGCAAGATTGCGGCGGATAATGCAATGGGGAAAAACAAATCTATCAACTACGACTGGATTCCATTTATCGTTTTTGCAAAACCAGAAATAGCTTCTGTAGGATGTTTCACTGAGCAGTCTCATTATAAAGGATTTCGAGGTATTGAGGGTAATGCACAATCTGAAAATTTGGATTTCTCGTTTTTAGATAATGAGAACGGAGGTTTTTTTAAAATAGTTGCTGATGCTAGAAGCGGAGTAGTCATTGGAGGACAAATCGTTTCTCCAAACGCTTCACAATTGATTTCTCTAGTAGGATTGGCTGTTAAAAAAGGACTGAAAGTCGGGGCTTTGGTGTCTTTAGCTACCGATAAATCAGGGGAAATTGAAGGAATTAGAGAAGCTGCGAGGTTGTGCAGCAGTGCCATAAAAAGCAACATAGAAAGCTTGTAAATAGCGTGAATAACTTATCTTGACTGGTTTTTCCTTTTATGATAAAAACCAATTTTCCTGATGTCCAAAGGTAGTTGTATACTTCCATGATATTAAGTGATTCTTAGTTGGTATAGGTTTGAATTATTGGAGATTTTTATGGCTGAGACGAGTAGTAATGAAAACGAAAAGCCGGTAGCACCTGCCAGTAAAAAACCATCTAAAAAAGATGAGCCTAAAGATACTATTTGGTCACGTAGAGACTTTTTTTCTCTTGCGGGTTGGGCTGGATTTGCGGCAACACTGGGTTTTTCAACCTTGTTTTTCACGCGTCTTCTTTTTCCCCGTGTTCTCTTCGAACCTTCTCCAATTTTTAAGGCAGGTCGCCCCAGTGATTACACAGTAGGGGACGTTAGTACCAAGTATGTTAAGGACCAGAGAGTATGGATTGTGCGTGACTTGGAGGGTATTTATGTAGTATTTGCACTCTGTACTCACTTGGGATGCACACCACGTTGGTTTAAAACAGATGCTAAGTATAAATGCCCCTGCCATGGTAGCGGGTTTACTAAGGAGGGAATAAACTTTGAGGGGCCAGCACCTAGACCACTAGAACATCTTAAAATATCGCTTGGTCCCGATGGGCTTATTATTATTGATAAAAGTAAAAAATTTCTCTATGAGAAGGGCGAGTGGGGTAAACCAGGCTCAAAATTACTTATTTGACTGAGTTTTTGCGAATCGATTTCCCTGTTTCTATTGTTCTTCTTAATTTAACTTGGAGGGTTTCTATCTTGGCAGCAAAAAAACCGGAAATACCTAGCCTAGCGACTTTTGTTGAGAAGATCAAAAGCGGAGAATTATTTAAAGAAATTCAAAACCAAGTTTTGAGTTCGCAGATATGGACATCTTCTTTTCGACATGGATACGCTGATACTCCAAGAAATCGGGTATTGCAAATAGCAAGTAATGTCTGGCTTCACCTTCATCCAGTAAAAATTCATCGGCATGCACTTCGAATTAAGTTTACCTGGTGTATGGGTGGAATCACATTTCTTTTATTCCTATCCACGGTTGTTACGGGTGTTATTCTTATGTTTTATTATCGCCCCGTCGGCGAGTATGCATACTTTGATATGAAATATCTCCAATATGATGTTCCATTTGGGATGCTGATGCGCAATATGCATCGATGGGCGGCCCATGCCATGGTTATTACAGTGTGGCTCCATATGTTCAGAGTCTTTTTGACCGGGTCCTACAAGCCCCCACGAGAATTCAACTGGGTGATAGGTGTGTTTTTGGTTACATTCACCTTGCTTTTGAGTTTTACCGGTTACCTATTACCGTGGGATCAGTTGGCCATGTGGGCGGTAACCGTGGGAACGAACATGGCTCGCGCGACGCCTTTTCTTGGTCATGAAGGACCTTTCCAGGAATTTGTTTTTGGTGTGAGTCCCAGATATGATGCTAGGTCCTTACTTATCGGAGGGAGTGTGGTAGGCCCTCCTGCATTGCTTCGGTTTTACGTCTTGCATTGCATTTTTATCCCGCTGGTAGCTGGTGCTTTGATGATTGTACATTTTTGGAGAATTAGGAAGGATGGAGGTATCTCAGGTCCTCTTTAGTATTTCTGTAGTTGTTTTAAAGGGAGGTTTATATTGTGGCAGAAGCCCCAAAAAATAAAGTAGAAGATCTACCAGAAAAAGTCCATGTCTGGCCCTATTTGGTACGACTTGAGTTTCTTTGTGCGCTTTTCGTCGTAATTTTTCTCACAGTTTGGTCGATTGTTATCGACGCTCCGCTGGAAGAAGCCGCAAATCCTACTAAAACTCCTAACCCTTCCAAAGCTCCCTGGTATTTTCTAGGGCTGCAGGACATCCTCGTTTATTTTGACCCTTGGTTTGCCGGGGTTATCGCTCCCGTGCTCATCATAGTAGGACTCATGTTGATTCCTTATCTCGACATAAACCCAAAGGGCAATGGTTATTACACATACCACGAACGAAAGGTTGCTATTTGGGTTTATAGCTTCGGGTTTCTGGTCTTATGGATCTCGCTTATTATCATGGGTGTTTTCCTGCGGGGGCCGGGATGGAATCTTTTCATGCCTTGGCAGTACTGGGACCCACACAGGGTGATTGCTCTGGTCAACGTGGACTTACCCTACGCGCTTGGTGTTCGCACCTACAATATGGCTATGTTGGTTGGGGGAGCAATTGTCAGCGGTTACTTTGCACTGGGGACTGCGGCTTATTTTTTCATGGAACGAAAAGCCATAAAAAGCGTCGGCTTTTTACGCATGTTTATCAAGATTCAGTTGTATCTTATTATGATGGGCATGGTGATCAAGATTGTTTTGAGGATTGGGTTTAATATCAAATATATATTGGTTACACCCTGGATTAATATTTAGCTTTTTCCTTAAATGTTTTTGAGAGTATATTTTGAATAACCCTGAAGATTCAAAACGGATAAACCTTTCGTAGACGAGGAGACTTCATACAGCTTCCTTTTTTTCGCCACATCCGGTGCTCTCCTGTTTGTTACCCTGTGGTCCTTTTGGGATGACGAGTATAGTCGCCGAGGGTACAAGCAGTATCAAAATGAGTATTTTAAATCACAGTATGCGCGTGCTGAGGATAAGTGGAAAGCGGCTGACAAAAATATCGCTTCCAAGGAGCAGGAGCTTAAAAACAGCTTAGCTCAAGTAGATAGTGAGTTGGATGATTCAGAGGAATACCAGATTCTACTTGACGAAGTTTTAGAGGCGGAAATTAAACTTGGTGAGCTAGAGGAACTAAAAAAATTCGCTGGAAGTAGGCTCGATGAAGCTTATTACTTTTATAAAAAGGCCATGCACGAAGGTGAGAACTTTGACGTGCAAAAGGCGAAAGTTCAGCAGATTCAAGAAGAAGTGAATAGCTGGAACCCTCAAATCGATGATAAAGCAAGGATCTTAAAGGTAGCTGAGGATAAGCTTCTCTTACAAAAAGCAAAACAGGAAGACCTTAATAAAGAATTGGACAGTCTCGTTCGTGATCGTGGGGACGCGCAACGGACCATGGATTTCTACAAACCCTTTCCGTTTGTCTGGCGCGCCACGGCGGTTGAGCAGACGGTCATCCCAGGGTATGGTAAAAACAACTTTTCTGAAATAACATACAAGGTTGACCGTTGTCAGACTTGCCACATTTCATATCCCGATGACTACTATAAGGATTATGACTATCCCCTTAAGACCCACCCCAACTTGGATATCCTGATTAAAAAGCACCCTCCGGATCGGACAGGATGCACCTGGTGTCATCTTGGGCAAGGTGCAGCAACAGCACCAGCTGAAGATGCCCATGGGTCGCACCACGAAATGGACCAGACCGCCGGAATTAATGAGCCGATGAGTCATGGTATTTTTATGCAGGCGACCTGCCGCAATTGCCATGCTGAAGTAGTGAACCTTGAAGGCGCTCCGATTTTATCAAAAGGAAAAAGGCTGTTTCTTAAACTTGGCTGCCATGGCTGTCATCTAGCGGATGGGTATAGCGATGAAGCTAAAGTTGGGCCACGGTTAAATCGCATTGCATCTAAAGTTGATCCTAGTTGGCTTTATCGATGGGTTAAAAACCCGAAAGAGTACCTCCCTAAGACAAGGATGCCAAACTTTGGATTTGATGACAAAGATGCTTTCGGTGTTACGGCTTATCTAATTGCATCCTCTGATAAGGACTATGTCCTTTCTGAAAAGTTTGTATTTGGAGATCCGGAAAAGGGAGAAAAGCTTTTTAAAACGGTCGGCTGTCTTGCATGTCACGAAATAGATGGTCAGGGAGAGGTATTTGGTCCTGATCTTAGTCGTATTGCAAGTAAGGTTAACGCTGACTGGGTTACATCTTGGCTGAGTAACCCAAAAAGCTATAATCACAAAAGCCTTATGCCTAATCTCAGGCTTTCCAAAGATCAGGCCAATGACATAGCCTCTTATCTTATGATGCACGGTGAGGCGAATACCATCCCTGGAATTGAGAAGGCCATTGCTAACCAAGCGCTGATTGATCATGGGGAAAAAGTTGTAAGGACTCGTGGATGCTTTGCATGTCATGATATCAATGGTATGGAAAATGAGGGGAGAATTGCACCTGAACTTTCTTTTTTTGGGCGAAAGATGACTAGTGAATTAGAATACGGGGATGCGCATATACCTCATACATGGGAAGCGTGGGCGCGCACAAAACTAAAGAAACCAGATTCTTTTCGCACTGAACGCGTATTAGATAAAATGCCTAACTTTGGACTCAAGCCCGATGAAATTGATGCATTGGTTGTCCTCTTGAAAGGATTTAATGGAACAAAGATTCCCGAGCAATTTGACTGAAAAGGAGCAGATTCTTGAAACGGGCCGCCGGCTTATTACAAAATATAATTGTAAAGGTTGTCATCATGTTGAAGGAGAGGGTGGCATTATACAAAAATATATCAAGGCAAAAGCACTATATCCGCCACCGCTTGAACTGGGGAATTACCATGTAGGTGAAAGGATTAAAGGGTCATGGCTGTACTCCTTTCTAAAAAATCCCACTACTGTAAGGAAATGGGTAAAAGTCCGCATGCCAACATTTTCCTTCACAGATAAGGAGGTCCGTGACCTGACCGCTTATTTTGAGGCTATGTCGCCTGTTGCTAATAAGTATGAAGCAGGTGTGAACACTGTTAAGGCAACTAATCAAATTGAAACGGGAGTTAAAGCAGTTAATTATATGGACTGCGGAAACTGCCATGATGACGGGGCAAAAGGCATAGAGTTCAGCATAGCGGGCGATAGATTGCGCCAAAATTGGATTCCAAAGTGGTTGAAACATACAAGAGAGTTAATTCCCTGGACCAAAATGCCTTCTCATTGGGATAAAAAGGGGGATGAATTACTTGTAAAGAAGAAATATAAGGAGCTTAAAAGTATTGGTTCTGTTGATACCCAAGTTGACTCAATCAAGAATTATTTAATCTCTTACAATACCGCTGAATACGATGATTCTCTAACACTTGGAGAAGAAGGTGAAGGAGAGGAAGAAGATGAGGACGAAGATGAGGACGAAGATGAAGATGAGGATGAGTAAGGCAGAAAACTAGTATTACTGAATTTATTTTGCTACATTCAGTGCATAAAGAGTAGACTCAATAACAACCTATTTTCAAAGATATAAATATGGAACCCACAGCATTAGAGAACTTTCTTCTTATCGCATTAAAACCTGATAATATGCCCATTGGAGCCATGCTGCCGATTGTTGGTTTTCTTTTCTTTGTTGCCATTCGTCAGATGATCAAAAATGATCGTCATATCAAGAAAGGCCAGAAAGAAAAAATATGGGACGAAATGATTAAATAGTGGGACTTTTTTTAATATCTGGTATTGCTTTTTTAGTAGGCATTATTTTAATAGTGCTACTTAAAAACGTAGCGCCTCCTGCCCCAAAAGATCAGTTGCACTTCAAATCCTCGGATGATATTCCTCCTTTCCTGATGGATCAGGACGCATTTCAAGAAAAATGCGTAGAATTTCTTTCCAAGTTTAATCTTGAACACAAGCATTCCATTTGGGCTAACAATAGCGAGCTAGAAATAGCAATGCATGACGAAACACCCGTTGTTGGAGGTGTATACCTAGCACTTTGTATAATCGACCCGCCGGATAAAATAGTTGATGCTATGAAGGTAAAAGGATTTGTCGACACGGTAAAAGGTGAAGGAGCCGCAAAGGGAATCCTCATCACGACCGGATACTTTGATGATAAAGCAATCAACTTAGTTGAAGAAGAGCCCATAGAGTTAGTCAATGTTGTAAGCTTTCTTTCTTATCTGAAAAAATTTGGAATTTATGAGTGATTTAAGCCGGCTTATTAGATTGTAGTGTGATTTCCTTGATATCTTTTAGACTGCGTTGGTTACTTATTAATAGAATATTTTATAATTTTAATGATATATGAAAATCATTGATGTCCTTAAACAAGATAAGCCTGCCTTTTCTTTTGAGTTTTTTCCACCAAAGGATAATGATGGTTTTGATAAGTTATTCGAAACAATTGACAATTTAAAAGCTTTGAACCCAGCATTTGTATCTGTTACTTATGGCGCTGGGGGAAGCACTCGCTCAAAAACAATCGACTTGGTTGGTCGTATTAAAAAAGAAATTCGACTGGAAAGTATGGCACACCTGACCTGTGTGGGTCACAATTCCGATGAAATTTTGAATGTACTTGAGAGTATCAAGAAACAAAATGTTGAAAATGTGTTGGCACTTCGAGGAGATCCTCCGGCGGGAGAAATAAATTTTACAAAACCAAATAATGGATTTGGTTATGCCGTAGAACTGGTTCAGTTTATATGTGAGCGTTTTTCTTTTTGCATCGGTGTCGCAGGTTATCCTGAAGGACATCCAGAAAGTTCGAATCGCGAAGAAGACTTATTTCATCTTAAAAAGAAAGTTCTTGCAGGGGCTAGTTTTATAGTTACGCAATTGTTTTTTGATAATAAATACTATTTTGATTTTGTGGCTAGCTTGAGAAAAATTGGAGTTGATGTGCCTGTGATCCCAGGGATTATGCCTATAGTGAATTTAAAGCAAATAAAGAGATTTACAAAAATGTGCGGCGCTACCATTCCGCATGACTTAATGGTACGCCTGGAAGCAGTTCAGGGTGATCCGGAATCTGTTTGTCAAATAGGAATTGATCACGCAGCAAATCAATGTAGAAAACTATTAATGCAGGGTGCCCCAGGCATTCATTTTTATACATTGAATCGTTCTAGGGCAACTCTATCAGTACTTGAGCATTTGGTATAACTGGAGCAACCTCCCATACTTTAAAGTTTTTTGTGCGAAGTTTTATTCAATTCTTATTTGTGATTGGCCATGTTCTGTTTATTGACATGGCTTTTTCTGAAAACATAGAATTTAGAAATACCACTGATGATATGGTTGTTATCCCATCGGGTAAATTTAAAATGGGTTGTAACCAATTTGGCCCAATGCATGGCGCCCCGGAGCATTTTGTTTTTTTAAATCAATTTATGATTGATCGTTTTGAAGTTACCAATAAAAGATTTGAAGAAATTATTCCTGATCATAAATTACGCCGTAGTAAACTATCTCGTTGTGATGAATGTCCTGTTACCAATGTGAGTTGGTATGAAGCCGTGGATTACTGTTATCTGACAGGAAAAAATCTTCCCACGGAAGCTCAGTGGGAGAAAGCCGCAGGGAATAGTGATGGTTGTGCATTCCCATGGGGTTATAATTTCAACCTCAAGGATAACCAAGCAAGGGGCGGGTTGGAATTGAGAGATAAATCTTTTCCGGTTGGTAGTTATCCACCAAATATGTATGGAGTTTATGACATGAGTGGGAATGTTTGGGAATGGGTGAGTGACTGGATGGCACCTGGTTATCAAGTGTCACAAACACCAATAGACCCCAAAGGACCCAATAGTGGTGTTATGAAGGTTCGCCGGGGCGGTGCCTATTCGGATGATGTTATAGCGATGGCAACTGGCTATCGTGACTGGAGTCATCCGTCATCCCGTTTTTTTAGTGATATTGGTTTTCGATGCACAATTAATGTCAAAGGAAAATTCCGCAGTGGTCTCACAACCCAAGATTGATTATATAAATAGACTTATTGATGGATCTCTTTCGGAGGGAGATGACACTATTGAACTCAAGGGAAAATTCATTGGTGATGAAGGAGTTGAGGCCTTAGTTCAATCCTCAGAACTCGATAACATTGAAGATTTAGATTTATCGAATAACAATATTACCTGGCGAGGCGCTGTTCAGCTTTTCAGATGTGATAAGTTTAAAAATCTCAAACGTCTTTATTTAAATGATAACAATATAGCCAACAAAGGGGCGCTTGCTTTAGTTGAAGCTTCGTTTCTAGGTGGGCTTTCAGTTTTAGATATTCATTTTAATGCTATAGAGGCACCCGGAGGTATGGCTATAGCGAAATGTTCGCATTTCCAAAAATTACAAGTATTGAATTTTCAAGAAAATCAGGTAGGTGATGATACTTTGA
>JYMV01044196.1_pt1 | contig 12699 bp, 10 predicted proteins | sample 338911 | NCBI WGS metagenome assembly JYMV01 (sample SAMN03354496, study PRJNA234377) | hydrothermal vent metagenome | biome: Deep sea; feature: Hydrothermal plumes at the Eastern Lau Spreading Center, Western Pacific Ocean; material: Seawater | place: Tonga | collected 2009 | depth 2000 m m | reverse complement strand
CATAGTCAATAAAATTTTCGCTGTCTATGAAACTAACAAATGGGCTCAGAAAAATGGGCCAACCTAGGGTTTTTGCAGATAGTGCTGAAAAATCTCCATTTGTAATAGAGATAGATCTTAGTATGTATCCAATCGCATCTTCATCAGGAAATAATGAGAATTCAACCAAGTATAATTTCATGCCTAATGAAATAATTGATATGATTACTAGGAAAACAACTACTTGGAGTTTTTTCAAAAATTCACCTATTCCAAAAAATAAATTCTTTTATTATTCCCCAACTTAGTGATGCACCAGTTGGTATCGGTCGCATTTTTCTTTTGCCACCTATTCTTTTTCCTTCATTACCTATAATCTCACAAATTTTTTGTCTTCTTTTCAAACCCCTAATACTCATTTGTTGGGTTGAAGACATACCCATTGCATCGAACCTCAATTCATTAAATGCATTTCTAGAAATTATTCTACTTTCATTCAAAATATCAGTCCAATGACCACCAAAAAATACGTTAACCAAGAATGCAAACATTTTATTTCCGAATGTATCTATTATACCAGCATCAAGATTTACAGATCCTTTTCCAAAACGAGTTACTAGAACTTGATCATATCCTTCTTTGATTTTTTCTATTAATTTTGGAATTTTTTCTGGTTCATCATTGCCATCTGGACCAAAAAGAATAATGTTTTCAGAAGTGGTTGCATTCACACCATCAAAAATTGCAGCGCCATGCCCTCCTGCAAATTCACCTTTTTGCTTTTGCATAATAACCTTAAAACCCATTTTTTTTGCTTCTTCTATAGTTCCATCTGTTGAACCACCATCCACGAAAATAATTTCTTCTGCCCATTCCCTATTAATTTGTGGTACAATTTTTTTTACACCGGTAATTTCATTTAATGTAGTAATAATAATTACAGTTGACATAAACCGACGAAATTTTTCCAGTATATAAATAACATTACTTTAGGATGAACAGTAATCAAAGATTTTTATAATAAAATCTTTTGAAAGGAGCTTCAAAAGTAATTCGGTTTTTTGTTGCCCATTGGAATATTTTCTTCAAACCTTCATCTATAGTTATTTTGGCATTCCAATCAAGTAACGTTTTTGCCTTTTTATTGTTACAAACCAGTCTATTAACATCATATGGTCGTTCTCTACCTTCATCATATCTAATTCTGATTTTTCTTTTTGCAATCTTGGCAATTTTGAGGGCTAATTCTCTAATACTAATTTCATTACCAGAACCAACATTAATAATTTCACCAATTACTTTTTTAGAATTAAGTGAACGTATTATAGCATCAGCAGTATCTGAAACAAATGTAAAATCACGAGTAGCATCAATGTTTCCTAGTAAAAGTTCTTTGTTACCATTTAACAATTGATTCATGATTTCAGGTATAATATACGGTTGTGTGTAATTAGGTCCATAGGAATTAAACGGCCTGATTATTACTACTGGAAAACCATTTTCTTTATACAGCGTAAATGCAACTCGATCTCCTGCAAGTTTGCTTACCGCATATGTTGAATGAGGTGATGCAGGATGATTTTCATCCATTGGAACATATTGTGCAGTACCATAAACCTCACTTGAAGAAATATGAATAAATTTTTTAACTGAATTTGATTGTATGGATTTCCAAAGTAAGTTAATACTACCAGTTGTATTAACATTGAAAAAATCTGCCGGATAATAAAATGAGTCAGGAATAAAGGGAAGTGCCGCCAAATGTATTACAAAGTCTTGATCCTTTACAGCCTTTACAACTATTTTTTCGTCTGTAATATCACCCTTGATAATTTTTAATTTTTTTGTTTTTTTTGGCAAATATTGCCTTTTTCCTGAAGAGAAATTATCAAGAACCGTTACAATTGCGTTTTTCTTAATTAGTTGCTTAACTACCTCTGAACCAATAAATCCGGCTCCGCCTGTTACCAATATTCTATTATCTTTCATATTTGACATTTCAATCATTAAATTTTATATTATTTCCAATCCAATCAATCGTAGATTTTAATCCTTCATCTAATGAAGTAAGTGCTTTAAAACCTAGAACTTGTTCTGCCTTTTGATTGATAAGTACTCTTCTAGATTGTCCCCCTGGTTTTGATTTATCAAATATAATTTTGGGGTTGTGATTACAAATTTTTAGAATTTTTTTTGCTAAATCGTTTATTGTTACATATTCGCCACTTGATAAATTCACAGGATCTGCTTTACAATATTTTTCAAGTGCCAAAATCATGCCTCTTGCAACATCACTAGCAAAGATATATTCTCGGATAGGACTTCCATCGCCCCAAATCACAAAAGGATTTTTTTTTGCTAATGATTTTAAAATGAGAGCACCAATTACGTGAGAGTTTTGAGGATCTATTATTTCTCTAGGTCCATAAGAATTTGCGGGTCTAACTATTGCAATTTTCATTCCAAATTCTTTAGCATATGAGATTGCTTGTAGTTCACCCATTCTTTTTGACCAAGAGTATGATGCATGCATTTCTGGAGGATTGGCAATCCATGCATCTTCTTCTGAAAAATCTTTTTCTAAATCGGGATAGACACATGAGCAACTAGCATACAAAAACCTTTCAACATTTTCATTTTTTGCCGAATCAATGATGTTCCCATCTAAAATTAAATTCGGTGTTAATGTACTAGCAGGATATACAGTTGTTCTTCCTAATCCACCAGTATAGGCTGCTAAATGAAATACAAAATCCATTCCTTTAACTGCTTTTATTGCAAATTCTTTATCAGTTAAATCTCCGTTGAGAATTTCTATATTTTTTGAATTAATTTGCATAGGAATTTTTCTTTTATGTGAAATTATTCTCACGTTAGATTTATCTCTAAGTAATTCCACTAGATGGGAACCTATCATTCCAGTTCCTCCAGTAATTAAGATGTTTTTATTTTCAAACATTTTATATCATTTATCAATAATTTTAAAATCAGGTAAAGGAACAATAAATTTTCCGCCATTTTTAAAAAATTCTTTCTCTCTTTGTCTAAATTCTTCTAGAAAATGCCAAGGTAAAATAAAGTAATAATCAGGATTTAAAGATCTAGATTCTTCCTCTGAGATAATTTTTAAATTAGTTCCTATAGTTTTGCGGGACCATTTATCTGGATTTCTGTCTGCAATAGCATCAATAAGATTATCATCCAACCCATAATATTGTAAAATTGTATTACCTTTTGTTGAGGCACCATACACGTGTATTTTTTTTTTTGCATTAACTTCTTTTTTAATAAAAGATACTGTCTGCTCCTTTAATTTTTCACATCTATGAAGAAATTCTTCATAAGGTCTATCTGTACTAAGATTCATCGCTTCTTCAGAACGTCTCAATTCAGATAGATGTTTTTCTGATTCCTCATCGATTGGTTGACTTGCATGTTTAACAAAAATTCGTACACTGCCACCATTAGAATCATTAAGTAAAGCATCTATTGCCTTTAAACTATATTTTTCTAACACATGTTCTATAACTGCAAAATGATAGTATTCTAGATGTTCATGTACAATATTATCAAAAGCATTTTGAAAAATCATAGTTGGCAAGTATTTTAATTCGATTACCCAAACTCCATTTTCATCTAATATTTTTGCAATATCAGACACAAATTGATTAGGATCTTCAAGATCATAGAATACAGCTACACTGGTAATAATTTTGGCTTTTTCATGATTATAATGTTCAACAAAAGATTTTGCACTAAAATAATCTACTATAATATGAGCTCCTGTTTCTTTTGAAAATTCAGCCATATTTTTAGCTGGATCAATACCTACTAGACGTAATTTTTTTGCTTGATAATTTTTTAACAAGGTGCCATCATTGCAACCAATATCTAAAACAATATCATTTTCATTCAACTGTACTTTTGACATTGCTTGTGTAACAACCTCATTCAGATTTTCAATCATAGTTTTATTAATTCCAGATCTATAGAAATAGCGTTCATACAAGATATCAGATGGTGTAGAATGGCGTAATTGTACTAAACCACAATGAGATGCGGTGCATCTGACTAACTCTAAGGGAAATTTATCTAGTATAGGTTCGGGATCAGTATCTTTTGGAGTATATGCTGCAATATACTGTTCACCCAATGACATAATAGTTGTAAGTTGATCAGAGTTACAGATTCTACATGTTTTACGTGGTTCTAAAGTCATAATGATTTTCTATAGTTTATTACAATAATCTACTACTAGATTACATTCATCTTCAGTCATATTATTAAAAATCGGAAGTGTGAATGCTGTTTCATAAATTAAATTAGAGTTAGGAGCATCAGAACTTTCAAGTTCAAAATTGCATGGTTGTTTATGTATTGGCATATATGGTAAACGGGCATCTATTCCATTATCCCTTAGAAATTTCAAATTTCGATCTCTTTCATTCTTATTTTTTGAGAATGCAAAGAAAAGCATATGAGAGTGAGTTGTTACATATTGAGGAGTTTTTTGAAAAGTTAAAGTTTTAATTTTATTTTTATATTCATTGGAAATTTTAATTCTTTGTGAAAGAAATTGATTGATTTGTTTTAATTGATTAATACCCAAGGCTGCCTGTATATCAGTAAATCTATAATTACTACTGATCAAGTGATGAATATATTGTCCCGGTCCATCACGACCAACATTTCTAATTTGGTTTAATTTTTTATGAATGTGTTCATCTTGCGTAGTTATGCAGCCTCCTTCAACCGTAGTTATTATCTTTGCAACTGTAAAACTAAAACATGATGTGTGTTCAAACGAACCAATTTTTTTATTCTTATATTCAGAACCTATTGCTTGTGCTGCATCTTCTATAAGAATAAAGTTATAGCGTTTTGATAATTCAATAATGGGTTCTAGATCAAGTGGTTGACCAGCCATATCTACAACTATAACTGCCTTAATATCATCATGTTCTTTAACAATTTTTTCAATAGAATCTGGAGTAACGTTTAATGTTTCAGAATCAATATCTGCAACCAAAATATTTGCACCGAGCATTTTTGCTGCAGATGAAGTTGCAATGAACGTAAAAGAGGGAACAATTACTTTATCTCCTGGTTTGACTCCATGTACTAATAATGCAGCAGTTAACGCGGAAGTTCCATTATTAACTACAACAACTTTGGATGAAAGATATTCAGAAAGATCACTTTCAAACTCTTGTGTTTTTTTACCCTGACTAATCCATCCACTTTTTATTACATCAAACATAGAATTCTGAGTCTCAAAATCGATGGAAGGTCTACTCATAGGAATTTTAAATTCATCCAATACGAGTTTTTTTATTAACTGTTTATTATACGTGACTCATTTTTTATACGATTGATTTTGATTATAATTTTTAGTATAGCATATTCTAAAATAGAACGTTAAAATAATTCAGTGATTTTCGATGTTAAAAAAATAATGACACATGTATTTTTGAATTTTTTATGGTCCCATTGTAGAATGTGTAGTCCGAACAACTATATCGCCAGGCTTATCTTTATTTGAATCACTTATTGATACTTCATCCTCCTGCAATTTTTGCAACTGACACTTGTAGTTTCCAGCCCGTCTTCCATACCAAATTGTCTTGTAACCCCACATAATGGGATCATTTTCAATCACTAAATTCTTGTAGTAGTATCTTTTTGGAATTTGTTTCAATTCATTCCCATCATTAGTAAAGAAATTCTTCCAATCAAATTCAAAATTCTCAGATTTTACTTCATCTTTGTTATCTCGTATTGATAACGTGAAAACTTCAAATTTAACCAAATCATTTAACAGTTTTTCAGGTGTATTAAGATTAAATTTTTTATCTATGAAGCTAACAAGACGTTCAGCGTCCTGATGAAATTTTTCTTTATTATACGTTAAACGCAACCAACTAGCCTCCTCAATTGGCCACATTATATCTCCAAGTTTAGGATCATATTCATCCCATCCTTTACCAGTATAGCCACCATCTCTAAATTCTATTACATGATTAACTTCATCAGAAAAGATAGATTTTGCAGTACGACAAAATTCCATAAACACTTCATAGAATTTTGTATATCGAATGTTATGTACTATATTATAATAAGTAGCGATATGTTTTAGAATGCCTAAACTTTGTAATGTCAAAAAACACCAAGAGTATAGATATGTCTCCTTCAGATCTTCACAAGAACATGTACTAGTTTCAACAACAATTTCTTCATACTCCTGATGAGTTCCTCTGTTATGAATTGATGAATGAACTAACATGATTGGCGAACGTACAATTTTAATTTTGTATTTTTCTCTATATTCAGGCACATTCATTGGAGCATTTGGTAAAACTGTACAGTTGTAAATGAAAACAGTGTCTACTTTCGTCATTGCTATGCTATCTAATCCATCTTTAAATGATTGAAGAGTTTCGCCTGGCATTCCCATAATTAATTCTGTATATGTCGGGATTCCATTTTTTCGAAAAGTAGAAGCTAGTTCTGAAAAGGTGTCAAATTTAATGTTTGCTCGCTTAACTATTTTTAAAGTATCTGGATCTAGAGATTGTACAGCTAGAGTTACTGCACCAAGTATACCACCATCCTGCAATTGTTTTGCAATAGGAATAATCTTTTCAGACGAGTTCTTAGCCCATGCAGGTCTCACTCTTTCAGGATAATTAGTTTTTAATGCAACTTCCTTGAGTTTTTCTGCTATCCGGAAATCTCTTTCTTGAAAAATTCCAAAGTTGGCATCACAACAATCAATATATGGTATCTTATTTTCTGCGAACCATTCTATTTCTTTAAATAATCTTGATTCTTCCCATTTTCGAACTTTTGTAAATGTTGCACTACCCCAATCACAAAATGTACACGCATATGGACAACCTCTGTTGGTCTCCCAACCTACAATCCATCTAATTCCATCTACTTTTTCAACTAAATCCCATACAGTATTAGTTAGATAGGGAGATGGTAAATTGTCTAATTCATTTATTCTTTCTTGAAGCTGGTTTCGAAATTCCTTTGTTTCTATTCCCTTAACTTGTGAATAATCTTTATCTTTTAAATACGCTGTTAGAATATTTTCTAAAATATATTCTCCTTCACCATGAGCTATAATATCAACGTAAGGATGTTGTTTAAAAAAATCCTGTATTATAGTACAATTTGGATTAATTTTTTTTACTTCACTAGCAAGATATTTAGTTATTTCCCAGTTCCATACATAACATGAACATAAAAGAACGTCAGCATCATAACATTCTTTGATATATTCTTCTACTTCAGTTCTAAACACAAAACTTTTTTCAAATTTAAAATTATTCTTTATCTTTTCATTAGTTTTTACATATGTTACCATAGATGCGATTCTACAAGGGAAGTGAATCTGATCACCATACTGAAAATTAAATTCTGAACTGTTTACTTTGAACAAGTGTATTCACTTCCTATTTACCTGAATAATTTATAGTCTTTTCTTTGTAATAATACTCTAATTAGACAGTGAAGAACAAAGTGGAATTTTCTGCACCATTCAAAAGATTATATTATAAAACTGGTTAATGTTAAAGTAAATTCAGAGATTATTTTGATAATTTTCTAATTCGTGATTAATTCTGATAATTCAAATTTTCCTTGTTCTAATCTCTCCGGGCTCAATTTATACCTGGTAGCCATTCTTCCATACCATATAGTTTTGACTACCCATTCCAGGTAATCATTTTCTAGAATTTGATTTTTGTATCTAAAATTTTTGTGGGTTTTTATTAATTCAGTTTTATTGACAAAGAAACTTTTCCAATCAAACTTGAAATTTTCGGATTTAAATTCTTCATAATCTTCTCTCGTAGTAAGTAGAAATACTTGGAATTTTGCTAGGTCTTTTAAGATCTCACTATCAGTTTTTAAATCATTTACATCTTCAAAATAGTTAAGAAGCGTTACAATTCCATTCGATAATTCATTTTTTTTACTTACAAATCTTAACCACGTAGCTTCTTCGATTGGCCAATTAATGCTGCCTAATTTTGAATCATAATGATTCCAACCTTTTCCTGCATATCCATTATCTCTATACTTAATCACTTTTTCATATTCTTCTGAAAATATAGATTTTTTTGTACGACAAAAATCTAAAACCGATCCATAAAATCTCATGTAGGGTATACCCTTTGTTTGATGATAGTAATTTGCAATCTGTTCCAAAATTCCTAGATGATGGAAAGTAAGAGTCATCCAAGAAAAGAGATACATTTCTTTTAACTCTTCAAAAGTATATGATGAAGTGGTTATAGTAATATCTTCAAATTCTTGAATTTCATTTTCTTGTGCTGATGAATGTGCTAAATACATTGGGGATTGTATGGTCTTTATTTTGTAAAATTTGACATATGTTGGTTCATTCATCGGTGCATTAGGAAAAAGCGCACAATGATAGATGTAAATCGTACCGATTTTAGTATCAGATAATAAAATCTCTAAGCCCTTCTTCCAAGACTCGAGAGTTTCTCCAGGAAGACCCATTATCATTTCTGTATAAGTTGGTATTTTATTATCTCGAAACGTCTTTGTTAATTCAGAGAATTTCTCAAATTTAACATTTTCACGTTTTATTATTTTCAATGTTTCATCATCTAATGATTGCAAGGCTAAAGTTACCCCCCTTAACAATCCTACATCTTGCAACTGTTTAGCAATGGGTATTATTTTATCGGATGAAAATTTTGCCCACGTTGGTCGGAAAAATAAAGGATAGTCTTTTTTTAATTTTACTTCTTTGACTTTTTTTGCAATTTTCATATCTCTATCTTGATAAATTCCAAAATTAGCATCACAGCAATCTATGTATGTGATTTTATTATCCGCAAACCATTCAATTTCTTTAAACATTCTCTGCTCAGACCATTTTCTCATTTTTGTATTAGTAGCGCTTCCCCAATCACAAAATGTACACGCATATGGACAGCCTCTATTTGTTTCCCATGGTGCAACCCATTGCACACCATCAATTTGATTTACTAGTTGCCAAATAGTATTTGTGAGATATGCAGACGGTAAATCATCTAAATTATTGATTCTTTCTTGTGGTGGTGTTCTAAAATCTTTTGTTTCTATACCTTTGATATCTGAATAATTCTTATCTTTCAGGTATGCATTAAGAATTTCTTCAAATATGTATTCACCTTCTCCGTGTACTATAATATCGACAAAGGGATGATGATCAAAAAATCCTTCAGAATGATTAGGAACTTGAGGTCCACCAAGAATTATTAGGCATCCAGGATTTATTTTTTTAATTTCTTTTACAAGGAGTTTTGTAAATTCCCAATTCCATGCGTAACATGAACCAAGAAAAATATCTGAATCTTTACATTGTTTTATGTAGTCATCAATTTTATCTCTAAACACAAAAGATTTTTCAAATTTAAAATTTTTAGTTAGATCAGGTTTTGATTGAATATAGGATACTAAACAACCAATACTATATGGGAAGCGTATTTCTCCTCCATATTGATAATTAAATTGTGAACTGCTAACTTTGATCATTTCTACTTATTTCCAAAGAGATCATTTCAATTTTAAATCTAACTAATATTTTATTGGCTATATGAGTGAATTTACCATGAATTTAAAATTTTATTATTAATATACCAAATGATTTCTTCTTAATCTTTAAGTTGGTAATAAAATGACGGAAATTGAATTCGTATGTCAGTAGATATAATTGTACCTACGTTGGATGAAATTGATGGTATTAAAAATATCATGCCAAAAATTAAAAAAGATTGGGTTGACCGAATCCTTATAGTTGATGGCGGTTCAACAGATGGAACTATAGAAGAAGCAAAAAAAATGGGCTTTGAGGTTGTTATGCAAAAACAAAAAGGTGAATTTGCAGGAGGTCATGGGACTGCTTTTCTTCAAGGAGTGGATGCAACTACTTCTGACAACATTCTTCTTTTTAGTCCAGACGGTAATGATGAGGTGGAAAAAATTCCAGAATTAATAGAAAAAATCAAAGAGGGGTACGATCAAGTTCTGGTAACTCGTTTTGGAAAAGGTTCTGTAAATCTTGATGCTGGTATAGTCGATACATTTGGAAATAAAATGTTTACATTTTTAGTAAATTGTTTCTTTGGGGGTCATTGGACTGATATGTTGAATGGAAGCAGGATAATTTCTAGGAAGGCATTTAATGAATTGAAATATGATGCAATGGGTATGGATACAACCCAACAAATGAGTATTAGGGGTTTGACAAGAAGACAAAAGATTTGCGAAATTATAGGAAATGAGGGAAAAAGAATAGGAGGTAAAAGAAAAATGCACCCGCTATCGACTGGCGCATCACTGAGTTTGGGAATAATAAAAGAATTTATTTTTTGGAAAATGTGAAAATTAATTGCAAAGGACTTGGCTAATTTTCTGCTTTATTTTAATAGCAACTGTTTCTTTAGGATTAAAACTGTATACAGTTGATTTTACTGTTCTTCCAAGCGAAGATACCTTTGGTTATGTTTTGCGTGGTATGGCTCATAATAATGGGGATTTTACAGAACATCCAAGAAAAACATTAGGATGGTCAATTTTCATTTCACCCTTTTTTCATATGGCGGATTCAAACAATTTTCTTGACTATGTAAACATTGCTCGTGGACTTGGTTTAACGATTTCTATAATTACCACAGTCCCCATGTACCTTTTATCTAGAAAGTTTTTTGATGCCAAATATTCATTGTGTGCTGTAGGCCTTTTTGCATTTGAACCCCACTTGAATCATATTTCTGGACAAGGCATTCCAGAACCACTCTATATTCTTGTTATCATTCTTTCACTCTATTTCATGCTTAACAAAAATTCCAACTATTCATATTTGTCATTTTTAACAATAGGATTACTCTGGTGGGTAAAATGGAACGGTATAGTTATGTTATTGGTCGCTTCAATAATTTTCTTTAAGAATTTTAAAAAAACACCTAAATTATTTTTGAAATATCTTGCTTGTTTAGCAATTTGCCTAATTGTTGTGTCACCTATGTTGGCAGAAAGAAATGAACAATATGGAAACCCATTATTTTTTTCACAAAATCAACGTGTGTTTATAGGAGAATCTGTTGCTTTTGTAGCGGATAATATGGTAGATGTTGATTATTCTGCTTTTGATTACATTGATGATCATGGTTTTGGAAAATTTATTGAAAGATTTATGTTCACAGGAATTTATAATCTATTCTTTACACTTTTCAAAATGTTATTACCATATCTAATATTTTTTCTACCATTTGGGATTATTTTTTCGTTAAGAGCTTTTGATCAAGAAAAAAAATTTATTCAAAGTAATTGGATTTTAATCTTAATTACACTAGCTGTGTTTGTTTTCTATTTTGCAGTTTATCCTGAAAAGAGATTAATCTATCATGTTTATCCATTTTTGATAATTTTTGCAACAATTTCACTACATAGACTTGTTGAGTACGGCTTGTCCACATTTTCATTCAATGAAAAACAAAAAAAAATCTGTCTAGTGGGAATCATGTGTTTCGTACTTATTTTATCAGGTTTGTATACATTAAGATACGAAGTACAGGATCCTATTCTTAACAACGAGGAAATCTTGTTTGCCGAAACCTTAGAAAACAAATTTGATGGAAAAATATTGGATGCTGGTTATACTTTGAAAGGTTTTCATTACGTACACGTGACAGATCCTTTAGGTGCTTTTAAAAATTATAAAATTAGTCAGGATCCAGGTGCATATTATTTGTTTGAATTCAATAAGGAAAATGTTAATTTGATGCCAACTGTGCTTTACGCAAAATCACTTGAAGATTTTATTGAGGTTTCTTATGAATATGAACTGAATTATATTTCAATTAACAAAAATGGTGTAAGTGATATTTTTTATCCATACCTAAACGAAATTTATGAAAATGAAGCCAAATTTCCATATTTGATAAAAGTTTTTGATACAGAACGAGAAGGATTTGAAAAATTAAAGGTGAAGGTCTTTGAAATTGATTATAAAATCTTCCATGAATTGAATAATTAGATACAAAAATAAAAAAAATAGTTGTATTAAAGCTAACGAACTTTCAAATACAACTATAATTTGCAGGATGGTATGTTTAGTTGGTTACTGGAACTTTTAAAAATGCCAGAAACTAAGTATATAAAAAATGCCAAAAGCATTGATGATGTTCAGACTACAGCTTTACATAGAAATATTATTAGAAAAAAGGGTTTTCTTCACAAATTATTTCTAGAGAATTACAGAATATTCAAAGAAAATATAAAAGATATTCCTGATGGTTTGAAGATAGAACTTGGTTCTGGTGGTGGATTTTTAAAAGAAGTAATTAATGACGTTATTACATCGGATGTTGTTGAACTTCCTGGTGTAGATAAGGTAATTTCTGCGGAAAAAATTCCTTATCCAGACGAATCAGTAGCCGCATTTTTTCTTCTAGGCACATTACATCACATAAAAGAACCAGACAAATTTTTTTCTGAGGTTAGTAGATGCTTGAAACCTGGAGCTAAAGTAATAATGATTGAACCAAATAACACACCATTTTCACGTTTCTTTTTCAAGCATATTCATCATGAACAATTTGATGAAAAAAAAGATAGTTGGCAAGTTGACGGAGTAGGACGGCTTGCTGATGCTAATCTTGCAATGCCTTGGTTAATTTTTGGTAGAGATAGAGA
>JYMV01003844.1_pt1 | contig 12699 bp, 5 predicted proteins | sample 338911 | NCBI WGS metagenome assembly JYMV01 (sample SAMN03354496, study PRJNA234377) | hydrothermal vent metagenome | biome: Deep sea; feature: Hydrothermal plumes at the Eastern Lau Spreading Center, Western Pacific Ocean; material: Seawater | place: Tonga | collected 2009 | depth 2000 m m | reverse complement strand
GGATTGGGAATGTTACATGCCGATCCAAGCAAGGTCAGCGTAAGAGCCACAACAATCGCAACAGATAGACGCAAGAACGGATCTCCAAGGAGGCGCAGTGAACCGCTTTCAGGGTAACTGTAGCCCCCCCGCAGGTCAAACAGAAGAATTGGATAGTTGAGAGTTTAGTTGCTCTCAGTCCGCGTTATTTGAGCGAACCTTCTATTTGCAGGAAGCCCTTTTTCTTGGTGATTCCAAGGTTGTTCAAGCTGATTTTAGAGTCTGCTGGAATTCCGGGGGCCAGACCACTGAGATCAAATTCCGGTAACGGAAATTTGCCAATGGCATTGTTGGTGAGCTCCGCCAGAAGTTTGTCCAGCAGCACTGTCTCAAATAGTTCGGCAATGCTCTCTTCCATGCCCTCAAGCGGACCACTAAGATTCAATACTTCAATATTGAACAAGCTCACACCATTGACCACAACCTTCAACTCGTTGCCCTCTGCAGCTAAGCCGACGTCGATTTCAGCAGTGACCCAGGCTTTGAGGCTGATGGGCAATTCACCCAGGGTGACATCAGCTTCTACATAGCTGTCTCCCAGTTGAACTTTTAGTGTGCCCTTGGAATTACAGTCCGAAATGATGGGCGGCAAATAGGGATTGAGCGTGAGTTCGGCCTTCTTCACATTGAAGGTGCTCAGGTCGGCAAGCTCGTTCGCATCGAGAATCATGTTGATTCCGCCGTTGTACCAAAGGCTGAAAAGCACTTCGTTGAGCAGGTCTATAGAGAGCGCAAACTCCATGTCGCCCATCTTGGGTAGTTGGTACGGCCCTTTGTCGTTGCCAAGACATTGTGCTCTCAGAATGCTGCCCAGAGGATTGCGCTCAATCGTCTTTTCAGAGCTTGAGAGTCCGTCCAATCCAAGAGTGGCTCCAGCGGAGGTGAACTCAACTTGAGCTATCTTGGCTTTGATGTTGATTTCCCCCATTGTCTGCCCCGGTACCATTTCGGGCATGGGGACTGTTTGGTCAATTTCCAAACTCTTGAGGGCGGCCTTGATGGCATCGCCGCCAATTACTGCGATAAGCGGCTCAAGAACCTGAGTGGCCACCGGAACAAAGGTGTCCATGATGGTGCTGATGAGGCCACCAAAGAGTTGGTCAAATCCGCCTACCAGGTTGTTTAAGTCGATTGTGCCAAAGTCAATTTCAATCGGGATTGGAATGATTCCACAAATCTTGAATTCCAGTTTCCCCAAATTGATTTTAGCGTCGGCCAGTGGTGACAGGTTGATTCCCTTGGGCGACAGGAGAAGTTTTTGGCCGATTACCTTCAATTCGCCGCCGACAGACATGGAGATATCGAAGCTGCTGTCCATATTGAACTCGTCAATCGTCAGCGTGGCGGTCGTCAACAACTCCGGTGGCGGTTGAATGGACGCCGTGAGTTCCGAACACACAGGACTATCGATGATGGCTTTGGCATCCAACGTAAGTTGAACATGTACGTCAATTTCTATGCTCAGGCCTGGCTGAGCCCCTTGCGGCATAAACGACGCCGTCATATCCATGCCGCCATTGCGGGACTTGAGATTGAGCTTTGTCGTGCCGAACGAGATGGAGGAGATTTCCGCCCAGAGCTTGGCATCACCCGTCAGTGAAGTGTCTTCTACAGGATCCTCCCAGGCAACGACGCCGGGGTAGTTTTGTTCGTAAAGAACCGGCTTACCAATAAGCTGATTCAAGTTCACATTCGTGAGCAGAATCTCGAGAATGTGGGCAATGTCATCGATGGGGGCCGTGTGATCGTTATCGTCGATCATTTCCTGGCTGAGCCATACACGGACCGCGTTATCCAGGTAGGAGGCGTCCGGGTTGGTGGAGTCCATGGGTACCCATTCCGTGGAATAGTACCAGGTGACTGTAGCTTTGCCGGTGTTTCCGTGAATGTCGGTGGCGATAGCTTCAACGGCGTTCAAGCCCTGGCCGCTGTTGATCGTGAACGACCAGTTGCCCTGAGCGTCCCAATTGACCGGATAGTTGTTGATGCTCAATGATTCGACGCCGCCGAATTGGTCCCAAACGGTGCCGGTGACGGTGACCGCGGCATTTCCGTCGCGAGTCGTGCCCCTGTCGGGAGATATAATTGTAACGATCGGGCCGGCACCATCCACGATCACCTCGACGGTATCGCTGATTTGCGGATTACCGTTGAGTGCCACTTTGAAGCTGAGAGTACCGTCCTCAAGCAGCTTGTATTTATTGTTTCCTTTGGCCTCTGTTCCAGTGAGCGGTGCTGTGACCGTGGCAGCGGGTGCGGGCTCAACGGTATTGCCGTGAGCATCGACGACAGACCACTTGATTGTGATTGTGTGACCAGGCTTGTAGGCGGCCTTAGCCGGTTCAACAAAAGCATCCAGGGACGCGGGACCGCTGGTCTCAACCGTCAGGTTCGCGGACACCAGTTCGGGAAGCGGACCATCTTCGGCCAAATTACACAGAATGTTGTACGTGCCCACCTGATTGGAACTGACGTATTGTCCATTGACTTTAACCGCTGCAGGGGCGCTTACCATGGTCGGGCGGTCAATCGTTTGGCCGCTCGCGTCGTAAACCGTGCAGGTGACCAGTACTTCTTCGCCGGCCTTGGCGGTATTTGAGGACAGGGTTGTTACAATTTTGTCGGGCTGGGTGCCGCCTTGACCCACGCTCAGAGGGGCGGGTGTCAGGTCTACAAACTCAGAACCCGTTACACGGCAAGCAACCCCGTAGTTCTCGTTTATCTGGCCGACAAGGGTGAAACCATCAATGGTGATACCGGCCTGGGGGGTCGTTTCAATCACTGTATTGATGTCGCTGAGCTGTTGTCCGTCATAAACCACCTGGCAGCTGGCAGTGACTTCCTGACCAATGGCGGCAACGTTGGTAGAGAGGGAGGTATCTACTGTTACCAACTCCTTGTTATTGGGATCGATGACATAGACGACGGCTGGTGTGGAATCCGTGAGAGAAACGTCCTCTGCGCGGCAGGTAATTGTGTAATTACCCACTTGGGTGGGCGTAACCTGAGAGTCGCTGTGTTCTATTTCTGGGGAGATAGCAAAGGTGGTTGCAACACTAAGTGGGCCGCCCAGGCTGTTAAATACCGGACACGACACCACAAAAGGTTGGCCAAGCAGCACAATTTGCGGAGTGACGATTGTGTTGATGGAAACAGGAGTGTTGCCGTTGCCATTGCCGCTTGGGTCACCACCCGTGCAGGCGGTAAGCAGTGATACAACAAACAACGCAGACATGAAAAATCGCGATAAAGTACTGAACATTTGTGGTCCCCTGTGGAATTTGCTGGCCCATATATACGGAAAACACTTGTAGAATCAAGGTGTTTTTGGGTTGGAACTGACTCTGCTAGTACGGGTAGCGAATGATCCGTGATTCGACTTGTCTGTCAGAAATTCCGCCAAGAACATAAACGTGTTCAGAAAATCGAATAACGGATGCGCCTTGCACGGGATAGGGCAGGCGGTGGCTAAGCGTGGTTGTCCCACCTTGAATCTTGATCAATTGAATGGCGGCTTGTGCGCCCTTAGTCCCTAGCCCGCCAATGGTCAACCATCCATCTTTCCATGGGACAAGGCCAAGCTCCGAGAGCTGTTGTGTCAGCTTTGCGGGGAGGCGCTTTATTTCCCCGCTTTCAGGATCAAAGTCCCAAATTTCGTTGTTGGGTCCGTTGCTGCCAAAACCACCGGCCAGAAGAATTCGTCCGTTGACTCCATGGGCGGCGGCCATGTCTTTGAATGCGACGGGGAAGCGTACCGGGAGCCGCTGGGATGAACCCGTATTCAGGTTGAGTTGGACAACGGTGTCCAACAGGGTGTTAGCGGTTCCTTTGCCACCAAAGAGAAACATGCTGCCGTCATTCAAGATCGACGCCGCGTTACTGACGGGCAGCGGTAGTTCCTGGGCCAACAGATCAACCTGATTTGTCTTTGGGTCGTAGCGGTACATATCCACTGTGGGCCCCGCCACACCCTCTCCACCGGCAATAAAGACCTGCTTCTTGGACGCTAGATGTACGACTGCTGGAGCGCTTCTTGGGAATGGTAGCTCGACGCCTGCTTTGCTCGTGGTCACTTTGGACGGGGTATACCAACAGATGTCTTTGAGAGGCTTGTTAGATAATTGACCTCCGACGAGCAGAATGCGTGATCCGACGACGACTGAGCCGGAATAGCGTCGCGGTGATGGAAGGCTCGCCGGCAAGATTGTGGGAATGACGGATGCACCGGGATAGGGCGTGGGCAGCGTATTGGCGGCTTGCCAAATTTCCTTAGCGGTATCCGAAGTGAGCCAGGAAACAAAGGTTTCTGCAGCTTCTACCTGTTTCGATAGATGAGAGACGACTGCAGGAATGGGCAGAAGCTCTCTGTAAGCCGCTGGTAAATTGATTGGGACGCCCGTTCCACCGAGACGGCCCCAACCGATAAAGGCATCAACCACACCGTCATGCAGGGCATTCTTTACGCTTCCAGGCAAGGTGATGATTTGGGTATTCTGGCTAAAGCCGGCTTTCCGCAATAAGCGTCGGGCTGCTCTTCCTCCAGTGCTTTGTTGCGGACTTGCCGCGCCAAGTCGTACGTCCTCTTTGGAGAGGTCGTTGATGCTGCGGAGTGTGCTGGATTTTTCGCCTCGGACAGTCACCGTTAGAGGTAAGTGCGTTACTGTACGAGGAATATGTGAGCCAATGAAACTGGCGGCCTTTGCAACTTCCATCGCCGCGTATCCTTCGCTGACCAAAATGTCACCACCATCAGAACCCAGCCGCTTCAGCGCCTCATAGATGTTGCTTTCCCGAACTGAAATAGTCACCCCGTCCGGATTGTCCTCGCTATAGGTGCGCGCCAGTTCATGTAGTGAGTTTGCGAGTGACGGCGCTGTGAGAATCCTCAATTGGATTGCCGTTCCGGGGGTATTGTTGAGAGCTTTCCCCGGTGGCTTTATAGCCGCTTTTTTGGGGGCCGGTGCCGTCGGGAGCTTTTCGCTTTGAGCTTTTTCCGGTGGAGCGGGTGAACTGGGTGTTGGAGTGGGCTTATTGCATCCTTGCGGCAGCACAAGGAGAAGCACCAGAAATGCCTTAGTCAACTGCATCGACGAACGATAGCCTATGCGGACCCTTGACGGCAAATCTGTCGCGGACAAAAGGTGTCAGATGCGCCGATACAAAAACTTGCGGAGGTGTTCGGCAAGCTCGGTACAGGCCTCCGGTTCAGACAGCGCTTTTTTCCCGGGCCCAATCAGTTTGATCGCTTTGCGTCGCTGTTGTTGGAAATCGCGTTTTACCAGTCCCTCCTCCTGGAGGCGCGATAGCGCGTTGTCAAAAGTGACGCTCGAAACCGCTTCCTTGTAGGTGATTTCGCCTTCGCGCCAGAGCCGGTCGCCAATTTTCTGTAAGCGCTCCAAGAACTCCTTTTCGGGAATCGTGTCATCCAGAGTGGCGGCACCACGAGCAACAACAAAGTAGCCCTCAATCACCGGTAGAGTGAGATGGGCCAGTAGTTTGAGATGATGCTGGCTGCTTCTGGGAATGGTGATGCGCGCCGCTCTATCGCCTTCGATTAGAGCTGACTCTTCGAAGGCCTGAATTGTCTCACGATACTGGGTGTCAAAGTCTTTGCGTTGTTCAAATACGTATTCCAATTTGAGCAACTGTGAAATGAACAGCGTCTCCTTCTTGAGACGGTCACCAAAGAGGTCGTCAACGGCCCAACAGCGCAACAAGGTCGCGGCGAGCAGGCTCTCACGAACAAAGTGGTGAACAATATTGTTCATGTAGTAATCCAAATCCAGTCGTTGCTGCGGAAGCAATTGATAGACGACGGAGTCTTCATACACGTGTTTGCTCAATATTTTGTTGCTTACAAAGAGTTCGGTTGTTTCATCAATAACCCGTGTCAGACACTCTCCAATACGAACGGCCATGTCGCCGAGGCCGTCTATCCCAGCCAGCGTGGCCGCTATTGGGTTTTGGGTGTTGTCACGAACACCTTCCAGGAGAATTCGGTTGGCGGCTAAGGGCCGTGACAGGCTGGACGCCAACGGTGCATTTCGCTGTAGCAGGTAATCAACAATGGCACCCACTCGAGCCTGTAGTGCGACCCGGCTGATACCGCGACGTGGATTGCCGAGAAGAGCTTGCGCCACAACAGAGGAAGAGGTCGCGAGGTTGGAGTGATTTATTCCGCTTAGGACCCGATACGCCAGGCGTTTGATCGTTCGCCGTTTTTGCTCATCGTCGACAAAACCGTTTTCAAGATCAATCCCTTCTTCTTCCAGAAACTCTCGTAGGCTGATGGGTTCGTCAAAGCCCAGATAGACACGGCCGTAACGAGAGGCCAATACTTGAGTGGCCTGGATGAGTCCCCCCAGGTTCTCGCCTGATTTCTTTTCGCCGCCCAACTCTCGTTTGTAGGACTGACCTTCAATGATTTTTTCGTATCCAATGGCTGCCGGACAGATTTGCAGATCGCGGGTGTGTCCATCAACAACGGTGTCAATGACATGAGTCAGCAATCCATAACGTGGTTTGAGAAGTTTGCCCGTTCGACTGCGTCCACCCTCCATAAAGAATTCGAGCGAGTAACCCTCCTTCAAGAGTTTGTGCACATAGGTCTTAAATGCCAATGAATACACGGGGTTCTGTCGGAAACTTCGACGTAGGAAGAAAGCGCCGCCTCGCCGGAAGAGCGGACCCAGCGGAAAGAAGTTGAGGTTGTTGCCCGACGCAATATGCGGCGGCACCAGGCCGTGACCGTAGAACATGAAGCTGATGAGCAGGTAGTCAATGTGGCTCTTGTGGGATGGCAGCACAACCAGCGGGGCTTTTTTGGCCGCTTCCTGAACCTGTGCCAGGCCCGTCATCTCAATGCCTTTGTAGAGCCGGCTGAAGACAAAGGTCAGAACAATACAGCAAAACTCAATAGCGCCGATTTTCCAGTTGGCCACAATCTCCTTGAGGTATTTGACGGCCTCCTTACGAACTTCTTCAGGGTGGCAATTGCGCTCCTCTGCCATCTCGTCCAGGCGATTTATAAAGGGGGTAAGGCGCATCAATTCCTCACGGATTTGTGCACTGTTCTTGAGCACCGGGCCTTTGATAACTTTGTTTTCAAGATGGAAGGTTTGATTGAGCGACCAACGCAATTTCTGACCAATAACTTCCGCGCGTTCAACGTGACGGTGCTCTTCCAGGAACTGGTTGACCGCAATCGGAGTTCCCACCGTGGCAATGGCCTTACGGTGATTCCAAATGAAGTTCACGATCTTTCGAATGCGTCCCGGTGCGTCGGGTTCGCCAAAAATCATGTCCACAAGTGAGCGCTTGAGGCGATCCGGTCCGCGTTCCCAGACCAATACGATTGGAACCAGGTGAATGACGGTATCTGTTTCGGTTTGGCTCTGGACGACTACTCTCAACGGGTCTTCGGTAAACTCCCCAAACCACGGCAATATCGCTCGCGCTTTACGAAGAAAAATGACCACAGGCTTATCCTGTTCAATGGCCGCTTTCAGGATGTCATCATCAGTCCGCTGGCGACCGCGTCTGCCAAGGCGTCGAAAGAAACTCCGAATCAAAGTGCCAATGGCACGAAACGGCCAAAGCCGCATACCTTTGCCTAGAACGACCAAAGGGAGACCTTTGGCAAGGAACGCCCAGTTAAAATACAGATAGTCGAGCAAGCTTTGGCTGCTCATTACATAGACAACCGCTCCCTCTCGATTGAGGTCATGCAGCTTTCCGACTTGATCGTCGTCAAAGCGCACTCTGCGGAAAAAAATCCGCCCCACAATTCGCAATGCCCATCCGGGCCGCTCCACCATCATGGTGGGATTGCGAAGGTCTAGTGGGCGGTTTGAATTCCGCCGAACGGGGAGCACCGTCTCGCGTTGCTCCGACTGGGAAGGTTCCACAGGCATAGTCTCGGCTAAGGTGATGATCTTAACGTAGCAGGGCTCATACGGCAAACCTTTGATTATTGTCGTTCAGTGAGTCGAATAGACTAGAGAAGTTTGAAATCCCAACGTAATTGCGCAACAATTCGGTCGTGGTTAGTCAGGCCCAACAGGAGGCCGAATTCGTCGCCGGGTTGATAGCTGATGTAGCCCAATCCCAGCTTCAGGCCGTCTCTCAATTCATAATTTGCTTCAACGCGGGCCATCCATCCCATTTCCGCCTTTAGACCCATCATGATTACCATTGCGGATAGTTTGAGCCGTTCTCGGAGCATTGTGTACTGTCCGCGAAGCGCAAACAGGGGTTGGTCAAGCTCAACCAACAGATGTTCAGGCCTGTCCAAATACCAGCGATTGCTGCTTTCCAATGAGATCATCAAGTTGCTGACACCGGTCCAGGTGATGCCTAAGACGCCGCCTGCCAGGTCGGTTTTGACGCTACTGATCTCAGGGAATGTTCCTACGTTGACACTCCGCTCCAGTTCAGCAGCAATTTCCCATTTGAACAGGAAGGAGTCCCAGACCGCCGCACCCGAGACTCCCGTGACCCAATACTGTGCGTGGTCCAGGGTGAGTGGCAGGTCCTTTTCTTGGGATATAACAGCGGTTGGAGGTAGTTCAATGGTTCCCTGCTGGTCGTGTACGTAGGCCCCATACAAACCTAAATCAACACCCGGACCCTTGTACACCCAGCGCATCAAATACTGTTGTCCTTCCAGCGAAAAGCGTTCCTGTTTATCCACATAAAAGATGTTCTTATTGGCCAGGAAATTAGATGCAGGGAGACCCGGGAAAAACTCTGAGAGTTGGGTATTAATAAGGTGGGGCAGGGGGCTGAACTCACCCATGGCTGAGGGTCTCAAGCCGAAGTCAGACTCGTGAATGACCATAGCCTCAAGCCGGTGAGAGCCAATGAACCAGCCAATCCGTGATGAGAGGACGGGGAGTCGCAGGTCGTCTATATCGGCCGAGCCGGGTTCACGCATGTCTCGTGGATTGACCACGTCGAGCAGACTCAATGCGTCGCCCTCGCCCCATGCCACAATTTGGCGGCCCAGGGTAATCTCCACGTCCCCCAGGGAAATGGCCGCCAGAATTTCACGGCTTTGCACGTCCCATTCGTAGGTGTCCAGGGTCGATTGATCGTATTTATCCCGGTTCACCAGGTAGGCCAGGTCGTATTCTGCGTGACCGGCAGCCAGAAATCGGAAGATGCCTTTCTTGTAACTCAGTTTTAGATCGAGATTCTGTCGGCCCTTGGCCCAGGGGCTGTCGTTCAGGCGTTCGGCCCACAGAGCCCAATCGGTGCGTATGAACCCGCGAAACGACCAATTGGATGGTGCGTTCGAGTCTTTGATGACTTTCTTGTCGTCCTGGGTGTCCGCGTCACCAAAGTCAAAATCGTCACTATCATTCTCATCTCCCCAGTCATCATCCGCCGGGGGCGACAGTGTTGTCTCTTGCGCAAACGCAGTACCGCCAAACAGCAAAGCTGCGACGAGCATCCATGGGAATAGTCGACCCTGCAATGAATTAGAGTCCTTGCTCCAAACGGCGCTCCGTGAAGTCTTTTTCACTGACGGAAGCCTGATTGAATTTCATGGTGGTGAAGACGATTTTAGTCATCGATTCAACGCTCTTTCCGCGCAGTGTGCGTGCCAGAATCTTCCTGGCAAACCAAATGCCGTCAATCTTTTCCACGTTGGCAAACTTGGTTTGTTTGATCTTGCGACCCTCGCGAACCCACGCCTTGGCCTGGAGTGGCATCAGTTTGCTCTTGCTGACCCATAACTGACTCTTGACATAGCCGGTCTCGTCTTTGGCTTTTTGGGTTTTGGGGCGAGCTTCGATGAGCCAGCAATCATCGCCGCCCACTGTCACAGAGGGTTTCAAAAGGGTGTATGAATAATGGTTGATATCGGCTTTGGTCATGTCGGAGTAGGTGAGGTCTGTTCCCATAAACGAGCCGGACTTATCACTTCCGGCAATGCGCGTGCTTTTTCGCAAACTTGGAAGATAGAGCCATTGGTCGTCACTCTTGTTTCCGTCATCATAATCAATCGACAGAAGCCCAGTGTTTCGTACATCAGCGGGGTCGGCAAAGAGCATGAGACGCTTGGTTCCCAGCTTGAAGTCAATGGACCAGGTGTGAACCGTGCGGGTGCGAGTTCGTCCGGCGGAGTCTTTGACCTGAATGTCCATGCGGCCAATGGCCTTGTCACCTGAGGGCCGAGCGTTGACAGCCTCCATAATCTTTCGGGCGTCGCTCTCATTGGGATCCAGCGCGAGCGCCGATGAGGCGGCCAAACAAGACATAATCAAAAAGCTAAGAGTCAGAGTACGAGGAATCATCATATTCTCCTTAGTCGCCCTTGGGTTTACAGACGGGCGGATGCAGTTGGAAGACCGTGCGTAGCAACGCCGGTGTGAAAATGAGGTCAATCAACAGGGCAATGATAACCGTGGCGCCGATGAGCGCTCCAAAGCGTTGAAGGCTGTACATGGTGGCACTCAGAAAGACGAAAAAGCCCATGCACAATATGAGACTGGTGCTGACCAATGCGCGCCCTGAGTGTTGGAGCGAATGCGCAATGGCTGCGTTTACATCTCCGTGTTCTCGATGGTGCACCTGAAAATGGTGAATGTAGTGGATGGTGTCGTCGACTGCGATACCCAAAGCCACCGAGGCGATGAGTAGATTGGCCATGTCGATGGGAATGCCGAGATAGCCCATGGCACCTAATATGATTGCAATGGGAAGTAGGTTGGGAACCATGGCCACAACTCCCAGTCTCACGCTGCGCAAGAACACCATCATGAGAAAGGTGATCACAACAAACGCCACACTGAAGCTACGAATAAGATCGTTGATCAACATGGAGACAGTGGACAGCAGACTATAGGTTGAGCCAGTGGGCGTGATAGTCGCTTTTTCGGACGGAATGAATAGCTTCACGCCTTCCTCGATGTGCTCTGCCAGGGGCGCATATGCATTGGCTTCCATCCATTTCACACGGAAGGACATATGAGTCTTCTGGGCGTCCAGGGTCATCATGCGTTTGAGTTGCGCCGGTCCCATATTCTCAAACATGGTGAAGGCATCCACAATTCCCTGCTGTGTGTCAGGGAGTTTGTAGTGCTTGGGATCGCCCTGATGCAGCGCTTTGTTGGTTTCCTTGACGATATCGAGGACGCTGATGCCATTGCGAACTATGGCTTCCTGGGTTGCTGGATCTTTGTAGGCCTTGATGTATGTCACCAGCTTTTCCATGCCTTGCAGTAATTCCATATCCTTGATGCCGCGTTCGCTGGAGCTATCAACGACCACCTCGACAATAGAGGTGCCCCCCATATGCTCGTCGAGTTCGTCAAAAGAAATTCGGACTTCGTGATCCGGAGGAATCCAGGACAGAGGGTTGTGCCAGACGCGCAACTGAAGGGCGCCGTACACGGCCACAACCCCCAGAATCAGGCCCGCAAGTAGGACGAGTTGGCGGCGTCCACGCCAACGGCCTCGAGTCTGGGCGTCGACGGCACTCCCGGAAAGTGCCGCACAAAACTCTAGAAAGCGGTCAATGGCGTCCCGTTTCTTCTCTTTGCTCACTCCGAGCAGGCTCTTCTTGTTGAAGCTCAAGATGATAGGAAGAATGACCAGGGTATGAATCATGGCCATGGCGACACCAAAGGCGCCGGCGGCACCCAACTCTTGAATCGCATCAACGGATGCAAAGCGAAAACTCAGTAGACCGAACATGGTGGTCAAGGTGGTAAACAAGACGGGCATGCCTATCGTGGAAATGGCGCCAATGATGGCATCGTTGTTGGGGGCTCCCAAACGTCTTAAATCGCGATACACCGACTGCAAATGAACGGAGTCGCCAATACCCACGCAAATAATAAACGCGGGCAAGATGTTGGTGAGCATGGTCATGGGTAAGTGAAAGACGGCCATGATGCCGATGGACCAGAGAATGCCCAGAATCACCACCACAATAGGAGCTATCATCCCCACAGGGTGCCGGAACAAGAGGAACATGATGAAGAGTTGAATGGCGATTGACACCAGAAACAGCGTGCGCATGTCGCGGAGCATGATGGTGTTGATGGAACTGGTGAGCGCCGGCAGACCGGACACGGTCGTTTCAAATCCAACCTTGTTGTATTTCTTGGCGAGTGTCTTCAGGGCTTCGTGAACGAGTTGAGAGTCGGCTTCGTTCATGAACTGGGTTCGTACAATAATGACCGCATGCTTTCCGACACGGCTGATTACCTGACCAATCAGAGTTTCGTCAGCGAGTATTTCTTTCTTGAGAGCAGGTAGCTGTTCGGCGGTAGGAAAGGGGGCCATGAGCTCGCCCACTTCAATGCCGCCGTCAGCCGTGGCTCGGGTCTTGCGAACATTGATGAGCGAAATGGTTTCCTCGACAATGCGTCCGCCACTTTCTTCGCCCCACTGACTTCCCCCGTCAAACTCCGCAAAGTCGTCACTGTCGGTGTCTCCAAAACCGTCGTCGCCGTCTTCGCTAAAGTCATCAAAAGAATCGTCAATATTCGTTTTTGCTTCCTCGCTTGCCGGCCGGGCGCCATTTGTTTTGAGGTCGGCGGCCACCTTCTTTTCGCGTTTGGCGACCTTTCTTGGACGGCGAACACGCTCTCGATCCTTGGATCGTTCTCCTAGAGATTCAATTTTGACATCGAGGGCTTCCACCTT
>JYMV01024462.1_pt1 | contig 12704 bp, 11 predicted proteins | sample 338911 | NCBI WGS metagenome assembly JYMV01 (sample SAMN03354496, study PRJNA234377) | hydrothermal vent metagenome | biome: Deep sea; feature: Hydrothermal plumes at the Eastern Lau Spreading Center, Western Pacific Ocean; material: Seawater | place: Tonga | collected 2009 | depth 2000 m m | reverse complement strand
TCCCAATTAGATGTCAACAACTTTCAAGGCTCGGTGCTTGAGATCCCGTTTCAGGCCGGCGGTGAAGGCGAGCTTGGGTCAGGCGGACAGTTGGAAGGCTGGGTTCAGACACCTCGCTTCCCGCTTGCGAGACTCAACCCGCTCCTAAAAGAACCTCTTCCCATTAAGGGGGAAGCCGAAGCTCGAGTGAGAGCCAGAGCCAACCAAGGTAATATTCTTCTCCAGGGTACCCTGAAAGGCTACGACCTTCAGGCGGAAGGAGAGAGGATCGCCCATGCAGAGGCGGACTTTCTCAAGACCGAAGACCTCATCCATCTCTCTCGACTCGAGGCAGAAACTTCAGCAGGACTTGTTTCCGGAGAAGGCTGGGTTTTTCTTGGCGAAGAGCCTCGCGTGCTTATCGACCTGGAAGGGCAGGACGCCGATCCGGAAGTGGTTCTTCCGGGCCTGGCCCAAAAAGCCGACTTCAAGGTGAAGGTGATGGGTTCGCCTCTCACTCCGCTCATCTTTGGCGGAGGAGAACTCAAGGGACTTGGTTCCTGGGCCCAGGGCATGAACGACGCCATCGGGCAGTTTGTCTACTCCGGTGACAACCTGCTTCTCTATGATGGGAAAGCCTCCAAAGGGCAAAGTGCCGTCAACCTCAAGATGGGCATTTATGATCTCCAAGAGCAACTGTTTTCAGGAATCTTGAGCGCCACCGGATTTCGTTTGGAAGATCTGCCCGGAGTGAAAATCGACGGCGTCAGCGGGCAGTTCACAGGATCGGCTGTGGTGGATGCAGACCTCTCCGGCGAGACTCCAAAGGTGGAAGCCCAGGCTTTCCTCGAGCGCGGAGATTTTCGCTCGGGTGGACTGGAGGCGACCGATACCTCGGGTGAGTTCTTTTTTGATGGAAACCAGGTGGTTGTTCCACGTCTAGAAACAAGTGTTCTGGGCTCCAACTTCGGTCTTGCAGGGGCCTATGACCTGAGAAATGACGCGGTCCAAGTCGTGGGGCAAGGCAAGAATGTCGATCTCTCCACAGTGGGTCTTTCCGGTCAGCGTGCCGATCTTGCGGTCACAGCCCAGGGTACACTTGGAGGACGAATCGGGGTCTACGGCCTAGCCGAATCCCAGTTGGGTAGAGTCGCTCTATCCGGCTTTCAGCGAGAAAACGGTGAGGTCGCGGGAGTGGCATGGGTTCAGGGAGAAAAAGATCAGGTCGCGGTCAATACGACTGTTGTCGCTAACGGGAGTTTGGACAACCTTTCTCTCGAGTACAACGGTCATCTTGATGGAGAGGGCCTGGCCAATCTCGGTCCCGTGTCTCTGTTCGGGTCGGCTCTTCTCAAAGACAGCACCCTCACTATTCAACCCACCATTTTTTCAGGTCTCGAAGCCCCCTCCGATGCTCGACTCTACCCCATGATGACTTACCGAGGCGTAGCTTATACCTTCTTCGGTCCTCTGATGTCCGGGCCGCTGGAGAAGGTGGTTTTAGAGGAATCTCCTTTTCCCCGAGCACGGAACTTCATACTTGCCGGAGACGCCAATCTGGCGAGTGGAGAACTCGACCTGGGATTTCAGATGCACGCGGCGGGATTGGAAGAAGTTCCGCTTCCGGCGATCGCAGAGAAACTTCCCTTCGAGCTTCTGGGCGGTTTTGGGAATTTCCAGGGGCGCGTAGTAGGCAATCTTAGCGATCCGATTGTCCAGGCGAACTTCCTCTTTCCCTGGTTGATGCTGGGCGATGAGACGGATCAGCGTCTGGCTCTGGGGGCTCGAGGTCGCTTGGAGTTTGCCAAAAACATGCTGAAGGTTCGGAATGTAGCGGTCTCTCAAGCGTCCTTCGATTCAAGGCTTTCCGAGCGACGCACTCAGCGCGGGTCTCGGGATGGTTTGATTCGTTTGCGCGGCTTTTTGGCTGCCGACGAAAGCTTCGACCTGCGGGTGCGCACCGAAGGATTCTCTCCTGACTTTTTTGCTTTCTTTGCCCCTCCGGCCATTCGAGACTATGTACCTAGCGGTCGACTCTCCACCAAGAACCTTCACCTCTGGGGCACTCTCGATTCTCCATCCGCCTCCGGCCGGGTGGAGCTTCGGCGGGGCGGGATCATGTTAGCCGGAGGGCCTTACCCAATCACCTCCGCTTTCGCTGAACTGTCCAGTCAGAACGGGGAGGTTAGGGTCTCAGATCTCGGCCTGGTGGCACCGGGAGTGAAACTTTCCGGCGCCTTGACCCGCAGAGCCAACGGCAAACTGTCGGGCGAACTCTTTGCCGATGATATCGAACTTGATCGTCTGGAACGGTTTGGGGGGGCTCTGGCCGGGCTTGACGGCACGGCCGATCTGTTGGTGAACCTGAGCGGGCGCTTCCCCAGCGCACCGATCATGGAAGTGGGCTTGAGGACGAACGGGCTCACCTGGAACCCCTTCTCTATCGGTGGCAAGAATGAGGTGATCTCTATCCAGGAACTGGTTCTGGGAGAGTTCGATCCTGAGCGGGAGAATCGGCTCCTCTCAGGTCTCACCATTGCGCCAACCGACGACGGACTCTTTCTCGACTTCGAAGGTGAAGGCTTCAGATTCCGACGAGCCGACGACGGTTTAGGTCTGCAGCTAAGCGGCGCTGTCACCCTCCCCAGTCGGGGTGTCGACGCTTCCCCTTTCAAGACTTTCCGCGAGATGGCCGAATATTTTGCCTCTCCCGTTGGCCCCGACTTTGGCTCTCAAGGCGAACCTTTCCGGTTGGCCGTGCAGAATCTTAGCACCACCGAAGTGGCCGCGCTTTTGGGAGCGCAACGAACGAACATGGAGTTGGAATCAAGTTTTGAGCTGAGTCTTCTTGGCCAGTGGTGGAGAGATCATCAGCTCAAGGCAGGCGACAGTCTTCCTCACTATCGACTTGCCTTCGACGACCTTGCTGTTGCCAGCAAGACCGAAGGACCGGAGTCCGGCTTTAAGCTCACCACTGATCCTGTTCTTTCCTACCAAAGAGAAGGTCTGGCGGGATATCTCAACATTGAGAACTGGAACCTTGGATTCTTTAGAGAAGAGGATGTGGAGAACGAAGAGACCGGGACGGTGGACCGAAAGGTGGTCGATCAGGGAGTGATTGAAGCCTCCGGGCGCCTTGCTCTGGCGACGCTCGCCGGGACGGAACCGGTGAGCCGTCTGAAGGTGAGCGGCACCGACATTCCTCTCGCAAACCTAGCCTTTCTTCTGCCTAGCAACAGCGGGCTTTCCGGACTGGTGGATTCCATGCAGTTGGAGCTTGAAGGAGTACTTCCCAATCCGCGACTCAAGATGTCGGGGCTGGCTTCCAATCTGAGCTTCGGGCCCCTCAAGAACATGCGTTTGGAGGGTGATATCAGCGGGATGCAAGAGAACGGTGCCTACCGGATTGTGGTGGGTGAGGAGGTCAATAAGGGGATCGCCTTCACCTTCAACGAGGCCGACCCCAAAGACCACTCGGTCACTGTAGACGGCGAGGCCATTCTGTTCTGGACCAGAGACGAGAGCAACATCAGCAAAGACCGTCTGGAGCTTTTCGCCAAGAACCTCGGCGTCTCTTTGGAGAGTCCTATCGATCTCACGCTCGACATTATCGACAAGAATCTGGGCATTCTCGCCAATATGGTGGAGGGTAAGGTTGAAGCTCGGGGAGATTTTCTGGGCAAACTCGCTGTGACCGGGACTTTGCGAAGACCCGAGTTCGAAGGGCGGGCAAATCTCGATGACGGGCGTTTCATTTCCAGGGATTACGGACGCTTTGAGAATCTCAATCTCGATGCACGGCTCAACAGAATTACCAGAGCGGAAGCCACCGAGTCACCTGTATTGCAGGCCTCTTCCAGCGGATTTCTTACTCGTTTAGCCATCGTCACGGCAGAAGGCACCTTGGGGGGGCAACCGTTTTTTGCCAACGGCACAGCCGAGTTTGCCGGGCTGGCTCCCACTCTCCTGGACCTTTTCTTCGTTGGCGAATCCTTACCGGTTCGACTGCCGGGGCTCTTCTCAGGAACAGTTGACGTCGATCTTGAGATGAACGGCGAAGTCAAATCCGAAGACGGACAGCCCTATCTTCAGCCCCAGTTGTCTGGAATCGTGGTCATCCCTAACGGAACCTTCGACATCCCGGTGGGCGGCAGCAGCCCCGCCACTGCTGAGGCTCTCAGCGAGTCAGGCCCCCAAGTTCCCGTAGACTTGTCGCTCGATATCTCACTGGGTAAAGAGTTCTTTGTTCAGGCCTACGACGCCAGGGTTCGGGCCCTTGGCGATCTCAACTTGAGAACGGAGCAAGGTGCCGCACGTCTCTTTGGAAGAGTGGAACTCAACAGAGGATTGATCAATATTCCTCTCTACGACGCCGCCTTCCGACTGCGTTCCGGCTTGGCCATCTTCGACGGTCCCTTCATCCCTGTTCTGCGGGGAGTGGAAGCGGTTGTGGATCTGGCCGGTTACCGGATCACGGCCCAGGTGGATGGCCGATATCCAGACACTCTCAACGTAGAGTTGATATCTGACCCGCCGCTTCCGAAATCAGAGTTGGCCCGCGTGGCCATCTCCAGCGGCTTGCCCTCTCAGCAGATCTCAGGTGACCCCACATCGGACACCAGCACATTTGGCTCCCTCTCCAGCACAGGAGTCAACTTTCTGTCCGGTCTTCTCACCAGTAAGCTCACGAGAGAGATAGGGAACTTCCTCTTTCTGTCCGAGCTAACATTCGACTATATTCCACCCGCCACTTATGCCGTCAAGGTAGCCAAGGCGCTCGACCCCAACGACACCTTCCTAGTCACCGTAACTCGGATCATTCGAGATGAGGGCTTAAGTGAGAATCTCTTCGGGGTCGAGTGGCGATTCACCCGATCACTTCTCGTCCGGCTTGCCTTCGATCAACTTTCACGTATCCGTTTCTGGTTTCAAAGCATCAATCGGTTCTGACAGCGGGCAGGGTAGGGTTTTCCCTCCATCTCGTGGAGGGAAAGCCCTACCCAACCGGGGAGAGGTATCCCCCCTTTTTACTAGGGGCGTGTCCCGAAAAAAGTTGTCCGGGTTCTCCGCGTCCAATTCTTCTCACATAATGGAGGGATTGATACTGTGAGTAAATCTGAGCATGCTGTGAGAGAAGTTGCCAAGCGACTGTGTTTCGAAGAGTTGGACACGAGAGCGTTCACGAGCCTTGAGTCCTTCCTGGAGTCTATAGACGAACCGGAGTCGCTTTCGGACCAAGAGCTCAAAGGGCGGTTTTTGGACTTCGAATCGAAATTCTACAATCTAGAACTGCTGGAAGGCTACGAAAATCTCCGGGACAGTCTCAATATTTCGTCTGTCATGAACCGGAATATCCTGACGGTCCAGGCCACCGACTCCGCCACCAAAGTGGCAGCTCAGTTGACTCGGCGTATGATCACGGGACAACCTGTGGTCGATAGGAACGGTCAACTCTGTGGTGTTATCTCGGTGACCGACTTTGCAGGCCTTGTGGCAAGGCCGGAGTTGGTGGCCAGGTTGAGTGAGTTGAAGGTAGGGGACATTATGACAAAATATCCCATCACCGCCACCGTCAAATCGGAGTTGCTGGAGGTCTTGCATCTCATGATGAGCTTTCGACTGCACCGAATCATCATTGTCGACGAGCACAGGAGACCGGTCGGAATCATCACCAGCCTGGACGTGACGAAGATTTTTCGTGAGATTCTCAAGTCGACCGGTCGAGGCGGCCAAGTTGCCCACTGAGGCTCAAAAGGCAAGAGAGTTGTCCGGACTCCGATGCGGAGGGGGCTTGAATGTCAAATCTGCCCAGATACTGGTCGTAGACGACGAGACTCAGGTGACCCGGCTGATTGAGAGGATTCTGCATCGGGAAGGTTATCTTCATGTGACAACTCTTAATGAGCCGGAGGCAGTGGTGCCTCTCTGCCGGGAGCTCAAGCCGGATCTGGTTCTCCTGGATCTCAACATGCCCAACCTCTCGGGTTTTGAAGTCTTGGCCCAGATCCAGCTGGAGGATTACGATTTCGAAACGACCCCCGTCGTGGTCCTCACCGGAGAGCGAGGTCGCGAGCCACGGATGAGAGCCTTGAATTTGGGAGCGAGGGATTACATTTTCAAGCCGTTCGACTTCGAGGTTCTGGCCAGGATTCGGAACCTCTTGGAGCACCGCTTGCTGAGTAAGGAGTAAGCGTCTTTTTTTTCAGAATCAGATTCTAGAGGAACGTGTACAGCAGAGAACCTTCGAGCTGCAAGAGGCTCATATCGAGACCGTGCGCAGGCTCGGCCTGGCCGCCGAGTTTCGGGATGATGATACAGGTGAGCATGTGATAAGGATCTGCGAGTCGACGCGTCTCTTAGCAACGGCTCTTGGCGAGGACAAAGAGCGGGCTGTCCGTTTTGGGCTTGCCGCCAAATTGCACGATATCGGGAAGTTAGGAATCCCTGACTCTATTCTCCTCAAGCCGGCTCGACTCAGTGAAGCGGAGTTTGAGGTGATGAAAACCCACACCACGATTGGAGCTCAGATCCTCTCCGGCGCCCATTCTACCCTTCTCCAGACCGCCAAGGTCATAGCTTTGAGTCATCACGAAAAATGGGACGGTACCGGATACCCTGAGGGCTTGGAAGGAGAGAACATTCCTTACTCTGCGCGACTGGTGGCGGTTTGCGATGTCTTTGATGCGCTCACTTCAAGTCGACCCTATAAGGAGCCTTGGACCGTCGAGCGAGCTGTCTCACACATTCAAGAGCAAAGCGGACGGCACTTCGATCCCACAATGGTCGATGCGTTTCTGTCCGTCTTGGACGATATTTTGAAACTGAGGAAAGCCTGAGTTGGAGGACGACCACTTCCGGGAGGTTGGCGGGTCTCTTTTCCCCTTTATTCGATGTCTGGCTCATGACATGGCAACACCGCTGCTCACCGTTTTGGGCTACAGTCAGATGCTGCTCTCCGATTTGGAGGGTCAGCAGATGGAGGACGTTCAGGTTATCGAGGCCTCGGCGCAGCGGCTCCGGAGTCTTCTCGCTCTTCTCTCGAGACTCTCTCGATTTCTCCCCGAGGAGAACTCTTGTTCAGCCCACGAGTTTTGTGAAGATCTCAAGTTTCTCGTGCTTTCCGCAGCCACCGGTGGCCGCTGCCGGGTGAATTGGGAGGAGGAAGGGTTGGAGCAGGGCGGCGAGCTCCCCTACAATCCGTGGAAGATTCGGGCGGCCGCGCTGAACTTAATGTCCTGTCTCCTAAAGAACGACTCCCTCTTAGTGAAAATGGCTCGCTCACCCGAACAACTCAAGTTGGTATTGAAATCTGATGCCCCGCCGTACGAAACCTGCACTCGAGCGTCCAGGGGCCTGGAATCAGCAGGTGCTTCGGTGAAGAGAATAGACGAGACCACCGTTATCGTCGCACTGGCCATTCACGAGAGCTGATATCAGAAGCACTAGGCGTTGGGAAGGAAACTGCTGAGGCCACCCGGCAGAGCCGCACTTCGTTTTTCGGACGACTCGATGTAGCTCTCGATCCTGTCTCGCGCATGATCGTCGAGGTCGATGAATTGCAAGCCTATAAGATAATGACCGAAGGCGTTCTCTTTCTGCCAACTCACCTTGGAGACGACCTTGACCGGCTCTTGACCTGGTTCCAGCAGAATACTGAATTTGAGTTCCCGATCTTCGGGTAGTGGTTCCTCGTGATTTATTCGCATCCCTGAGGCGGACATGTCGAGAGTGAAGACACCGAAACGGGAGGTGTGAGAATCGAGTTCCAACTCGACCACCAGAATGCGCTCCAGTCGATACGACTTTCGTCGGTTCTCTTGAAAGCTCTGTTCGAGAAACTTTTTGAGCTTCTCTCGGGAGGTGTCTAGAAGCTCGTGAAATTGGAGGCCATAGACATTCATTCCACCCACAAGAGGTTTCTCCCAGACTCGGCGTACCGAGACGTCGATGGGCTCTTCTAGATGAAGTCGGAGGGAAACTGTTTCCCCCGGGGGGAAGTTATATTCCGTATGAACACGCATGCCGCCCTCACTGAGGTCATGAATATGAACCAAACAATGCTCAACGTCCGACCTTCCTATGATGTCGGCGGCGTAGATTCGTTTGATGGGGGCTCTTCGTCTGGACAGAGCGCGTCGTTCCATTTTCAGTGGTTCGTTTCTCAAGTAAGAGTTCCTCGCCTGGGCCTTGCTCGTTGCCTTTCGCTCATTGTTCTCCTCATACTCACTTGTCAAGCCTGGGCCCTTCCTTCGGTGAGTGAAGACGGCAAAAGAATATATGTTAAACGGATTCTAGTGGAAGAGAAAGAGAATATTCTTTTCTTTCACGCTTCCTGGAGTAAGACATCCAGCCGATACAAGGTCGAGTTGGAGAAATGGCAAGCGCAGAACCCGGATACGGTGGTTCATCTGGTGGATGTGAAGACGTTGAAATCTCCCGTGGCTAAGCAGTTTAAGTTGGAGAACGTTCCCGCGTTTCAGATTTATAATAAACGAGGCGAGTTGGAAGAGTCCGGTCAGCAGGCTCACAACACAATTTCCAAGCGACTTTCTCAGTAGAAGTTTTCGGTCTTTTCTCATCAGGGTTAAATAAATCCCTGAACCTCCGATAGCTCTCATGGTCGGGAGAATTCGGAGTTGTTTGTGGGATTGAGTCACTTTTGCAGCCGAAAGACCAGTGGTCTCTCTATGATTGAGGTTCTCATCGCGATTTTCGTGGTCTCCATGGGAGTTTTGGGCACCATATCAAGCCTTTGGTATGGGATAAAATCGGAGAGGCACTCCGAGCGCAGAACTCAGGCGATCTACCAGGCCAGAGAACTGTTGAATCTGATCCGAGCTCGAAATGAGCCTTTCAACAATAATCATCTGGATTTGGGCTCCAACCTCAACGACGGAAACTATGACGACGACAGTGATGACGGACGGGTTAGAAGAGCGTTCAACGCAGCCCCTTTTGCCTCCGACCTTTCCGACGAGTTCAATTTTCAACGGTCGGTAGAAATGAAGATACTCGATACTAACGCCTCAAGCCACCGCAGTCGAATGGTGGCTATCAAGGTCATGCTGTTCTGGACCGAGGGCGATCAAGAGAAAATGGTGACGCTTTGGACCTATCACAGAAGACCCTGAGAAGCGGATTCACTCTTCTTGAGGTGATGCTCGTTTCCGTCATCAGCCTTTCCTTGATGTTGCTGCTTGCCTCAACCTTCCGGGTGGGGTATTGGGAAATGCAAAGATCCTCCGGCAGGATCGAGGTGGTACGCCGGGGTCGTACCACCATCGACAACATCCAGCGTTATCTGGCTTCGGCCTGCCGGCCCGGGTATCGACAGGCTCCCGGTGGCACTGGGACTGTGCAAGCGGAGGCCATCTTCGGACCGGAGAATATTTCCGACGATCTCCATAGCGCGCCCGAGGATCACATCTATTTCTGGAGCGCCGACGATCATCTGTCCGGAAGCCTACCGCGGAGCGCAAGAGAACTCCAAGACGATCCCCTCTACTACGCTTTCGCCATCTCACCCGTACCGGGGGAGGACAACAAGGGTCAGGACCTCTTGTTGCGTCGTTTCGTGGTTCCCGCTGAACCTCTGATCCCGCAAGAATGGGACATATCGGCCAAGCCTCGCTACTTGGGGCGACGACTCGGTTTACCGGATGGACAGGGAGGTTACCAAGACGCCTTCGTGGTCCGACGGATCCGGGAAGGGGCGATACAGATTCAAGTCAACGTCTCAAGCGACCTCATCACCGACGACGAGCAGAGAAACCGCATCGAGAACAGCGCTCCCATCCGACTGAAGATGAGCAGCATCTATCAACTGCCGTCTCACCACATTCAATAGAGAGGAATAGGAGATGAAAAGACTGTCCAACGTTGGAGGCTCCATCCTCGTCATGTCGATCTTCTTTATGGTCGTTTTGTATCTCACTGCCAGCGCGTTTCTGGTCTTGCTTCCGGTGGAGAGCCGGGCGGCCAAAAGGTCTGAGACCCAGGCCCTGGGAGGGTTTATCGCCGACTCGGGCGTGGCCGACGCTATCAGTTGGCTGCGGTATCAACTGGCGCCACCCGACGGCTCTCATTCCAAGGAGCCCATGGCTTCCAACATCTACCCTCCCGTCTCGGACAGAACCCAGACGGTAGGTGGAGGTTGGAGCTTTCGGTGGGAGCTCATCCCCGACGCTCAGACATATCCTAACGGAAGCAACCCTATCCGAGCTTACACGATTGTTTCCACAGCCTACCGAGACGGAGTGGCCGTGCGGGAGGCGCGAGCGGAAGTGATTCAGGAGTCTCTAGCTAAGTACGCGGCCTTGTACAACACCTGGCCCAACAATCTCGTTTGGCCCATCTCAAGTTCCTCTGAGCCCACGGGTGGCCCAGTCCATGTCAACGATGTCTTGAGACTTTGGATTGAAGAGGGCAACGGGTTCTGGGGCTCCAGTGGGGATCCGGTTTTCAGTCATGATGTGACTGCCAGTGGAAGCTTCACCGGCTCCCCAGACGGATTTGCCTATTACAAGGGGAACTGGCAAGGGAGCAGCTCGTCTTATCGACCTTACGACGACAACGGTCCTATCGCCTCACGTTACAATCGGATGGCGGCAGGCGGCAGAGATGCCATGATCGCCGGTGCGGATCCTGTGGAGCTTCCCAACAACACCTTCGCTCTGCGAGATGCAGCTTGGGGTTTCGAAACCTCAACTCCCGTCCCGACCACTCCCGGAATTCACTTCAATGAAGTCAACGGAAAGCTGCAGGGGGTTTACGTTGAGGGTGATGTGGAAGAGATGGAACTTGGTTACGGTGGGACCGAGCCTGCGGGAGTCGGTCAGGCCAACTACGGAAACAACTCCTGGGTCAAGATTGAGCAACCTCGTAGCGGCTTCAATTCTATCGATGCCAACAAGAACTATACTGTGGTCACTCTGGATGAGAGCCAGGTCATACTTCCCGCCCAAACTGTTGTCAACGGACAAAAGTTGACAACGGCTCAGGTTTATCCGGTAGATACGACTCTTGTTCGCTATCCGGACGGGAGCTACAACGCTTATCCCTCGGAACTCAATGGAGTCGTCTATGTCAACGGAGACATCCTGGATCTTTGGGGAACGAACAAGGGTCGCCGTACAATCACGGTTGAGGGCGACCGGGAATCCACGGAAAAGCACTTTATAGCCATCGGCGGCAAAGAGAACGACTCCAACGGTGACGTGAGTGTCTCAGTGGGAGAGAAGGGTCTGCTTCAATACAATCTCGTGGACGAAGACGGCGACGGGGTCTGGGATGTGCCTAAGGATGCCCAGAATACCTTGGGTCTTGTAGCGCGAGATGTCTATATCTCAAGCAGTTTACAGAGAAACGGAAACTGGAGTAACGTTCATCCCTCCAGTAATCCACTCTATCTCTTCGCCCTGGTTATCGGAGGCATCAACGGCGACGGCGGGACCTACTCGGTGCAAAGCTATCAAACCGGCGGAGCTGGATGGGCCTATCGATACGGAAGCCGGATTGTTGTGGATGCCGGACCCTGGGGCACTACTTCAGGCAACGGGTTCCGCAACGGCAACACCTTCTTTGATCCCAAAGGGGCTCAGGCTCCTCCTCCCTATTTCCCTGCAGCTCCCACCTTTGTGGTGAAGTCTTATTCTGAATTACCCGTTATGACCCGGAGAGTGCTATGAAGAGTCGCCTTTTTATCCTTATGTTGATTGTTGCTGTAAATGGTCTTCCCGGCTGTTCACGAAAGCCCGACAGCAGCCAGCGACTTCAGGAGAGTGCGGTGGACCGAGCCTACAAGGTGGATAGCCCCAAAAAATCGGTGAGCGGCTCTCAGACCGAGTCATCCGAAGTCACTGAAGTCGCTGTTGCGGCTAGTCCTGAAACTTCGATGAATATCGAGCCGGGTGTTCCGAGAATCTGGCAAAACGGACCATCAGCCAAAGAGAAGGCTAGGAGAAACACTCTTCGACACCGTCGACCTGTGATATCAGACCGTGAGGCTCTCGAAGGGCGTGGCAGGTTGGGAGCCCCTCTTCTCGATACTACCGGGTTGAAGAGAATCGATTCTCTTTAAGACCGCTGCGGCGGAGTTTCTGCGGGGGGAGCCTCATAAACCAGACGTACCCCCCACTTCCAGGCCACGTAGCCCCAAGCCCATCTGGCTGTGACCAGGACACGATTCTGAAAATCTACGATTCTGAGAAGATGGTGCCACAACCAGGTGAGCCATCCGATGGAGCCCTGATAGGTCTTGCCGTTCATGAAGGCTACCCCTCGAGTGCGGCCTACGGTCGCCATGATACCAGGATCCTGATAAGCGAAAGGTTGAAGGGGCTCGCCGCGCGCCTTTCTGACCACATTCTCCCCGCAATGGGCTCCCTGCTGCATAGCCACAGGCGCCATGGCCGGAAGTGGGGCCTCGCCGCCGACAGGAATAAACTCCGCCATATCCCCCAGGCAGAAGATGTCTTCGCAGACCTTCAGAGTAGAATCGACTTTCGCCTGACCACGACGATTCACATTCAGCCCTAGAAGTCCGACCGGAAAGTGCCTTGACAGATTGCGAAGGGCATTTTGTTCCTATGGAATTGGACATTTTTGAGTAATTGGCCGAAGACGGAACGCTGCGCTTTCGGGAATATTTCGCAACAAATGGACAATTTCATAGGGACAATAATGAACGAGCAAGATGTCGAGGCACTTTCCGGTTGGGCTTCTAG
>JYMV01049077.1_pt1 | contig 12705 bp, 8 predicted proteins | sample 338911 | NCBI WGS metagenome assembly JYMV01 (sample SAMN03354496, study PRJNA234377) | hydrothermal vent metagenome | biome: Deep sea; feature: Hydrothermal plumes at the Eastern Lau Spreading Center, Western Pacific Ocean; material: Seawater | place: Tonga | collected 2009 | depth 2000 m m | reverse complement strand
TTTGGATCAAACCCAGATTCCAGTTTTTCTGAGGAAGCACTAAGTAGGATAGATTTTATCTTATACATGAACACTACTCTCAACCAAGGACACTTTCGAGGACGTGGAAAAGCAACAATCGTTCTGCCTGTTCTTGCGAGGGATGAAGAACCACAAAAAACCACACAGGAGAGTATGTTTAACTATATTCGCTTAAGTGATGGCGGGAAGGGACGACACTTTGGTCCTCGAAGCGAGGGACATATTATCTCAGATATCGCAGCACGAGTATTGAAAGAAAGTCCTATCAAATGGAAAGAGTTCCAACCAAACACAAACATCAGAGATCTAATTGGAAAAATTGTTCCCGGTTTTGAGAAAATAGGAATGATTGACCAAACAAAAGAGGAATTTCATATAACTGGACGAATTTTGCATTCGCCAGAGTTTCCAACAACCGATGGACGGGCAACTTTTGCTGTGTGCTCTATGCCTCAATTGTCCATTAAAACAAGTGCGGAATTCACCTGCAAACTTATGACTGTAAGATCAGAAGGGCAATTCAATACTGTTGTGTATGACAAAGAGGACCGATACCGAGGAGTAAAATCCCGTGACGTCATTTTCATGAATGCCGAGGACATTCATTCATTAAGTATTCAGGAAGGAGAACGTGTTACAGTAAAAAATGCAACTGGCATCTTAGACAACCAAGAGGTAGTGGAGTACCCGATTAAAGCGGGGAACGTGATGATGTATTATCCGGAAGCTAACATCTTGGTACCAAGAGAATATGACAACAAGTCACGAACTCCCTCTTTCAAATCAATAGACGTTAAAATCACCAAAAAAAACATGCTAGTACCGCAACTAGGTTAAGTATCGACTTTTTCCTCTTTTAGCTTGGTAAAGTTTTTAGAACTACCTATTCTTATAGCTCAAAGATCTTGTTTCAACTTATGGACAGTTCCTTGGTTTCTCTTATAGAGAAGAAATGCAAACCCCCAAAGAACTATTATTGACAGGATCCTATTAGTAATGTCCTCCCAATGTAAGTATCTATGCATTGGTTCATCAGTTATCGGTGAAACAAAACATCCTAATATTGTTAACATCGTTCCAATGAATGCCGCCCAAAAATAATATTTGCGTGAGGGCGACCAAATCCCCACAATAACAACAACTACATACCCCAAACCAACGGCAACGCCCGATGGGATTAAAAGGTCGATGGTAAATACAATACAGGCGAGCCAAAAAGCACCACCATAAAATAGTAAATTAACCACCACGCAACTCCTATTTAGGGTTGGATTACCCCGTCATTGTTAATGGAGTTGAAAATGAAAATTAAACATCTCCATTCATGGGATGTTTCTCCAAAAGAAGCAGCCAAAATTCAACGAAATCTAGCTTGTAAAATCAGTCTGAATTGGAAAAATTTTTCCCCAAAGTTTATTGCTGGCGCTGATATTAGTTTTTCTAAGGGTACTAATGTTGTTTATGCAGGGGTAATCATTCTATCGTTCCCATCCCTTGAATTGATTGGTGAATATAGTATTAAAGGGCTGTTAAAATTTCCGTATGTCCCTGGATTACTCTCGTTCCGAGAGGCTCCTATTTTACTAGAATTGTTTAGCAAAATCCAAATGACACCTGATCTTATATTTTTTGACGGACAGGGACTAGCTCATCCACGAAGATTTGGGCTTGCCTGCCATATGGGTCTTTTACTGAACTGCTCGACAATCGGTTGCGCGAAGAATAAATTGACTGGATACTATAAGGAACCAAGAGAAAAAAAAGGGTCAGTCAATTCATTGATTGATGAAAATGGTGATACCTTGGGAACAGTCTTAAGATCAAGAGATTCTTGCAAACCGATTTTTGTATCGCCTGGATATAAAATCGATTTTAAAAATGCTGCAAAATATACTTTGGCATGTTGCAACAAGTATCGAATCCCCGAACCCATTCGTCTAGCACATTTGTTAGTAAATCGAATTCGTATAGGGAATAAAAATAGTTTATAGAGCTCACTCTGATATTACAAATGTCTCTGAATCAAAATACACTGGTCTAACATACATGGGCACAGCAAACATACTTGCCTTAATATAAGTTAACTTGTAACAGGGGTGTGTAAGTAAGAACTTTTCATCTCCAACACTCCTAGATATAGATCTGCTGATTTCTCAATCATCGTTTTATAACGGAGCAATATGGGGGTAATATGGTGCAAAACCAACCGAAAAGTAAAAGCATATCTCGAGTTAAAGTTATCACAAAGCATTACAGCATATGTATTTGTTCTAGTCTCCTTTATCTAGCTTTTGTTTCAGCAGTTTTTGCCGAACCTGTAAAAGCATTACACTTAGTGGATTTGACCCACTCATTTAACCAAACCACCATATACTGGCCTACCAGCAAATCGTTCGAAATGGAAATTGTTCATCGGGGCAAAACTAAAGGTGGATATTGGTATGAGGCAAACAACATCTCCACAGCAGAACATGGTGGAACTCACATGGATGCGCCAGCGCATTTTTCTGAAGGAAGATGGAGAATAGATCAAGTCCCTTTGGAAAAACTCATTGCTGCGGGAGTCGTTGTAGACGTGAGGTCTAAAACTAAGAATAATCCCGATTATCGTGTGGGGAAATCCGATTTCGTCGACTGGGAACAACAACATGGAAAGATTCCCGAGCATTCTATTGTCCTCCTTCTAACAGGGTGGGAACAGTACTGGCCAGATAAGAAAAAGTATTTAGGAACCGATGCCCAAGGAGATGCTAAAAATCTCCACTTTCCTGGATTTGCTGAAGATGCGGCACGCTTTCTTACAAAGGAGCGTCTAGTCGCTAGTGTAGGATTAGACACGGCCAGTTTGGACTATGGACAATCCGAAGATTTCCGAGCGCATCAGATTTTTGGAGCAGCTAATGTTCCAGGATTTGAAAACGTTGCCAACCTTTCAAAGTTACCGGCTAAAGGATTCAGGGTCATCGCCCTTCCAATGAAAATCGGACAAGGTAGCGGGGCACCGTTAAGGATAGTGGCTGAAATATACTAGTCCCGTTTGCACAAGCATTTCCATCGACCACTGCCACCCCAAACAAAAAATGGGCTTTTAAATGGTCGGGGCGAGAGGATTCGAACCTCCGACCCCCTGCTCCCAAAGCATGGGTGCAGTTTATTAACCCTTATTTTAATTAGACTTATGGAGACGCTCGTTGCGTGTTGTGTCACTAAATGCCAAGAAGTGCCTATCAGATTGGCACAAATTTGGCCCAGAAACTATAATGGATTAGTTGATTCAGTAGTGCTTCCAGAAATTTGATCTGTTCTCATCATCTGCTCTATCGCTTTTGTATCTGAACCTTCTGAAATTTTAGCTTTCGACCCACTGGAATAGTAAAGTGGTGCTGCTACTACCATAGTTATAATGCTAGCTATTATCAATGCAATCCAAGAATCCTTATTTACAATTGGTTCTCCTCAAACTTAATTAAAAACACGGTTAAAAAATCGCCGCATTTCGGACCACGATCTTTCGTCTGCCTGTTTGTTGTATTCGAGGTTAGGGATATTAAATTTTTTGCTAAACTCATCTGCTTGTTTGTTCGTGAAGCTGTGTTTGATTCCTGTTAAGCTCAAATAAGAAAAATCTACATTTCCTGCCACCATTTCTTTGGAGAATGAACCCACAGATTCTGGTTTCAAAAAAGAGTCCTCGGAACCGTTGATAACCAAAATGGAAGCCTTAATATTGCCTTTGATGATCGGGGGTTCCAATGGCAAAGAACTGTGGAAAGCGACTACTCCATCCAAGTCAGCCCCACTTCTTGCTACACGAATGGACACTGCACCGCCAAAACAGAACCCAATGGCTCCAATCCTAGTTGAGTCGACTGTCTCTTGAGCCTGTAAAATTTCTTTTGCTTTGTTGAACCGAGACTGAGATGTCTCCCAATCTTTGAAGGCAGCATTCATTAATTCCCCTGCTTTTTTTGGATGATCGGCTGTTTTTCCGTTACCATACATATCAACCGCCAAAGCAGTGTACCCATCTTCAGCTAGCATACGTGCTCGTTCCCGTGCATGCAGATTGTGTCCCCACCATTCATGAACAACCAAAATCCCCGGACGTTTCCCTTGCATCGTATCGTCATATGCGAGATAGCCTTTTAATTTTGTTCCGTTATGTTCGTACTCGGCTTGAGCTAAGGCCGTTAAACATAAAGAATAAAAAATAACCAATGTAAATAGAACGTTTTTCATTGCGTTCTCCTTTATATTTATATTATATGGAGCCAGCGGGCAGAATTGAACCTCCGTCCCCTTTTCCAGAACTAGAACATTGATTCTTGAACTATAAAACTACTTTGATGACTGAGCTGGTCACATTTATATCTCAAACTCCGTAAGGGATACAAATTGTATAGGCCCTCACACAACCTTTTCTGGTTTCTGATAATTTTAGGATTAACCACCCTTCCTATTATATCCTGTTTCCCTTCGACAAATTCTGATTCTTATGAGGTGTCCCGTGCGAGGATGGTCAAAAACGACATTGAGAATCGTGGAATTCATAATCCTAAAGTACTAGAAGCCATGCTTGATGTTCCAAGACACCTGTTTGCCGGGCCTGAAAATTTAGAGGTCGCGTATTCAGACTCTGCCCTACCCATCAAAGAAAACCAAACTATATCGCAACCATATATCGTTGCCTTAATGACCACCTCTGCGGAATTGAATCCAACCGATAAGGTGCTAGAAATAGGAACCGGGTCAGGTTATCAAGCCGCAGTGCTAGGTAGAATAGTTCGGGAAGTTTACAGTGTAGAGATCATCGAAACCTTGGCGCGGGAGTCAAGGGAATTGTTAAATAAACTCGGATACAAAAATATTCATGTGAAACATGGCGATGGGTACCGAGGTTGGAAAGAAGAGGCACCTTTCGACGCTATCTTAATCACTGCAGCATCCCCAAAAATTCCAGAACCTCTTCTCAACCAACTCAAGACGGAAGGACGTCTTGTTATGCCACTTGGGAAAAACCATGCGCCTCAGAAACTCATAGTATTGACTAAAACTAAAAACGGTTTGAGGAAACGTGTGGTGACAAATGTTGCATTTGTCCCAATGACTGGGGAAGTAAGAAATATAGGAAATGATTTTATTCCAGATTAAACTAAAAGTTAAGAGAAGTACTACCAGAAAAGAGACACAACACTTTTTTAAGCGGACATGGGAATCAAAAAAGTTTATCAAAGCGACAATGGGTTTCCTGTTAAGGTATGGACTGAAGGTTTAGATAAAGGAGTAGTTGAACAACTGCTTAATGTTTCCTTGATACCATTCATACATAATCACGTTGCAGTAATGCCGGACGCGCATGTTGGAATGGGTTGCACCATTGGCACAGTCATTCCCACCCACAAGGCAATTATACCTGCTGCAGTGGGAGTAGACATTGGGTGTGGAATGATGGCAGCGAAGACAAATATTACAGCTAAAGACCTCCCAGATAATTTATCCGCAATTAGAAATAATATAGAAAGAATTATTCCTCTGGGACCAGGCAGGTACCATCATAAAGAATATTCTCTAAGCAAAACTAAAAATCAATTCATTTCGCAGAGAGAGGTCGATCAATTTTTAAAAAATGATCCCAATGAAATGTTTGATATTACAACAGAAAAGTGGCGCGAACAAATGGGTTCGCTTGGTGGAGGAAACCACTTTATCGAGATTTGCGTGGATGAAGATGACTTTATTTGGGTCATGCTGCATAGCGGATCTCGTGGCATAGGAAACAAGATAGGCATGACTTTTATTAGAAAAGCAAAAGAGGACATGAGAATACATCAGGTAAACTTGCCTGATAAAAACCTCTCTTATTTTTCTGAAGGTACCAGACACTTTAATGATTATGTCAAAGCTGTCACATGGGCACAAGAATACGCATCCATTAATCGACGTGTAATGATGACACTGATATTTAGACAACTTGAATACTATTTTCAAAATGTGAGAGTTAACGAGCAAGCAATCAATTGCCACCACAATTATGTAAAAAAGGAACATCATTATGGAGAAAGTATATGGGTAACCCGCAAGGGAGCCATCCGAGCGAGAGAGGACGACATGGGAATTATCCCTGGGTCAATGGGAACTAAATCCTACATTGTCAAGGGCAAGGGAAACAAAGAATCATTCCAGTCATGCTCCCATGGGGCTGGCCGAAGGATGAGCCGTACACAGGCTTTTAAAAAATTTACTATGGATGATTTGAAGAAACAGACTACTGGAGTTGAAATGCAACGAAGAAAAGCAATCATCGACGAGATTCCTGAAGCGTACAAAGACATCGACCAAGTAATGAAAGACCAAGATGATTTGGTCGATGTTATTCACACACTCAAGCAAATTGTGAATGTGAAAGGTGACTGACAACCCAAATGGCTATCAGATTGGCACAGACAAAAAAAGGGCTTACGGCAAATCGCCATAAACCCTTGTTTTAAATGGTCGGGGCGAGAGGATTCGAACCTCCGACCCCCTGCTCCCAAAGCATGGGAGTAGTTTATTAACCCTTATTTTAATTATACTTACGGTGACGCTCGTTGCGTGTTGTGTCGCTAAATGCCAAGAAGTGCCTATCATATTGGCACAAATTTGGCCCAGTGATTATGGGGGTCTAAAAATTCCTATTGAATTAGCTCGTCAATTTCTTAAAGACATGGAAGCCCCATTATTCTGAAGCCACCGATACATTGATTTAGCAAAAGTTTGTGTACCTAATTCATTAAAATGCCCATCGTGGGGCCAACGAGTTTTATTACCGTTAGAATTTTCGATATCCAAACTTTTGTATAGGGGAATATAACCAATATTGTTTACGTTACAATAATTTTCCAAAACCGTCGAAATGAGGATAGCAGGAAGTTTTCCTTTACCAATTATATTAGCGGTCGAATCAACTATCACCAATTTTCCACCATAAGACTTAATATCACTACTCATTACTTCTATTGCTTTTAAATTAATAAAAATAGTTTTTTCCAAGTTTAGGAAATCTTGACTACCACCAAACAAACTATTAGGATTTCTTGGAGAGTATATTTTTAGCAATTTTTCCATCTCGTCCCGCATCTTTAACTCCGGTTGGATCACTCTTTTTAAAATTTGGATACCTGACAATAGCCTTGACAATAAATCTAAGATAAATAACTTTTGCTCCCTTTTTCTCGTTCGTTGACCATCAAACTTTGAATTAATAGTGTGGTTTTGCAGCCTAACAAATTCATCAAAATCACCTGGACCATGTTTCAATAGTTTCATTTTTTTTAATTTTTCGGAAATTTTAATAATTTTACCTTTTGTGATCAAGGACCGTTGTTGCTCTATAAACTCCAGGTATTCTTTTTCCAAAAGAGAAACAAAGTTACCTGAATTTAGTTTATCTTTTTTAAGCTGTATTAAAAATTGATGAAATTCTTTAAAGTTTAAAATTTGGATTAACTCTCGAAGTTGATTTTCATCCATATTGAAAATCGGCCTTATATGTAATTTTTTGTTCTGATTCATTGTGTTAGTAATTGCATGGGATATTGATATTGTTCTCCAGAGAGTTTCTTCAAATATGAATAAAAAAACATATTCAGGCGCAAAATCTTTCAGATAAATTCTGTTAGTTAATAAACTTTGTGGGATCCCAAACCCAGTAGTTCCGAAATTTAAAACTTCATATTTTTGTTTTACAGAAAGTCCCTCCGGATTAGATTCATTAAGATATCTTTCCAATAATTGGCTTGGTGTCTTATCGAATGGTACCTCCCGAGCAACAACAAACGAATCACCAATAACAACCATTCTTGTTGACTCTTTTTGTTTTTTAATAGTTCTTTCTTTATCCCTAAAACCTAAAGAATTAATTTTAAGTTGTGTTTTAAATTCATTTTCATACCAGTGCATCCCCGTATACGTGAACAAAGAATTTGGCACTAACCGCCATCCAATCTGTCGATCAGGAATAACGTCCAAATTTTCATAACCCGGCTTAGAGAATGTGTAGATTTGTCCGGCTAAGGCGATAATTACCAGCAAAACTGCTAGAGTTGAAATTTGGGCTAGCAATATCTTAAAGATATTTTTCATTTATAAAGTTTGATTTAAAATTTTTCTTAGGCTACCGTAAGGCAGGATAACTTTGACAGAAAGTTAACACAAAACAAAAAGGAATTACCGTCTCTCAACCATAAGCCCTTCAAAACATGGAACCAGCGGGCGGAATTGAACCGCTGACCTACTGATTAAGAGTCAGATGCTCCACTTATTAACCATTATTTTAATTAGACTTACGGTGACGCTCGTTGCGTATTGTGTCACTAAATGCCAAGAAAAGTCTATCAGATTGGCACAAACCTGACACAGTGTTTTTATACTGATTGCTCTACCCCCCACCCCCAAGTAGGAGTCCCATGAGTATACCTTCCTTATTCTATATGTATGGGTTGTCTGGGAGAAAAATTTTGAGTGGTTCTGATTTATAGTTTTGACTTTGCGCAACGAAACCCAATCGTTTCGTGCCTTGTCTCGGGGTCTTCAACAATAGATCAATATGGACTGGATCAATTCATCCAAAAAACCTGACCTCAAAAACCCCAATAATGTAACCGATAGTGTACCAACCAAAGAACCCACCAAACCAACCGATAGTGTACCCAAAAATCGTATAGGTAATGAATCGACGGTAAATTTTAAACCAGTGTTTCCATTCTAACCAATCTTCAGTATCGAAAGAGAGTTCGTAACGACCTCCGATAAAAATATTAAGGACGGGTTGAGATTAGTTAAATGTTTTATTTTATAGATTAATACATTGATTAAATATTTTCCCTGTTTTATGTTCTGCAAGCCTCTGCATTCTAGATCGATAACAACCGAAACATTTAATGAAAAACTCTAACTACATCTATTTTCCAAATACTTCAAAATTATTCATCTCCATCATAATTCTGATTCTAGTTGGGGCATTTCTGCGAATACCGGAAATGGGCCGCCCTATCGATAGTGACCTTGCGGGCATGTTATTCATGCATTTTCCAACTTCTTGGGATTCTCTTTTACTAAATTACAGAGACTCAAATCAAAGGACCCTATATATTTTTCTGGCAAAGCTATGTGTAGCGATATTTGGTGATAATGAGTTTTCGTTACGCTTACCAGAAGTTCTAGCGGGTATTTTTGCGCTGCCACTTGCTTATAGAATCGGGGTACTTATAACCAATTCAATGTTTGGAGCTTGGATAGGATCCTTACTTTTGGTTTTTTCCTCACCTCATTTACACCAAGCACAAATGGCAAAAGGTTATTCATTGACAGTATTTCTAGCTTTGCTCCTTGTATATATTGTCTACAAACTTTTAGAGGGAAAAAGTTTAAAAATTTGGGGTATTTTATTTTTTCTAACTGGACTGGGAATGATTCTCGAAGTTCCTTCTAATATTCATTTTTTAACTGGCATCGGGGTGTTTTATGCATTCGTGATATTTAAAAAATATAAAAATTTCAACTATACATTTAACGACCTTATTAAGTTAATGTGGCCTTTTATTTTACTTTTTACCGTTATCGTTGGATATTTTTTATATATTTTGACGGATTTAAAGCGAGCTATCGCTGGAAACAAAATCTGGTATGAAAAAATTAACCACATGGAAGTTCACTTTAGCTTTGAAAGGCTTGTAGATATATTCACCATATTCGCCTCTCCTTGGGGTAACTGGTTGTATGTATTTTTATTATTTGGTTTGGTTCGGTTATACAAAATTAGAGCATTCACTCTATTTTTTAGTTTAATTTTTGTGCCTATCATTATCACCCTGATTTCTGGCGTGATGGGTCCAGCACGGATTTATATTTACTGGCTTCCTTTTATACTTTTATTGATAGGATTTGGTATAGCAGAGTTTCTGATTTGGATTCAAGCAAGGTTCTCAAATCTTTTAGCCTACAGCATAGGGACCATCATTTTAACGATAATTATTTTTCATCCGATAAAAATCTACTCAGAGAATCTTCTCCCAATACCCTCTAAAAAAGGGACAACCTTTAAAGATGCAAAAGCAGCTAAAGCCTTTATTGAAAAAAATACTTCCAAGTATGATTTGATTGTGGTGCCCTATTTTGACTTAGTACTACGTTATTACGTTGAAAAAATTATTGCGCAAAAAATGTTAAACATTACACAAGATGGCAAATTAAAAAAAATCCTATATCTGGGTCCTTCAGAAACTCCGCCTCATAGCTTTCCGAATGTTGGGGGAGTGTCTGCGATTAACCTAATGGAAAATCACCCCTTCAAACACATTCAAAGTTTTGGCAATTTATCAATTTACGACTTAGGATTATCGATTAAAAAACTCTCTCCTTCTAACTGGACGGGAGATCATGAAAATAATACTCAGTTCAAATATAATAAGGCAATAAAAGTGGAAAACATCGATCAACCAAAAATAGCTGGATCTAAAGCCCTTAAAATCACAAAACCGTTCTCCACAAGAGAAGTTATTTTAAGGTCAAAGGCAGCCAGCTCATTTAATGTTTTAAAAAACGGATCTTATATTTTGCTTACTTATGCCCGCGGATATAAAGAGTTATCACAATCTGCATTATTACTCCCAAAAAACAAAAATCCTTCAGGGATTATTTTTCTAAATATTTTTTCTGGGGTTTTTGACTCACAAAATTTTAACTTTGCATGGAAACGCATAGACCCCTATAGAAATTTTGTGATCCAGCCAAGCAATTCTAAAAAAGACAAGGTCGACTTCACTTGGGAACTGGTATTTAATATCTTTCCCGTGCCCAAAGGTAAGTTAGAGTTTCTAACTGGATTGAGGAGTTCTAGTCCCGTGGGTCATTTTGATGGATTTCAATCTTTTATCCTTGAAACAGAAGATGGTAAAAGTTAGTTCAGACACCCTGTATATATTCTATTTATAAAACTTCTTTTATTTTTTTTCCTTTAATGATTACCTCAAAATCAAATTCCTTAATATTTTTCTTTACTTATTCTAAATACTCTCCATGACTTGAAGAAGTTAATGTGATATTTCCATTAGCTCGCACTAGCTCATATAAACACCTGTGATTATCCACATTCAGGACAAATATTAGATATTTTGGATACTTCATCAAAAGGTTACTCTACTATCATTTTTTTATACCTATTACCCCCTCATCAAAGTTGGTAGCACCAGAATGACTTTAAAAAATTATTAGCCACATTTTTCTTGAATATTCACAAAAATATTTTCTTTTGGAAGTTCGTTTGTTTTCTGTTTAAGGTGAATAATTTTTATTTTTACATCTCCGACGCCATAAAGGTGAAGTAGATTTTTCTACCTAACAATAGCTAATAGAGAAATCGGTTGCTGGATGCCTTTCTCATCAGCTTAAATCTTTGGACACCAGAGTTCTTTCTGCTAAAATGTCGAGCTAACCTTCATAAATATTATTATCTCAAACAACCTTTTATTGGATAACATGTTATGGGCTTGTCACAAGATCAGATCGCCCGCTATAGCCGTCACCTGCTTCTTCCGGAAGTCGGTGTCGAGGGTCAAGAAAAATTGTGTGCCGCGAAGGTACTTTGTATTGGAACGGGTGGACTTGGGTCTCCACTCGGTCTTTATCTAGCAGCTGCTGGGATCGGGAAATTGGGGCTTGTTGACTTTGATGTTGTCGACCAGAGCAACCTACAACGCCAGGTTTTGCACGGTGAATCCACTGTCGGTAAATTAAAAGTCGATTCAGCAAAAAATCGCCTAGCTGATATCAACTCCGATGTGGAAGTTGTCACCTACAACACCCGGCTCTCTTCTGATAACGCAATGGAAATTTTTAAGGACTACGATATTATTGTGGATGGAACTGATAACTTTCCAACCCGATATTTAGCCAATGATGCGGCAGTCCTATTAGGGAAACCCTATATTTATGGCTGCATACTCCGCTTTGAAGGACAGGCATCGGTTTTTTACTCAAAAGAAGGACCATGCTATAGATGCTTGTACCCTGAACCACCTCCACCAGGCCTAGTCCCAAGTTGCGCTGAGGGCGGTGTCCTTGGAATTCTTCCCGGGATTGTCGGCCTCATTCAAGCTACCGAAGTGGTTAAGCTTATTCTAGAAAAAGGTGATACCCTGGTTGGCCGCCTGATACTTTTTGATGCACTTGGGATGAAGTTTAGGGAAATGAAATTACGAAAGGATAAAGATTGTCCAATATGTGGAGAAAATCCCACCATTACAGAACTGATCGATTACGAACAGTTTTGCGGTATTCCTTCCGCTGCTGAAGAGGAAATTGACAATGCAAAATGGGAAATTTCAGCCGAGGAGGTAAAACAAAAGTTAGACGGCCCTGATAACTTTACCTTGGTTGATGTAAGAGAACCTTCAGAATATGACATCTGCCGAATTGATGCATCGATTCTCATTCCACTAGGAAAAATTGAGGAGATGGAACCGAAAAATCTTAATGGTATCTCCAAAAGCGACCAAATCATACTACACTGTAAAGCTGGGGTAAGAAGTTTGAAGGCAGCTAAAGCTCTTAAACAGATGGGGTTTGAGGATGTTAAAAGTATGGCAGGAGGAATTGAAGCATGGTCTGAAAGAATCGATCCCTCTATCCCAAAGTATTGAATTCTAA
>JYMV01047234.1_pt1 | contig 12707 bp, 13 predicted proteins | sample 338911 | NCBI WGS metagenome assembly JYMV01 (sample SAMN03354496, study PRJNA234377) | hydrothermal vent metagenome | biome: Deep sea; feature: Hydrothermal plumes at the Eastern Lau Spreading Center, Western Pacific Ocean; material: Seawater | place: Tonga | collected 2009 | depth 2000 m m | reverse complement strand
TTTCAATTTCAGGATTTCCTAAAAACCAAGTTGTAGGTATGGCTGGGGCTCTCGATAGTACACGATTAAGGACTTTTATCGCGATGGAGACTGGTTATTCTGTCCAGGATGTCACCTGTATGGTGCTTGGTGGCCATGGTGATACAATGGTACCTATAACACGTTTGGCAACTATCGGTGGGGTTCCTGTATCGGACTTGGTTTCTGCAGAACGTCTGTCTGAAATTGAAAAAAGAACACGATTTGCTGGCGGTGAGATTGTTAAGTTGTTTGGCAATGGATCTGCTTTCTATGCCCCAGCGCAATCTGCGATCGAGATGGCTGAATCGTATATAAAGGACAAAAAAAGAGTTATTCCATGCGCATCTCTGTGCCAGGGCGAGTTTGGTGTTGACGGTTATTTTATTGGCGTACCCACCGTTATCGGTGCAGATGGTGTAGAACGTATACTTGAGTTTGAACTCCAAGATCACGAAAAAGAAGCTCTGAACAATACGCTAGTTGCTGTGCAAAAGACAGTATCTGAAACGGGTCTTTAGGTTTTATCACTGACCGCTGGCACATCAATATATACAATATCATCCTGTAGTTTTACAGGATACGACCTCACCTTAATTGTAGGATTTGCAATTGCGCATTCTGTGCGAGTATCAAATTCCCACAGGTGTAATTTACACTGAATCACATCTTCTGAAATATTACCATCGGCCAGTGATGCGCCCCTATGGGGACAGCGATTATCCCAAGCAAGAATTTTACCGCCTATGTTAAATAATGCTATAGGTTGATCATCCACCATGATCAACTTACTTCCATAGTCGGGGATATTACCTATTTTTGCTACCTGTTTCAGGATAAAACCAATATCTTATTATTAATTAAACGATGAATAGTAATTATAGTATTTTTTCGAATTCAATTGTCTACTTCGCCATTTGCAAGACTTGTTCCACCAATTTCTGGATGCCCTCCGCTGCTTCTTTTATAGAATTGGCCTCCATATAAGCAGGGGTTGATACAACTTTTTTGTCCTCATCGATAACAATTTCTTCTACAGAGCAAGTAATATGCTTTGCTCCCATAGTATTTATATCACTGGCTGTTTGATCATCAAAACCAATAGTCAATTCAGTGTTCTCGCCAAGTATTTGAGCCATCATAGCTGGTGCAATACAAATTACGCCTATGGGTTTGCCATCATTATGAATTTCCTTTGAAAGCCTTTGTACATCCGGGTTTATTGAACACTCAGCACCTGCCATCGCATAATCAGATAAATTCTTTGCTACACCAAACCCTCCCGGGAAAATCAATGCATCCAGATCATCTGATGTAATTTCTGCAACGCAATGCGCGCAGATTCTACCAATACGTTTCTGGAATCATCCATTTCGTCACCAGTGGCATGATTGATAACATGTAATTGATCAATATTAGGTGCCATTAACACCATATCTGCACCTGCTTTATCAAGCTCTAACATAGTAATAACTGCTTCGTGAATTTCTGAACCATCATTTACACCGCACCCTGAGAGAACTACTCCAACTTTAGACATAATACCTCCTTACCTATTGGCATTTATATTTCTTGACAATCCTGAATACTTTGTTCTTTTTACAGCACTGCCTTTGAATAATTTACGAAAACCTTCTTCATCAATTCTTTCCCAATCTTCATTCGTCCAAGATAATATCTCCTTTTTTGGATAAAAATAATTTTGAGTAGTAACTTGAGAAAATTTTTCGTTCCAGGGACAAACTTCCTGGCATATATCACAGCCATAAATCCAATGATGTAATTCTGAATGATTATCGGAGAAATCTCCCCGATGCTCAATTGTTAAATAGGAAATGCATTTTTCTGCGTAGATCTCATACTCTCCCAGTGCCTGCGTTGGGCAAGCATCGATACATGCAGTACACGAACCACATAGATCTTCACTGAATAGTTCATCATAATCCAACTCAATATCTACAAGCAATTCTCCAAGGAACAACCAACTACCATAATCTCTTGTGATTAGATTGGTGTGTTTGCCCTGCCAACCTAACCCTGCGCGCTGTGCCCAGACCTTATCCATAACTGGTGAAGTATCAACACAAGCAATTCCGTTTAGGCCTGGCATTTCTATTTTCAGCCAGCTTAATAATTTATATAACTTTGATTTCAATACATCATGATAGTCCTCGCCCCAAGCATAATTACTGAATTTATTATCCGAGTTTAATTCACTCTGTCCATGACCAGAATAATAATTCATACCCAATGAGATAACTGATTTTACATCCGGGAAATAGGTATAGATATCTCCTCGCTCATGCTTCCGCTCCGCCAACCATAGCATTGTTCCATGGTGCCCTAGTGATAACCATGTTTCCAAATTTTCTTTTTCTTTAGGGGTGGATACTGCTCTGGTTATACCTACTTTATGAAATCCAAGATCGTGCGCCTTTGCCTTAATACAATTTGCTAAGGATTCTGACATAACTAAATGTAGTATAAAAGATAGTGATTACGAAAGCAGACGTTCGGCCCACAAAATGCCGATGATCGTTTTTACATCGGTGATTTCTCCATTCCAAACCATTTGAACTGCAACATTCAAATCTGTGGGTAAAAGTTCAACAAATTCATCATGGTCGGTATTCTTTGCGCTTTTTGTCAAGTTCTCAGCGAGGTAAATCCACATTACTTCGCTGGCAAAACCAATTGCTGGATGGATTTTACAGATAAAGGTCAATTTACCAGCTGTATATCCAATTTCTTCTTCCAACTCCCTGCTTGCACACTTTTCTGGATCTTCTCCTGGATCTAGTTTCCCTGCCGGGAGTTCAATCATTTCAGATTGCACCGGATAACGGTACTGCTTTATTAGTGCAATTTTACCATCTGACATAATAGGTATGATACACGCTGCGCCTGGATGTTTGATCCATTCTCTGGTAGATGTATTCCCATTGGGTAGTGTTACTATATCTTTTCTGATATCCAGGAAACTACCTTTATAAATAATTTCTGAAGATATTTTGGATTCTTTTAAATCGGCCATTTTTTAATTACTATTATATTTAAACAGTGTAAGTATCGAATAGTCAGCGATATTCTGACAATAATTGTTCGGCAAGTTCAATCTGTTCCCAATCTCTTACAGTCTCCTCCGTTGAAGGCTGCATATTCGCAACCTCTTTCAACATGTCAATTGCGCGGTTCTTTTGACCATCTTTATACAGTGCTTGAGCTAAATATACCTTTTGATTCGGGGTCGCCTCACCAATATTTAGTGCTTTAGTTAGATACTTGATGGCATCACTATTGTCTGGCCAAGACAGAAAAAATGGAATATAGGGAGATTTGAAATGAACTGCCCCGAGCATGAAATATCCACCACCATTTTCATATTCAGGATCAAGTGAAATAATTATTTCAGAGTGCTCCTTCATAAGGTCCGCTACACCTTTACGAGCTGCAGTTATTATTCCATAAACCTCGGACCAACTGCCAAGATTTACTAAATACCAATACCGAAACGGCGCTGAATCAGGATATTTTTTGATATAGTTTTCACCTAATTCTTTACCTTTACTGAAATCGGCTTTTTGTTTTTCTTTGTTCTTGTGAACATACTTGCCACGAAAATAATAAGATTTAAGCAGATATAGCTCAGCATCCGTTTCAGTAGCGGAGTTTTTCAGCGCATACTGAAAATGACTGATTGCATTGGTAATCGGTTCAGGTTTAGCCGAACTCTTAACGCTGCCCTCAAGACGCTGATTAAATAAAGCAATTCCCTTTTCTAGTTCATTTTGGCTGCATATGCCGTACGCAACCATGAAACACAACAAAACACACCTGGAAAACATTGATGAAGTGCTTTAAAAATATTCGATATAGGTAATTTTCAATTCCCTATTGAAGTAGTCTACTTTATCTTTATCAAATAATAGGTTATTAAAATCCAATTCAATATGCAGATGATCGACAAATGTCCACCGCACGGCCGCATTAAGATACCCCCCATTATTAATCGCTAGATTTTTACTTTGCATATCATTTTCATTCAGAGCAGCATTCCATTCTATTAATACTGATAGTTCTGGGTTGAATTCAAGATCCAATCCAAAAAATATATTGGGGTCCTCATCACCATCTGCTATTTCAAGAAAATTATAACTCATCCCAGCATGTAATCCAGCATTGCCCAATGGTGTCTGCCAGTTCTTGCTGGCAGATGTATAAAATCCATAGGCTTTTGTATCATATCGTTTCAAGGAATCGGCATCATTGTATCCACCAAAACCCTGTGTATTAATCCCCAGGGCAACACCTGGCATCGATGTTGTCTCATCGATCAAGCGATATTTAAGGTTTGCTTCCGGTCGCGGGTACCAACGCAAACTGTCATCGCCAATAAGATTGGAGGCTCCGTATGATAATCCAAACTGAAACCGGTCAGTAATGCCCGCTTGCAGTGCAGTAGACATTCCGCCACCTTTTTGGATACGCATTTCCATGGCAAAACTGCCTCTTACAAGGGTTCCAGCTGTAGGTATAGTTACTAGTGTGGTCGGCGGCGGGTAGGATGTGCCCTGACCAAAAATGGTTGATAGAATAAATAAACTCACGGTCAGTGCTTGAATAGTTTGGCTTTTATTCATGGTATATGGTCGGATTTATCCATCCAGTGATGGTACAATTTACTTCCCAAATTTTTGGAAAAGCAATATCAGGGGTAGATTATTTCACCATAACGGGAAACAACGGAAGCAACACGGTCTAGGGAGATTGACAATATATCCTGACCATTGGGTTCTCTAAATTTCACATTCTTTTCATTCACACTGATAAAGTCTATATCAAACCGATCTTCATTATTAGTAACAAGTTGATCCCATAGAGTAACTGGAATAAATGCCGGATTCGGTGCCACCATTCTGCTGGATCGTAACTCTTCAATAATTAGACCTGCTTCACTTAGCATATTCCCCGTTCGCGGGGGTGGCTTTTTATACAGTTCATCCGCCGGTGCCTGCTGTAGCGCCTGATGGCTTATCAAATTACCAGTGCGGTCATATTCCCAAATTTGTTTTACTTGCGCCATAATATCGTATTGGTATTTAAATCGGCGTACAATTTGTTTTTCCGGTTCCTTTATCCAGATTTCACTAGTCAAAAAACCTAGATGATCATAAGCAAATGAAATAGATCCATAATGACGATTATCTACTGTAAAAAAGTTTATCTGTTCAATCTGGTTCCCAGCTGACATCTGGAATTCTGAGCGCTGATCAAGATAGGGTATATTTACATTGTCACTATAAAAATATTTACGAAATTCGATGCCCCATGGTTCTGAACTGCCATAAGTAATCACTTTGTCTGGTTTATTATTTTTTTTAAGAATAGCACGACTCAATAATTTACCTTCCTTGTCATAGGACAATATTTCTCGCTTGTCGGGCTGACCCTGTTCATTGATCCACTCTTTAAGAATCGGTTGTCTAGTTTCATTATAAGAAACGTGTATATGTTTTACCCCTCTCCTATCGCTCGCCAGCATGGGTTTATCACCAAGAAAATCGCGATCATTGTTAAAATATTTAATAAATGCTGTTGCTTCCTGGGACAACAATAATCCTATCAGAAAAATAAAGTAAATACCTAATCTAATCATTGTATGGGTTGTAAATCTTCATCCAGCTTATTTGATAAACGGTAACGCAATATTCGACTTGTTGGTGTATCACATATATAGATAACACCCCGCTTATCTACGGTTACGGCCTGCGGACTAGTTAAAAATCCCTTCATCTCTTTCACAATAAATGTATCTACTTCGACATCCACATTCCCGTGCGTAACCCACATTGTAGTATCGACAGTCACTTCTTCTACACCCGCTTTTTTAAAGAACTGTCCATTGGAATCAAACACCTGTATTTCCTGTCCGTCAGTATTGGCAACATAAATATTCTGGTTCAAATCTACAGCCACATCTGCCGGGGCACCGAATCGGAAGAGATCCATGATTTCATTAGTACCCTCTTGAAAAACTGATTGATAAACTGTATATGCGCCAGTTACAACAGGCCTAACTTTATGAACCGCAAAAAAATCACCTCCCTGAGAATAATACAGATTACCAGCATAATCCACATCTATACCCAGTGGATCGTTTACGGTACCAGCACCCGTACCCTCTGCTGTTACAGTCTGCCCAAAAGTTCCAGAATGTACCCAAACCAATTCTCCATTTGATAACTGTATGTATTGAGATCGCTCTAGGAGAATTTTAATGATCCGATTATGATGATAATCCTGCGCATAAATATAATCATCACTATCCAGCGTAGCGGTAATACCTGAAAAGCTATTGTTCTCGCTCTCATAATATAAATCAGCAAATGTATTACGCTCCCAAGATCCCTCAAAAAACACATGCGGGCCTAAGATTGAATCGATCACTGTCGGTTCATTCGACCACTCAACACTAGTCATTGCCCAATCAGGATGATTCAATATTTCGAACCACTGAGGATTCTGATGACCTAACCTGATTGTGTCTCCTGTTGCTGTATATGAAAAAATGGCGGCGGCAGCGAAGGATTCAATGCCCACATCATTCCAATAATGATTCCAGCGATATATTCGATCACTGCCATCGATAAAATAGACATTCATTTTTTGATCCACATCTACATCAATTGGGCTTAATGCAGTATCGCCAATAATCTCAAAGTTCTTCAAATCATCATAACCACTAAGCACATTTCCACTTTGATCTAAAACGAATATGCGATTGGCGGCAGAATCTGCGACAAAAATGTGTCCATCTGGTGCAATAGAAATTTCAATGGGTGCAGCAAAGCCGTAGGTTTCATCCCATACGGGATTAACTAATAAATATGTGGTATCCCCTGCCGCAAATTCAGTATTTGTGTTAATTGCAGTTGGCAAAGTCATCTTTTCGACACAGCCTAACATCAGTAGGAAAATAGTTAAATATAGAATACGCAATTTCATTTTAGAGAAATTCCTAACGTAAATCGTATCGGATCAGTAAGATGAATGAAATTGGAATAGGCATAATCAACATTAAGGATTACTGGTCCGGCAGGTATATTTAACCCTGTACCAACGGAATAATTCTGTTCTATTTTATTTATGCGGTATCCCGCGCGAATATGTAACATCTCAATGAAGGTATATTCCAATCCGGCAGCAATATTTTCTGCATTGTCTACGGGGTGGTTCAGTTGCAGAGCTAATATCAATACCTGCCCCGGTTTATCGATCACATCCATAGCCGCACCAACACGAAAAATGGATGGTGGAGAAAACTCCTGGAATTCTGTTCGGGAAATTATTTCTTCACCCGTTTCTGAATCCAAATACTTCTTTTCAAATGTACCGGCTGGTTTGGCCTGACTGCCAAAATGAGATAGAGATGCCGAAAAACGCAGTGACCGGTATCCGGTCCAATAAAAAGTCCCCATATCCATCATCGGTGTACTTAGCTTATGTCCAGCTAAATCTTCCTGAACATGTTTGATTGTAATCCCGAAACTAAAGCGATCAGTCATTCTAGCGCCATAAGTAAGCCCAATAAACCGATCCTGATAAGTGAAATAATTTCCTGTACCGTGGGGTAAATACTCTGTGGTTTCCATCATTGGTGCCATATGTAAAATTCCCGCACTGAAACCGATACTATGGCGCCCTGATAATTTTTGAGTAAGAGCAAAATAGTCATAGTTAATATCAGCTGGCCATTTGATCCGCGAGGCGGAGAACTTTGTGCCAGAGAATTGGGCGGATTATAGTATATTGATGCAGCATCCTGCTGCAACGCAACCACTGCTTCACCCATGCCCTCTGCACGTGCACTAACACCGATCTTTAAAAAAGTAAATATAGACGTACCCGCCCTTTGGCCTCCAAGAATGGGGAAAAAGTTCTGACCAAGTATCGACCCAGTCAGAAAAACCAAAAATACCGTGTATCTATACAAGTATAACATTAAAAGAAAAACTGCATGCCTAATTCAATTGTTCGTGGACGGCGAAAGCGTGATGGATCATAATTTGGATTGGGACTATTGATCATGCTATAGGGTAATATGACTCCTGGACCATAACCCAAACCTGTAAATGAATTAATCCTACGTGGGATCATTTCATCAAGTAAATTTTCAATCTCGAAAAATAATTTCATTTTCACAGTATTAATTTGAAATGTTTTAAATAGTTTCACATCAATCGTGCTGGTACCATTCAAGTCATCGAGACCCAGCATGCGGAACAGTTTTGGTGTGTAATTACTCAGGTAAGCATAGGGTTTATTATCTTCCCGAGTACCGATATAATATTCTTGGCCATTCACTTCAATGATTCCATCTGGATATTCCCTGGTACCAGGAATTGATCTCGTATAACGACGATTTGAACCCAGTTCAATTCTAAGTGAAAAACCCCAATTTGAAGGGTGGTTATAATAGAGATTACTGAAAAATTGCAGCGGTCTATCCCAACTCATATAATTTTCACCCAATGGTTTTTCTTGTAGTTCGCCAGCCTGGACCAGGAGATTATCCAGCGGTGTTGAACTTTTACCTGTTATGATGGAATAATTAAAATTGACATCAGCAAACCAGTTTTTCAGGACACGACTTTTCAATATGATCTCCACACCTCTGGCCCTAGCGTAGTCCGCGTTGAAATACATATTGAAGCGCAGGTGTGCATATTTAGGGTTCGAGGGTGAAATTGTCTGGGACGTTTCATAATCAAACATATCTTTCCAATAGGCTTTCATTTCCAGTACCTGATCCTCACTGAAACGGTGTTTTATACCCAATTCATATTGCACAGTTGTCTTGGGGTTGAGGTTTGGATTACCAAAAACCTGATAGGTGGATTGGGATGTAGATTGCAGTTTGGCGTATACATACTGAAAAGTGGGTAATTGTGAAAAATGGCCATAGTAGAAATACAATACATCATTATCAGTTACCGGATGTGATATACCAAATCGCGGACTGAAACGCCCTTTCACTCTGTAACCAAAAAGATTAAATGTTTCTTTGTGAAATTTTTCGCGGGCAGCGTCGGTAATAATGACTGTGTTGGGGTCATTTATCGCATCTTCAACATATTTGCCAGGAAACCAATAATCATACCGCATACCCAGATTAACGGTCATGCCTTCAAAAGTGATACGGTCTTGGAAATATAATGCACCAAACAATGTGTTAGCTTTATAGGCATCATAATTCGCACCGAAACCAGTGCTACCGATCCAAGGTTCATCAATATCCAGCACCTGGATCCTAGTAAGTGTATTTTCAATCCCTGCCTTGATTTTATGCCTTGTCTGTGTGCGATAAGTCCAGTCAGCATCCAAACGGTAGTTATCACTGATTAGGTCATACCATTCCGGAGCGAAACCAGTATCATAAAATTCATCACCATAGGTCACCAGTATATTCCCATCGCGGTCTGTAACTGTATAGTTTATTGGTTCCAGATCCAGCCGTTCCTTGTATTCGGACCAGTGCAGATCCTGCACAGTGCTGTGCTCAATTGTAATAAACCGACCCATAGTCACTTCATAAAAAGATTGGGTATTCAATGTATGGGTCCAATTAATATTTATTAACCGGGTTTCACGGGTGACCGTATTATAATTATCCAGAATCTGGATGTAACTGTACGGGAAATACGTAGATGAGAAAGCTCTGGGCATGAAAAATCCCTGATTAATATTCAATGATAGATCATAAGATAAGCTGAGTTTTCTTTTGGCAGAAATATTCCATGTCAGCTTGTAAAGTACATGCCAGTCATTGTTCGATCGCGGTGCCAGAGACTGCAGGAACTGATCGGCTGATTCTTCACTCAACCCTAGTGGTGGTGTCCAATTACGGTGCGGATAAAGTGTACCTGCAACAGGAAGATTGCCATCATAAACCTTACCGTATCCATTAAAAAACATGGAAAATTTTCCTGGTAAATCAGTGCCCAGAACTTTTGGCAGTAATTCTAAAAAGGGATCAGGCCCGCCAAGATTAAATTCAATTCTATCTGTATTATAGTGCGCCAACATATCTTTTGTCATACCCCAATTATCACTGACATATTTGAATGCGCCTTCGAAATTATCTCGTCCTTCCTTCAAGGTAATATTCACCACACCTGACATGGCCTGACCATATTCCGCATTGTAGCCACCGGTAACAATCTCAAGGTCCTGGATTGCATCCGCATTAATGAACAGGTTACCGGAATACCCTGATAAAGGGTCCTTAATGGATAGTCCGTCAACCAAAAAAAGACTTTCATCAATACGTCCACCGCGGATATGAATCTCATTATCTTGTTTGGTAACTCCGATCTGTTCCGCAAGAATGTCTTCCACACTGCTGACAACCTTGTTCGCTATCTCAGCACTGCTGACTCGGGTCATGGATGACGTTTCATTCACGTCAAAAAGGGGTTTTTTACCCATCACCACCACTTCCTCGCCAATCGTCAGGACAGTTTCTTCCATAATGAAATCCAGGGTAATGGATTGGGCTGGTTCCAATCTGATCCCCGTTTGCAAGACCACTTTATAACCAATGATCGAAGCTTCAATATCATATATCCCAGAGTTTATTTGTGGAATGTTGTAATATCCATCTGCGTCAGATGCAGCACCATAATATGTACCTTTCACAATAATATTCACTCCAGCAAGACCTGCATCGGTCTCGCTGCTGGTAATGCGACCAGATAATTTACCATTCCCCTGACCTGTAAGAATTGCAGTCCAAAAAAGGACAAATAACACCCTGATCATTGAAATGCTACTTTCAATAAATAACTGATGAATTTCCCCCCCGAGCCATTCCCTTCTAATAATGGCTGGCTGCCATTATGCATGGGAATCGACATAAGTACAACTTTTCCAGACAGCTGTGTTGGCGAAACCTGAAACTGACCTATTGAACAAACAGTAGGTGTCCCTGTCCATTCATCACCATCACCTGGCTCAGCTAAATTGTAGAGAGTTTGCATCATCGCAAATTGATCTGCATCGGGTACAAATCCTTTTACCCGAACCGCGATCAAATTTGAGATAATAAGATCTAAATCTGTTGAAACTTGGGAATCGAGCGAACGACCAGCAAAAATCCGACCCATCGGATTTAAAACAAATGATGAATCCAATGGAAAGAACACAAATGTGGAATCTTTCAATTCAGCTACATTTAATAATATATTTCCACCAGAGGCTATAAAATTAGATATGTTCGCACTTGCATCCAGGTATGTTTCTATACCTGTATAGGCAGAATACCAAATAACATGGTTAAAATAATCAAGCGTGGCCGAAATATCAGTACTGGAATACGGCAATTCCCTGCCGACTTCCCAAACGGAATAATTTCCCGGGCCCAAAACTGTATCCAAAATACTTCGATACCATTGCTGGGCGTTATTCTGGCTATCTTGAACAAAATCATCGATTAATAGTACATCACCTTGAACAGGAATTACTTTCCAGTAATCTGGTTCATTTTGGTTTTCTGTATCTGGGAATTGGACAATTTCACTCTCTGCTCCAGCTATGTCCCTTGCTTTAAGGTAAAGTGTGTGATACCCTAATTCCAGGCCTGTCAGGGTTATACTTGAATAGGCAGCTGCTGATAATTGTGTCCAACAAGTTGTACACGTATCATCCAAAGCATAGTAAACATCAGTGATTGTTTCGACACCATCCTGGTCTAATACATCCCAAACAAACGTTCGTGTTGGAAAAGTAAAACTAGTATCACCGCCAATATCAGCTACAAATGGATTACTGCGAAATCGAAAATTAATACTGGGTTTTGAATTACGTATCGGCAGAACAATTTTCGCTGGTGTTAGATCAACCAAACTATCGTTATCAAGAGCCTTGATTTCAAATGTGAACACATCCAAATCTGACCGTATTGGTACATAAAAAAGTCCTGCCTCAGTAGTGGTAAATGACCATGCAGAATCCACATTCCATTTATAATAATAGCCTACTACATCACCATCAGCATCTTCCCCCCACCAATGAAGTTGCTGCTTGCTGGTAGTTATGGTCGTGAATGCTTGCGTCAAGGTATCCCAAACCATGCCAGGTTCTGGTGTTTCATTAATAGCATAGACTGGTTCGCCGGTTATTGAATCAATAGCAGCAAATACAGTATCTGAAGCTATCAAGGATAAATATGTTTCAGGGGCGCGGGGATCAATTGGATTTGATAGATCCTCGTATTCCCACAATGTGCAGGAAAAAATTAATAAAACACTGCTGATCAGGTATAATCTGTTCACAAAATAAAAAGGCAGGGGTTACGAGAACCCCTGCCTTAAACGCGAATTAACGCACCAGAATCATCTTCTTGTGATCAATAAATTCACCAGCCTTAATCCGGTATAAGTATGGGCCAGAACTTACTGGCTGGCGACTATCGTTCATGCCATCCCAATTGATCACATACATGCCCGGATTATAATTATCATTTACCAGCGTGCGGACCTTACGACCCAGCATATCATAAATAATCAGTCGTACATTTTCTTGCTTACCAACCTCAAACCGGATTCGGGTTTCAGGGTTAAAAGGATTGGGATAATTATTATACAATGCAAACCGCCGCGGCAGAGATTCAAAATTCTCATCCACGCCCA
>JYMV01007034.1_pt1 | contig 12707 bp, 11 predicted proteins | sample 338911 | NCBI WGS metagenome assembly JYMV01 (sample SAMN03354496, study PRJNA234377) | hydrothermal vent metagenome | biome: Deep sea; feature: Hydrothermal plumes at the Eastern Lau Spreading Center, Western Pacific Ocean; material: Seawater | place: Tonga | collected 2009 | depth 2000 m m | reverse complement strand
GTCTACGTCTTCAATCGAGGTGAGCACCCGATAATCATTTTTGATAAAGAAGGGCAGTTTCTTACAGCATGGGGTGAGGGTATCTTTGCCATCAAATCAGTCCCTTTTACGTACACATCCCTCGACACACGCATCTAACCCAGTCCGTTACCAAATCAAACAAAGTGGATTGGCCCGCTACTCTACTAACTATTTCCCAGTTCAATACTTTACCAACTTGGTTAATACACCTTAGCCTTCAGTCGCGAGCGTCACCGAGTCGGACGGCAAATCAGAGAGCGCCCCGCCCCTGGTAAGAAAATCCTCAAGCACACCGTCTTCTATCTCGATTCGAAGAGCCTCATTAAATCGGTTGTAAAAGCCACAAAGCGCAATACGAAAGGTTAGTTCAACCACCTGGGCCTCGGTGAATTCAGCAAGCAGGCGCGAGAACATATTATCGGACACCATCTTGGATTCTTTTGTCACCTGAATCGAATAATCACGCACCAATCGATCAACCGGATCAAGGCCAGGGCAGTCTGATTCCAGAATTCGCGCGACCGTTTCCGCCGGCAATCCATTGGCTATCAGGCGCGGCGCATGATGAGCGACGCAATAATGACATTCATTCACTTTTGATACGGTAACCAAAGCTATTTCCAGGTGTCGTTTTTGGACTATGGATTCATCTGCCATTTCTAATAGCATGCTCATCATATGCTTAAGAAGGACCGGACGGTGAGCAAATACCCGGACTTGATTCATAAACGGCCCGTATTCCTTACCATATCTCTGATATATTGGCTGCAGATCCGCAGCTACTTCTTGTAGCTCAACATCACTTACTCTCGCCATGTTATAGCTCCATCTAAATTCACCATCCCATTATGTTAAAGCTTGTCCACCGGCAGAGAGCCCAGAAGTCGGCCATGCCGGGACAGTGACTAAACCCTCGTGCCTCACATTTTCGCCGCCTCCCACCAACACCGCAATGCAGTAGAAAGAAGTACAACTTCATAGACACATGGTACAGTAAGAGTTGCCCCATGCTGCAACAATCAACAGTGAGACAAAAAGGAAAGTAAAATGGAACGTCGAAACCTTGGGGCATCTTCCCTTGAAGTCTCGCCCATCTGCTTTGGCGGAAATGTCTTTGGCTGGACGGTCAATGAGGCGGAGTCGTTTAGGCTGCTAGACGCATTTCTGGATGCAGGTTTTAACTTTGTAGATACCGCAGATGTATATTCCCGCTGGGCCGATGGCAATGATGGTGGGGAATCAGAAATTATTCTTGGGAGGTGGCTTAAAAGTCGTGGTGGGCGAGAGAAGATAGTGCTGGCAAGCAAGTTTGGTATGGAGATGGGAGACAACAAGGTTGGACTATCACCTGAGTACATGTTGAAAGCAATCGACGCTTCACTGCGGCGCCTTCAAACGGACTACATTGATCTGTATCAATCCCATAAGGACGACGAAACAACACCGGTTACCGCGACCCTTGAAGGATATGCCAAATTGATAGAGCAGGGGAAAGTCCGTGAAATAGGTGCATCCAACTTTACGGCAACCCGTTTAAAAGAGTCTCTCGACGCCAGCACCGACGAAGGATTACCGCGGTACCAATCTCTACAACCACTCTATAGCCTTGTGGAACGGACAGAATACGAAGGTGAACTGGAGAATCTTTGTGCTAAAGAAAATGTGGGTGTCATAAGCTATTTTTCATTAGCAAGCGGCTTTTTGACGGGCAAATACCGCTCGGATTTGGACATAGAAAATCGAACAAGAGGGCCTCACGTTCAAAAATATATGAATGAAGATGGATTTCGCGTGGTAAAGGCCCTTCAGGAAGTTTCAGAAAAACATGGCGCCAAACCAGGTCAAACCGCTCTTGCATGGTTGCTCGCGAGGCCCAGCGTCACTGCACCAATTGCTAGCGCCACAAATCTGGATCAGTTGAAAGAGTTGGTGTCTGCTGCAGAGCTACGACTCGACGCTGAAGACACCACCAAAATTGACCAGGCAAGCGCACCATAACTTGGTTCCTGGGTCGGTGAACCAAAGAAAGCGCGGCAAGCTTTTGACGACACAAAAAAAATGACATAATCCTGAAAAGTATAATCATTGGAGCGAGGAATGGATATTGGCCTGCAAATGGTGTTCACCGGGTATGGCTGGAAGGAAATTAGCGATCAGCAGGTCTGGGATGAGGAACTCAAAATTGCCGAAATCGCGGCGGACAGCGGTTTTGATTGCCTTTGGGCGGTAGAACATCACTTCCGGGATTATGCGTTCTGCCCCGACAACCTCCAGCTTATGGCCTATCTAACTGCTAAACATCCAGAAATAGATGTTGGAACAGCGGCCGTTATTTTACCTTGGCAGGATCCACTTCGGGTCGCCGAAAAGGCGTCTGCTCTTGATCAACTTTCTAATGGCCGACTGCGGCTTGGAGTCGGGAGGGGCCTGGCGCGACGTGAATTCGATGGCTTTCGGACCACCATGGCCGAGTCACGCGAGCGCTTCGACGAGGCTGCCGCAATGATCATGGAATCACTACGGTCCGGTTGGATGGAAAGTGAGGGGCCACATTATATACAACCCAAAGTCGAGATCCGCCCTCGTCCACGTTTCCCTATTGATGGCCGAATTTATGCCGTTGCCTCAAGTGAAGAGTCCGTCGTCTCCGCGGCGAAGTTGCGTGCAAGAATGGTCATGTTTGCCGACCGACCCTGGCCAAAGCGGCTACCACAAATACAGCAACACGCTCAACTGTTTGAGGAAATGCATGGAGTTTCCGGTCCGCCGCCACTGACCGCAGATTTTTGCGTGTGCACGTCAACAATGGATGGAGCAGAAGAATTTAGCCGCGAATACATGGGAACCTTTGTCTATAGTAATTTTGAACACTACGAACTGTTGGGTGACCATTTCTCCAAAGTGAAAGGCTACGATTCCTACGCCGCCAAGATCGAGGTTGCAAAGGAAGTTGGGATCGAGGGAATCATTGATGGGTTTATGCAGGCGGCAGTCTGGGGTACACCGGATCGTATTTTGCGCGAGTTCGAGAAGCGCCGTGCAATAATCGGCGACTTTGAATTAGCCACTTCGTTCCGGTTTGGCGGCACGCCATACGAGGTGGCAGAGAAATCAATAAAATTGTTTGCGAAAGAAGTTTTGCCAGTCCTGAAAAGCTGGAAGGAACCAGAAGCCAAACAGGCGGCCGAATAATGGCGGGACAGGGACAAAGTTTGGAAGAGTAGTTATGCACGACCTGATTGTTCGAAACGCACGCCTCTCTGATGGGCTTGGCAGCCCTTTGGTCGAAGGTGATCTCGCCGTTCAAGATGGCCGTGTCGCTGTTGTTGGGAACGTGGAAGGCGAAGCAACTAGAACCATCGATGCGGACGGTTGTGTATTGGCTCCGGGCGTAATCGATATACACACCCACTATGATGCACAACTCACCTGGGACAAAACCGCCTCCCCCTCCGGAGCACTCGGCGTTACCACGGTAGTGATCGGCAATTGTGGATTCGGTGTTGCACCTGCTCCAAAAAACCAACGGGATAGTATCGTCGCTAACCTGGCCGAAGTAGAGGGCATGTCTCTAGAATCGCTTAAAGCGGGAATGGACGATAATTACGAAAGTTTCGGTGAATATCTTGAACTATTGCGAAGGAAAGGCGTGTACCCAAACGTGGCATGCCTCGCCTCGCATACGGTAATGCGCACTGCCGTAATGGGTGACGAGGGATCCGAGCGCCCATCCACACCAGTTGAATTAGAGGCGATGGTCGGATTACTTCGCGAAGCGATGGATGCAGGTGCGATCGGACTTGCGTCATCCAGCAATGAAAATCACCGGGGTGCAGGAGGTATTCCAATCGCCTCCCGTCTTGCAACGGACGAGGAATTTAGAACGCTGGCAAAAGTGCTACGCGAGTATGATCACGGCATATTCATGGCTACCTTCGGTGAACGGCACTCGATCCCGTTTTTGGAGGAATTGTGTAAATTGAGTGGGAGACCAGGTTTCTACGCGCCGCACTTTCACTTCACCCATCAGCCGGATCGTGCCAGCGATATCATGAACATGGCCGAGGACGCGCGTCGCCGGGGGGTACCAGTCTACACGCAAGGCTCATGCCAGCCGCTCAGTCTGACATCCACACTGGATAAGGCATATATTCTGAAAGCCATGCACCCGTGGCCTTCCACCGAAGACCATACCGAATTACGTCGAATTTTCACTAACCCAGCATTCAGAGATGCTTTCCGAGAGACCCTGAAAAAACCGGATTCCCAACATGTATTTAAGGGCCGCTGGGATTGGGTACCGATTGCTGTCGTCGGACTAGAGAAAAACGAAGACTTGGTCGGACGTACAATTGCCGAAATCGCCGAGGACCGTGAGCAAGACCCCCTCGATACGTTCCTTGAAATTGGGCTCGAGGAAGACTTCGCCACAAAGTTTACTTTTTTCATACTAAACATGGATGAAGATGGCGTAGCAAATTTGATTTCCAATGACGGCACCTTGATTAGCCTGTCAGATGCTGGAGCTCACAACGCACTGCTCTGCGATGCAGGCTACGCAATGCACCTGTTGGGTCACTGGGTTCGAGATAAAGGGCTGTTCGATCTTCCCACTGCAATCCGAAAGGTGACCAGTGACCCGGCGGAAGTGTACGGTATCATTGACCGAGGCCGACTTACGCCTGGTGCCTGGGCCGACATGATCTTGTTCGATCCTGATATCATCGAGATCACTAAGTTGAGTCGACATTTCGATCTGCCAGCCGGTGGGGAGCGTTTGTTACGAAGCGCACCCGGGCTTCGCGGCACGTGGGTCAACGGGTCGCAGATTTTTGATGGCGATAAATACCTCGAAGTGGCAGCTCCAGGGCATGTATTGACCAAGTTTGACGGTTCCTTGCCAAGGCTTGGAATGGACAGAGCAATGGCCGCTGAATAAGCAGCGTCCAGCAAAAACTAAAAAGGTAGCTGTAAAGCTACTTTTTCGCACATCGCGAAGATGTGAAAGGCCACTCGATCTGGTCCAACCGGACTTCCAAAACCCGAGTAACGCGTAATGAAAATCACAAACATTTGCGCCGTTCCCATCTCGTACCGGGTACCGGAGGGAAATAAAGTGCGTCTCGGTATTGGCCGTGCTGTAAAACAGCGACGCTGTACTGGTTAAAGTCGAGACGAACGAAGGAATTGTGGGCTGGGGGGAATCTCACCATGGCCGCTGTCCAGGCGCTATCGCAAAGCTGATCGACACAACTATAAGCGAACTGGCACTCGGGATGGACGCGTGTAACACGGTCGACGTTTGGTCCAAAATCTACCGAATGCAGTTGGCAAGCCATGGCATGGGTTATGCTTCCGTGATGGCGCTAAGCGGCCTTGATCTGGCACTCTGGGACATCCGTGGCAAATCACTGGGTCTTCCACTGTATCGGCTTTTGGGTGGCGGCAGCTGCTCTATACCCGCCTATGCAGTCGGCATATCTTTGGGCTGGCAGGATCTCCAGACAAACTTGCGGACGAAGCTCGCATGCACGTTCAAGGCGGTTATCGGGCACTTAAATTGCGAGTCGGCGATACCCCATTGCGTGATATTCATCGGGTCCGCGCCGTTCGGGAAGCGCTTGGTGAGGGCATCGAAATTATGGTCGATGGCAAATACAGGTTATTGCCTAGAGGATGTACGCAGGGTCATGCCAGCATTCGACGACTACGGCGTTTTCTGGTTGGAGGAGCGTTTTCCTGCACACGACTATCGTGACTATAAAATAGCGTCTACCCTAGGACGCGTCCCGCTGGCCGCGGGCGAGAATCATTTCACCCGGTTCGAATACACACGTTTGGTCGAAGACGGCGCCGTTCGCTTTGCCCAATCGGACTTGTCAAAAACTGGCGGTATCACTGAGGTATGCCGCATCGCGGCACTCTGTTCAGCATGGAAAATAACCCTCAACCCGCACACGTCAGCCACTGGCATCAACATAGCCGCGTCGATACATATGCTGGCCGCGGCAGACAATGCCGTGAATTGCGTAGCACATCGCCGTTATCTTAACACTGTGCCAACCGGAAAGCAGTGAATCGAGCCCCGCCCAGCTTACCCTCCTCGATTACACCAACAAATATTTCGTAAGCATCCATAAATTCGCGATAACGTGCAGCACCGAACAAACGCTCACTGTCCTGGCTTTTCTCCCGGTACATCTCGAGCCGTTTCCGCAAAATGTCTCTCCACCAGACGGACAGATCCTCAACCTCAACACCGGCCAGATCAGCGGCAGATAAATAACTCACATATTCGTCTTTTTGGTGAATCGCTGCGGCTGCCATGCCTTTACCCAGTATTGAACGCTCGGACTCCGTCAAACGAGGAGAGGCAACCCAGTCTGTAAACGTCAAACGCCCGCCGGGAGCCAATACCCGTTGGCAATTCTCGAACAGAGCTTCCTTGTCTCCAATATGCAGAAAAGCCTCTTGGCTAATGACGCGGGTGAAGCTTTGATTCTCAAAGGGCATGGAGGTAGCATCTCCGCATACGAAAGAGACTTTACCGTCGAGACCAACGAGGGCGGTAAAGCGTGCCGCAGAAAGAGCCCGTGAGCGGTTGAGGTCAAGGCCCATAACCCGACAACCATAACGGGACGCTAAATACCGTGCTGGACCGCCCATCCCCGAACATACGTCAAGCACCCGGTCACTGGCATCGATGGCGGCGGACTTGGCCAGAGCGTCGACCGCTTCCAAGCCTCCATAGTGATCTTGATCGTGAGCAAACAAGTCCTCGGGGGCCAAGTTTTCCAGACTGCTTCCCGCACGCAGAAGCGCGTCGTTGATAGTCGACTCGTTGATGGGGTGTTGATTGTAGTAAGTTAGAATATCAACCATGGAAGGTGCTTTATTTGGGCTCTTAGTTCAATCAAATGGGATAACAAAACTGTGCTCACCCACTGTTGACGACATCTCGAGGTCTCCGTCAACCATCTCGCCAGTCATCTGAACGCATTTTGGCCATAGAAGTTTCTCCAAAATAGAGCACAATTTACGATAAATAAAAGGGCTCCTAGCACTGTCGTACCAACGCCGCCTTGACATCTTCAGTCATGTCACGGGGAACCGTTGCCGTGATTGCGATCTCCAGAACATTCGCCCGTTGGGGCAGTGATACCGCCATCATTACGACTGCAGAAATGTCCTCTGCCTGCATCATCAGACGGCGGGTTTCCTCGTCCGGCGGCAGCGCACGATTGTCCAAGATAGGTGTATCGACTTCCCCAGGGAAAATAGTTGTGCAACGAACACCGTGTTGGCGTACCTCGGCGGACAAAACATCCATATATGCACGCGCGGCAGACTTAGCTGAGCTATAAACTGCGCCCGCCATTACCCCAGGCCGAATGGCAGCCATGGAAGAGATCATGACCACGTGACCAAAATGCTTCTTGATCATCGGTGCAAGCAGGGCGCGAGTGAGCATGGCGGGTCCCAGCGTATTGACGTCCATCACACTGCGCCATTCTTTGGCACCGATATGGCGAGTACTACGGACTTTGGAGCTAAACCCAGCGTTGTTTACCAGAATGTCCACACCGCCCCGAGTCTTAATTAGGTTCTCTGCCAGATTCTCGATTGAGTCTGGATGCGTCAGATCACAAACGATTGCATCCGCATCACCTCCGGCAGCGAGCATCATCCGCACTGTTTCGTCCAAAGGTTTGTTGCGACGTCCGCAGACCGTTACTGCAGCCCCCGCAGCAGCGAGATCCAGAGCCACAGCGCGCCCAATTCCGCTGCCACCACCGGTCACAAGAGCATTGCGTCCGCTAAGTGTTGTCATTACATGTTCCTTTAGTTCGTTCCAACCAGCTAGCGATAATTTGAATCGGCGCGATTGCAGAACAAATATCAAGGCTGTTGGGAAGCATGACATAATGATCGCTAGGTGGAAGATAGTTGGGACCGATGCTTTCTAGCCTCTCTTAATGGTATTGAGTTGATGACCAGTTATAATTGAGGCTCTTCAGTATGTGCTGTCTCGCCATCCACTTTGCTAGAAGCAATCTAACGTAAACACCACACCTAAACCCGTTGACCCACTTTGGACTTGCTACCAATACAAGTGCGGCATATGTAGTCTGACACAAGATAACTTCAGCCTGGAGGCGCATTTGTCGGACTTCCATGTAGACGTTGGAGAACGAGTTACGTTCTCCAAGACGATCGGTGAAAGTGACATTTACATGTTTGCAGGTATTACCGGAGACTTCTCGGGAAACCACGTCAACGAACAATACATGGCGAAGTCCGCCTTCAAGCACCGTATCGCACACGGCTCTCTACTTGTTGGTTTCATGTCTACAACCTCCACGATGATGATTGCCCGTTGTGTGGAGAAAGGTATCGATGAGACGCCAGTCTCTTTGGGCTATGATCGCATCCGCTTCATTAAACCTGTGTACATCAACGATACCGTGACGATTACCTATACTATCTCTGAAATCGACACGGAACGGCGGCGTTCGCTATCTAATATCGAGATAATCAACCAAAAAGATGAAACTGTAGCTGTTGGCCAGCACATCCTGAAATGGGTGCCAGATTCCTAATTCCTGAAAACGTAGATCGATTCCGTCAGCAGTGACAGTGTGCGGCGCCATCAAGCAACTCCGATGAACCACTCCGCCACCCAATATTTAAATACGATTTGATAGACTCTGTCTGAAACAGCAGGAATCGAGTATGAAACTCAATTGCTTATGAATTTGGCGTTAGGAGTCCATTTCATCGCGTTACCCGCTATTAAAATTCGTTCGAAAACTTATCTCTCCAAACCTGCCCAGTCATTCAGATGATTTTACTTCACAAACGGGAAAGTACTGACCGATGTCAACAATGACCGCAACTGCCCTGCCAGAAGACAATATACTACTGCGCAGCGACCAGGGGGGCGTGGCCACACTGACTTTAAACCGTCCGAAATCGGGCAACAGTTTATCCCACGACCTGGTTAACGAACTTCAAAAAACTTTCCAAGCTATCGCAAAAGATCCTAGCGTCCGAGTTATCATCATCACAGCAAATGGAAGATTGTTCTGCACTGGCCATGACCTCAATGAAAGCCTCAACACCAAGCATGCGGAAGACAAACGCGCCGCGAATATCGTCTGTGCCTCAATGCTTCAAACTATGCTCGATTTGCCCCAACCAATCATTGCCAAGGTACAGGGCGTTGCTACAGCAGCTGGCTGCGAGTTGGTGGCCACCTGCGACCTTGCAATCGCCTCCGAAAGCTCAAAGTTTGCTACACCAGGCGTAAATATAGGCCTCTGGTGTTTATCGCCACAAGTCGCGGTAAGTCGCACTATTTCCCCCAAACATGCCATGCAAATGCTACTCAGTGGCAAACTAATCAACGCTGAAACCGCAGCTCGTTTCGGCCTAATCAACGAAGCTGTTCCAGATAAAGCGCTGGACGCTCGGGTCAATGAGTTGACGCGCGATATCGCATCAAAGTCCTCCTACACGGTCGCACTTGGAAAAGAATCTTTCTATCGCCAATTAGAGATGAGCCGGAGAGATGCGTACAACTATGTAAATGAAGTCATGATACGGGCATTCAATTCCAAAGACGCGGAAGAAGGCATTACGGCTTTTCTTGAAAAACGCAAGCCCGAATGGGAGGGCCGTTAGCAGGAGCACCACACATTTATGCAATCTTACTGTTGAGTTTCGAACAAGAGCCCTCGGTGCACAGCACATGCGCAAATAGACGCGCAAGCGCCATCATCTGATGGCAGAGCTTGCCTTATCTTCTTTGAAACCTCGACAAGAGAGTTTAAAAACTGCGACTCTAGCGAGTTATAGGAACGAGATCGAAATGCTCAGCCGCAGCAATCCCGACTTAACAACTGCAGCCATCAAACTCACATGGACTTCCAATCTCCAGCCTGCTCAAAGGCGTGAGCAGCTCTGTAAATTGTCGTTTCATCGAAGTGCTTTGACGTCAACATTAGCCCTATTGGGCGGCCATCTTCCATTCCACACGGGATACTCATAGAGGGGTGACCAGTTACGTCAAAGGGAGAAGTATTGGTTAGCATCTCGAGGCCCCGAGCGATGATCTCGTCAACCTCGGAGTTCGGTTCCGGTAACTTGGTGGCTTTGAGCGGAAGAGTAGGCATTAAAAGTAAATCGTACTCCTGCAATACCTTCGTATACGTCTCGCGTAACTTGCGGCTAAGGTTTTGAGCCTTGCCGTAGAACCTTCCATTGTATTTTTTGATAAACCACTCTCCCATGAACATACACAGCTTGAGCGTAGCTGATAGTTCGTCCGGCCTTGCACGCCACTGGGCATGACGATCCATCAAACTAGTCGAATAAAAACCCTTCCAGTTCATCCCAAAGCCATTGCCGAGCATCATCTGCCAGTGCAAACCTTCGATGGCGATGGGTGTCCAAATAGCGGGTCCCATCAAATGCATTGGAATGGAAATTTCTTCGACGGTGGCTTGCATTTTTTCGAATAGTTTTGCACCAGTTCGCACCTTCTCATCAACATCTGTTTCCGAATTTTCGTGTCCGAAGCCTTCCTTAACTACGCCGATCTTGAGCCCGCTAACCCCTTTACCAAGTGCATCCGTGTATTTAGCCGTCTTAACGCTGTATTGGCGGGGATCCATGCCGTCCTCGCCGGCAATTGCCTCAAGTAACAAGGCATTGTCTTCGACCGTGCCAGTCATCGGTCCTGTATGGTCGATAGTTGATTCTATAGGCATGATCCCAGTGTATGGGACTAGGCCGTGTGTTGGTTTCATGCCGTAGATACCCGTATAGGCAGCAGGCATCCGGATCGAACCGCCCTGATCACCACCAATTGCCATATCAACTTCCCCGATAGAAACCAGCACAGCAGATCCAGACGATGAACCGCCCGCTGAATAACCCGGTTTATGCGGATTTATGACTGGCAACGGTGAGCTAGTGTGGCTACCCCCAGAAAGGCAGAAATACTCGCACACGGCTTTGCCAACAATCGTGCCACCGGCGTCAAGAATGCGAGTGGCAACCGTGGCATCGATTTCTGGCACATATCCCTCCAATGTCGATGCACCATTCATCATGGGAACACCAGCAAGCGAAACATTGTCCTTAAGGACAATGTTTTTGCCTTTGAGCGGCCCACTGTCAGCACCCTGTACCTCGGTTTTCCAATACCAAGCATTGTAGGGGTTATCTTCTGGGTTCGGCCTAAAACCGGTTTTACGTGGGTACTTGACTTCGGGAAGATAATCCGGCGTTTGATCTATCAGATCATACGCAGCACACGTTGCATCAAAATTTTCCATGAAGATTTGCGTCTCACGGTCACTCAGTGACATACCGAGGCCATCAGCAATGTCCAGAAACTGCTCCAGTGTGGGGCGCCGTACCGTCATTTTTCCCTCCTTATTGGATCAGTGGTTTCGTTACACCGAATAAACGGAAAAAGCCTAGCTCTACGCAAAAAACATACCGATCCTCAAGTAATTATCCTCAGACAAAATTAGAAACCCTCTTTCAGAGATTTTCCTCTCATTGAAAGGCCTAAGGTGTGAGATAGCTCATAAACTGCGGGTCATCTTTAAGTTGGTCACAAGTGCCATCCATTACCGTACGCCCCCTATCCATGACAAAGGCGTGACTAGCGATGCGAAGCGCAAGTTCTACATGCTGCTCCACTATGACCACACTTATCTCGGAAGCCATTTTTTCCAACCGCTCCGCTATTTCTTCAATCACACCAATCCACACGCCCTCCGTTGGCTCATCAAGGAGCAGCAGTTTGGGTTTTGACAATAATGCACGACCAATCGCCAGCATTTTTCGCTCTCCGCCGCTCAGCGTACCGGCATACTGCGCCATCCGCTCCCCCAGTTTAGGAAAAATTTCTACCACCTCTTCGATGCCTGATTTATCTCGGCTGGTAATACCACCAACCAGCAGATTCTCACGTACCGTTAATTCGCCAAAAACAGCATGCTCCTGGGGCACATAACCCAATCCACGGCGAATTCTACGGTGCGTTGGAACGTGATTCACGTCCTCCTGGTCAAACGTGATTTGCCCCTTTCTTGGCCGCAACTCACCGACGATGCTCTTCAGAAGGGTCGTCTTCCCCGCACCGTTCAGTCCCAGAATAGCGACACCTCCTATGCGGGGAGCCGAGATCTCGGCGCCGAACAGAGCTTGGCTGGTACCGTAATAGGTGCATAGCCCAGTCACGTTTAGGATCGGGTCGTCAAACACGAGTAACGTATACCTCCTGAACACGTTCACTAGATTCGATGTGTCTTGGTGTGCCGCGTTCTAGTACGCGCCCTTGCTCCAGAACTGTAATCACGTCGGACATGTCCTTAATGAAATCGAGGTCATGCTCGACAATCAGCATCGAGCACGTGGACTTGATTGGTCGTAGTAATTCGCCGGTAACCCGTCGCTCTTCCGGGCTCATGCCTGCAGTGGGTTCATCAAGCAAAAGCAATTTTGGATTCGGCGCCATTGCCATTCCGATTTCTAGCCATTGTTTCTGGCCGTGAGACAACTCCCCGGCCAGAGCATCAGCGTGGGCCGCTAGACGAAACTGTTGGAGTATATTCATAACGCCCGAGTGCAAATCCCGCCTGGTACGAGAACAGATTAAAGGCCAAGGT
>JYMV01009526.1_pt1 | contig 12709 bp, 17 predicted proteins | sample 338911 | NCBI WGS metagenome assembly JYMV01 (sample SAMN03354496, study PRJNA234377) | hydrothermal vent metagenome | biome: Deep sea; feature: Hydrothermal plumes at the Eastern Lau Spreading Center, Western Pacific Ocean; material: Seawater | place: Tonga | collected 2009 | depth 2000 m m | reverse complement strand
CCATAATTGTCCACCACACTATTTAACTATCACACTTACCACCCATCTTACTAAAGAGCTTACCAATAAGACTCTTAATCTCAGCGATGTCGTCTTTAATATCAGCCTTGAACTCTTTCTGTTCTTGGTGGTAGTCTTCCTTAAGTACATAAGTGTGAGGGAGATTCTGTTTACAGGTGTTGTGCTCCCTCTGTATGTCTTTAAGGTCTTGTGAGATACTGTGTAGGAAGTAACCTAACATAGTAACCATTATAGTTAATCCGTATAATCCTATATCTTCCATTAATAATCCTTATTGTTCTGTTGGTTGTTCTTCTAACACAGACCAGTCTTGGATTTCCTCATCCCACATATAATCTTTACCGTCATCTGGATATGGGGTAGGTGCTTCCCACTGACAAGTATCTTCGTTAAGAGTCCAAGAGCTGTATGGTTTTGGTGGTATGAAGGCATCTAAGTCTTCATCATAACGATAACCAATACCAGCGTAGTTCTTTCTTATGTTTCTGTTGTAGGATGTTTGAGTCCAGAACGGATACCCAGTACCTTTAGTTAAATAATTGATACCGAGCTGTTCCACTTCCTTACCGTTTTCATCTGTTATATCATCGTTAGAAACAACGATAACTGAAATAACTTTACTGTTTAAACCTAATTTTGCATAGTGAGCCATAATAACCTCTATTTGAATTTGTAACGAATGATGACAACACCTTTACCACCTTGTCCGCCCGTAGCATAAGAACCACCGCCACCACCACCAGCACCTTTATTAGCATCACCATTAGTACCAGAGTTTGTAGTAGTTCCATCACCACCACCACCAGTACCACCAGTACCGCCAGTACCTTGATAAGAACCACCACCACCGCCACCAGCGCGAGTAACATTAGTCCCAGTTTCAACTATATCTGAAGTTAACCCATTACCACCATTACCACCAGAACGATATGCGCCATTACTACCAGCAGTACCAGCACCACCGCCACCACCACCAGCATTATCAACACCACCAGAACCGCCAGTACCACCGTTATTACCATAAGATGAATTTGTTGCAGAACCAGCAGCGTTTGTGCCTACATCTTCACCACCTCCACCACCGCCAGAACCGCCATCACTACCATCTGAATTTGCTGAAGTTGAACAGTCACAACGATAACCACCAGAACCACCACCAGCAGATGTTATTGTGCCAAATGTAGAAACACCACCGTTCACGCCGTGATTAGAATTAATACCACCAGCGCCACCAGCTTCAATAATAACATCATAATTTGTACTTGCTGAAATAGAGAAACCCGTTGCAGTTCTATACCCACCAGCACCACCACCACCAGCAAAGTGACCACCAGCACCACCGCCTGCGCCTACAACTAAATATTCGACAGTATTGTGTGGCGCACTACCAAGCGTAGAAACTCTGAAACCATCACTACTACTAACTAAAGAAGAAGCAAGGAATGTATGAATCTTATAATCACCATCTTCTGCTATAGTTCCACCAGTAGCCACTGTATATGGCTGCACAGCGCCTTCACCGTCACCACTATTAACCCAAGTGTTAACATCATCAGTAGCATTAGTACAAACGTAAGTCTTGCCACTAGTCTTATTTATCCATAGGTGTCCAGTAGCTGGAGGGTTGGAATCAGTTGCTGGGTCTGTCGTAGATACAGTAGTATCAGATAACTCATTAAGCGAAGAAGCACCAACAGAATCCTCCCAAGAGAATGCATTTGCAGTATTAGAGCTGGCTGTTAGAACCTGACCACCATTAGATGCTGTCGTTGATGTTGGCACTAGCTTAGTATCGATGGTGTCAAAGTTAGTGTTTAACTCAGTGCCCCAGTGGTTTACAGAACCACTTTGTGCGGGTTTCTTAAGCTCATAGTTGGTTGTTAAATCTGTTGTAGTGTCTGCCATATTCTATCCTATTCTAAGCTGCATCTGACCAAGTGTCAGAGGCTGTGTTAATCTGTTGCCATACAGGAGGTTCTTCTTCTAATACAGATAACCACAATAAAGCATCACTGTCTTCTGGGATTACTTCCCAGAGAATCCTTGCACTTACTTGTACACTAGAGGTTGCTGATAAAGATGCCTCAGCAACTAACGTATCAGGAGAATGTGCCGTTACTCCAGAGGCTGCAGCTATTGCCGCTGATGCACTAATTTCTAAACCAGCAATTGTTGTTATGTTACTAGTAGAGTCTACACTAGCCTCAGCTAGTACATAAGCTGACTCTACTGAAGCTTGTGCTGTTACTGTGCTGTTAGCATCTACTGTTGCTGATGTATTAAATATATTAATTGCATCTGCGGATACTGTACTAGTAGCACTTACAGTGGATGATGCTAATATATAAGCAGACTCTACTGAGGCTTGTGCTGTTACTGTACTAGTAGCACTTACAGTGGATGATGCTAATATATAAGCAGACTCTACTGAGGCTTGTGCTGTTACTGTACTAGTAGCACCTAGTGTAGAGGATGCGTTAAATATATTAACTGCATCAGTGATGACTGTACTAGTAGCACTTATTGTAGATGATGATGTCTCTATATTATAAGTAACAGCATCAGTGGTAACTAACGATCTGATGCTGTGTATACAGCAGAAGCACTGACACCACTAGTAGCACTTATTGCAGCTGATGCTACATCTATATTATAGGTGATAGCATCAGTGGTAACTGTACTAGTAGCACTAATATCAACTGATGTGTTAAGTATATTAATAGCATCAGTGGTAACTGTACTAGTAGCACTAATTGCAGCTGATGCTGTATCTATATTATAAGTAACAGCATCAGTGGTAACTGTACTAGTAGCACTAATATCAGCTGATGTATTAAGTATATTAATAGCAGAAGCACTGACACCACTAGTAGAACTAATAGAGACTGATGCTACATCTATATTATAAGTAACAGCATCAGTGGTAATTGTACTAGTAGCACTAATTGCAGCTGATGCTGTTGCTGTGTAGACAGCGTTAGCTGTTACTGTACTGGATGACTGTACTTCTGCTTCACCATAAGTGAATGAACCTACGTCACCTCTAGCACTTACTTCACTAGTGGAACTTATATCAGACGAGGCTGTTACTGTGTAGACAGCGTTAGTTGTAACACCACTGGTAGAGCTTATAGCAGCCGAAGCTACATCTATATTATATGTAACACCTGCACAATCTACAGAGGAGATAGACTGTATCTGTGCGGAGTTTTCTCGTATCCTAGTGGCGGTTGCCTGTACGGTAGACTGAGCTAGTGCCTCTGCTGAGGAATTAAATATTCCTATTGCAGGTAGAACTAATAGTGGATGCACCTAAATCTATATTATAGGTGACAGCATCAGTAGTGATTAATGATGTACTAGCTATGCCAGCTGATGCTGTTGTTGTGTATACAGCAGAAGCACTGACACCACTAGTAGAACTAATAGAGACTGATGCTACATCTATATTATAGGTGACAGCATCAGTGGTAACTAACGATGTACTAGATATGCCAGCTGATGCTGATGCTATATAAATAGCACTAGCACTGACACCACTAGTAGAACTAATAGCAGCTTCACCTTTATCTATATTATAGGTGACAGCATCAGTAGTGATTAATGATGTACTAGCTATGCCAGCTGATGCTGATGCTATATAAATAGAACTAGCACTGACACCACTAGTAGAACTAATAGTGGCTGCACCTAAATCTATATTATAGGTAACAGCAGCACAAGCGGTTGTAGACTCGGAAGCTACAACCGCAGCGGAGTTAAGTGTTATAGATGATAAAGACTCTACACTTGATTGTGCAGCAATACTAATAGATACTTCAATAAGCTCTGCTGAGTATATTGAAGTTCCGTAATTACCTTGTCCGTATCCTATAGCCATCTAAGCTCCTATGTGATTAAACTATTAAGTCAGCGTGATGCTCAAGTCAGTTGATGGAATCTTAAAGATGTCACCTGAAGCAACTGTCTTAGATGTAGCCAACGGAGACCACGCTAAGAATACTCCAGTATTATCAAAGATGCCTATGTGTGTCACAGTACCCCAGCTTGCAGTTGCAGCAGTGAATGTTACGTCTGCACTATTTGTAACAACACCGCCTGAAGCAGCACCAAAAGTAACTGCTTTTCTTGCATAAGCTGTTCCTGAAGTAGGTACTTCAGTACCACCGCCTGTATCAGAAGGAGCTACTGTGTATAGTGCAACAGTCCTCGATGTTGGTTTAGTGAAAGCTGTAGCACCAAATGTATGGTCCAATAATTTATTTTCTAACGCGTCTGAAAAACTTGCCATAATATAATCTCCTTATATTGTTATTATTAATTACCTATCCAATACCTGAATAGATATTTCTTACCCTCAGGGTTGACCCTGAATGTCTGTCTCTATCATCAGCAGCTGTTAACTTACGTACTGCGTTCTCATAGCCTGTTAACCACAATTGAACTCTCTCATCATTCTTGAGGAAAGGTTCTGCTTCTAATAAAGAAGCATATAGTATTAAGTCAGGTGCGTTTGTTGTTAGCCAGTTAGAAGTAACTGTGCTATTTGTACCATCACCTAGAGAGTCAAACTTCTTATAGAAGGCTACCTCTAAGTCATAGGTGGAATCTGGTATAGGTGCTAATTGAATCTCACCACCTACAATTGAATATGCAATAGGCTTACCTGTTGCGTTTGAACCATATAATCTATCTAACATCTCTAAAGAAATAAACTCTAGTGGAGTAACAGGGTCAGTGTTTAACTGAATGTTTCTCATCTGTAGGTAACCTGGAGGCAGTGCAATATATCTATTACCTGAAGTAGTAGTAGCCTGGCTACGTTGCTCCATAGCACGTACTCTCAAGTCTCTGTTTATCCTAACCTCTGCTAGAGATATGAAGTCAGGAATGTTATTAGACAAGTCACTACGGTCCAACCACTCTGCAACTGCCGCTTTGATTTCTGTGAAATTGCTTAGTGCCATTATAGTTTTCCTCTAGTTGTTCTGAATGGTGCGTTGTCTGGGTCATTCAACCAGTGACGCATTCTTTCTTGGTTTCCCCACACACCTTCTCGCATCATAGTCTCTACTAATATTAGAGGGATACGGGCTACTCTATGTTCTCCTTTAGAGTCGCCTCGGTATTGGTTCTTTCCACTTCTTCCTGATTCAAGTTTTAACTGGTTGTTACCAGTAACGAGATTCTTGATTTCGTTGGTATCTTGTTCAGAGGTTACTATTATCGAACCATCTGAATCTTGATGAATTTGGGTAGTTATTATAGACATAATAAGTAAACTCCCCACATAAGCAGGGAGTCTATATTAACTACTAGGCGATTGCTGTAATTGAACCGTTAGCTGCTTCGTTGCCACAGCGTAAGCCGTACTCAACCACAAGCATCTTCTTATCAGAGTCACCGTCTTTAGCGATGTCTACTGTTTGGAAGTCACGTAAGTAGTCTACTGACCACATATCGTTGTCTAACATAAGAGCAGTACCTGTCGGTAAGTATCTATCCAACACTACGTTGAATGTACCGAAGTCTGAAACATAAACATCAACCGAGTTGTAGATTGACTTGTTGTCATCCACTACTGATTGTGTTTGTGTAGCACGACCGTTTAAACCAGTAATCTGCTTCTTAGCTGTAGCACCTACTAATAAAGTAGACGGGTCGCCACCTGCATTCCAGCACTGTGATGCTAGTTCAGTGATGTCACCGTCTTTTAGTACAGAGCTTGCTGATGCGTCACCTTCAGTAGCACTAGTCACAGCAAATGTGTTAGTAGTGATGAAGTGTGTTGCACCTCTAGTCTCACGAGCTACTGAAGCAGAACCGCCTACCGCTGCGTTATTAGCAAGTAAAGCTGTTTCCATATCACGCTTAAGCTCTTTAGAAGCCTTAGCTAATTGGTACGCCATCTCTGACTTCTTACCTGCTTTGTCAACTGCTTCACCAGAACCAGTAACATCCACTGTCTTAGTAGAGATTTGTGTCTGGTTAGTAACACGAACTGTATCGCTCATAGTAGCTGCACCTGCTGCTGCACCTTCAACCTGAGCGTTAGTACCTGCTGCTTCTAGTGAGTCTGTCTGCCATTCAAACAGTGTGTTTGATACTGAACCTTTCTTCGTAATTGAAGATAGGAACGGAGTATCTGTTGGTGAGATATCATAGATTACATCTGATAAATCTTCTCTTTGGCTATTGCCTGTGTTGTACGTATTTTGTGTTGTTGCCATTTTATTTTCCTTATTCTAACATATCATAAAAGATAGAAGCGGCATCATCTGCGTTGCCTGACTTCTTTAACCTTGTACGCTTCTTCTTTGCAGCTTCAGTATTAGCTTCTGCTTTTACTGTGCCTCTGCCAGCCTTCTGCACCTTAGGAACTTTCTTCACAGCTTTCTTTTTAGGTTTTACTTTCTTAGTGAGCCTGTCAAACTCCATAGCTTTCTTAAGAATAAGAATACTACGGTGGTCTGCCAGTTGCCCTATCTCTTCAGGTAAGAACCCAGACTCTGTAGCATATTTGCGTACATCGTCTTTAACAGATTTATCTTTGTCAGCCCATTCAGGTAGTGCTGAGACTAGCTTAGCATACTCCTCTTGGACAAACGTAGCTCTCTGTTGCTGTGCTTGCTCGTACTGTTGTTGCTGAACAATCTGTTGTTGTTGGTCAGCGTTCTGTACTTTTTCCTGTGCATCTCTGAACTCATCCTTCTTAATCATATATTGATATGGGTCATCCTCTTTAAGAGTATTCCAATCAACATCTGCAAATTCAGATAGGTTGGCTTCTTGCTGGTCTTTCAGCATCTGCAAACCATTAGCGTACATCTGTCTCTCTTGCTCTAACTGTAGTCGTTCTTCCTGAATTGCTTCATTCTCTTTACGACCCTCAGCCAGTGCTTGAGACTTACGAGTATAGTCGGATTGTCTTTGATAACCAGCTTTGAGTTCTTCCAAGTTAACCTCATACTCTTCACCACCTACTTTAATAGTATAGCTAGGGTCTGCAATTTCCTCTTCCTCTTCTTCGCCTTCTTCAACTTCCTCTACTTCTTCAGTGGCTTCTTCTTCATCTTCTTCAGATTCCAAGACCTCTTCGGTTTCGACTTCATCTTCCTCTATTGTATCCTCTACTACTTCTGACTCCTCAGTGGTAGCTTCGGTTTCCTCGTTTGTAGGTTGCTCTTCCGAGTTCCACATATTAAGGATATTGTTTGCTGCTTCTTCAGCAGAACCATCTTGCGCTCTATCGAACGCTGTTGCAACTTCCTGGGTGTTCTCTGCAGAATCCATTAGTCATCTCCCTGTTAATTATAATTTGTATCTGAATAGAATTCGTCTTGCCCTTCTGCAAGTCTACCAGTGTCGAGTACAGATTTAATATGTTGGTCTACTAATCCTAAACTCTTGATGGTAATATAAATTCTATCCCTTTCTACTTCCTCGCTAATTTTGGTTTGTAATAACAAATCAATTAGATGTTCTTTTGTTGTTTCAAAAGCTTCCTTATACAAAGGGTCATCAATAAGCCTCTTGGCGTTTTGACCCCTATGTACATCCTTCCCTTTCTTTCCCATAACTTCTCCTTTACATAACTTCTAACACTATAGATGCACTATTTATTTTTATTTTCTCCAAGCCTGAGTTGATATAGGTAAGCCCTGCAATATCAGCTGCCGTTCCATATGTATCAGTACCATTTGTGTCAACACCTGTCTTCATCTTATATGTTACGGTAGATGTGCTTGATGCTCTTATTGCAATCATATCACTCACATCTAAAACAATATACCCATCACTTGGAGTCGCCTCCGCGTAGGTAGTGATTGCTTTAGGCGCAAAGCCTTGTATGTTGTTTCCGTATGAATCTCTATTCAGTTGACGCATTATTGCTCCTTTGTATATTATGTTGGACCAATAGCTACTGGTCTTTTCTGCTCTCTTTCTAGTATTAACTCTTGTTGTTTAAGAGCCAAGTCTGCTTTCTTAATTTCTAATTCTTGTGCTTTAATCTGCATATTAACCTGAGCCTCTTGTGACTTTAGGTTGAGCTCCTGTTGTGCTAACTCAGCTTCTAACTGCATCTCTTGCTGCTTAAGCTGACTCTCTGTCTGTAGCTTCTGCATCTTAATCTTAAGTTCTTCTGTCTTAAGTTGCATCTCCATCTGCTTAGCTTGCTCTTCAGGATTAGGACCTTGTGGCTTCATATCCCCCTCTCCTGGGTCTGTTATGAAGTCTTGTACGTTCTTCATACCCATAGCCTTAATCTGCTCAGCAACTAGATTATATATATTCTTAGGCTTAATCAACATACCAGCACCAGGATGCTGCCCAATCATTTGCAGAGTCTGAGCTAACTGACCAAGGTGCATAAGGTTCATATCCTTATTACCAAAGCCTAGACCTACCTGAGCAGTACAGTCCATCTTCTCTCTCCACTCGTTAGGATACATAGTAACCCACTCGTTGTTAAGTCTTACAATCTTCTCAGGAGATTCATACTTCTGTACTAGTTGGTAAACACTGTTGGCTAGGTCCTTCATCCCAGTCTCAGCAAACACTCTAGCAATCAATTCAATCTTCTGTTGTGCTGCCGACATAACCTGCGCTACACCAGTAGCAGTCTGATGAGACTTAAGTCCACCCTCAGATAGACCCATACTGTTCTTACTAACACCAGTTCTTTCTTCTCTGATACTGTCTATGTATCCAAGCATATTGAAAGAGTTTTGGTCTAGTTGTGGTGTGGCTAACGGTTTAACAGCTCCCGGGGTACGTACTCTTACAATACCACCAGGTCGACTTGTCATAAGGTCATCTAAATTAGCCTGACCTTCGACCACCTCATAACGTCCGTTGTTTGTTAGATACATATTGTCTAACAAGTTACGCATCAGGGTAGTCTTAATTAGTTGAAGGTCAGAGATTAAGTCATATATACTCAGACCGTAGAATTTATGAGGCATCGGGACAGGTGTAAGGGAGGAGAAGGGAACACTGTCCACTACCTCATTATCTAAAATCTCATCTCCAACCTTCGTTATCTTTCTTAATTCATCAATACCGTCGTTATCAAAGTCAACGTACATATAGCACTCAGATACCCAGATACCATCATCAATATCATCATACATACTGTCACCTTCGTGATTGAATCTAGCCAATCTCTCTAGGTTATAGTTGTCTTCTCCACCCTCAAAGGCTCTCTCTATCTTAGCCTTTGGGTAGCCCTGTGATAATAATTCTGACTTAGTTCTCTTTACCTTATGTGCAACGAACCTTGCATCTTCAATACTCTTAGCGTATTTATTAATTAAAAATTCTTCTGGTGGTACATTCTCAATTCTTACTTGACCACTTTCTATTGTTCTTTCTAGCACAACATCGTGGAGAACTTGCTCTCCCTCGTTGGCTGTATGTTCTTTGACCTCAACCGAATCATCCATAAGTAGCACTGTGAATTCTTCTTCGGTAAGGTTCTTATATTCTTCTCTGGTTACTTTGGTTGTATCATCCCAGTAGTGTTTGACGATACCATTCTTCTGAATCAGTGCGTCTTTGAACCAGCTATATATAAGAGAGAAGCCGTGGTTCTGTCGCATAATAGTGTAGTTGACATAATCAGTGGCTTGCTTAGCCATCTTGGTGTCTTCTGGTCCTTGGGGTTCGAACTGTACTACCTTGTCACCTCCTGTGAATATCTTCATAAGAGAAGGCATAATCCATTCGATTACATCAGCTACATCCCGGGTGACAATTTGAGAACGACCTTCTTGCTCGTTGCCATACTTCTTACCGTGGTAACGGTCCATAGCATCAGCACGTTGCTCGCTTAACTTGGTCTGGCTAGCACCAGATGCAGAGTTTAATTCCTGCTCTACCTTTGCTGATAGCTCGTTTTTAGTCATCTTCCTTGCCATAATTAGTTTACCTTTATTATACTACCCAGCTTAAGTCTTGCTTAGGGAGGCTGCTACCCCAGGAGTTATTACTACCTGTGAACACAACATCCGTCACACAGAGGTATCTGAAACTATCAGCCGCGTGTGAGGTCCAGTCGTGTACGGGTTTCTGAGACCAAATCTTCTTCTTGTCGTTATAACTACTACGGTACTGTAGTAGGGAATCTAATCCCTTCTGACACTTTGTCTGGTCAAACCAGCATCTATTAAGAGTATTCCTAACAGTATCAATACCATCCATAACCCTTAGCTTAGGAGCAACTTGGAAGTCAATACCTAAGCTGTAAGCTAAATCTTTCCTACTCTTGCCTGTACTAAATTCTCTTACTGCTATATCGTGTGGTGCTATGTGTGCACCATATCTATATCCTTTACTATTAAGAACATCAATATAGTGAGGTAGTCCTTCACCGCTGCTCTCATAGTAATCTATAAGGTTTATTGACTTGCCATCATATTGGGCAAACCATATAGCGGTACTGTCAGCTACTCCTAAGTCCCAAGCTGTTACTACTTGCTTGGATGGGTCGTATGGTACTTTACCAACCCTATCATCATCATAGACAGTTTCTAGTTCCTTGGCATAATAAGCACCCCTCAGGGCAGCAGACCAAGAACACTCATACTCTTGCTCATACTCTGTCTCAGCCATATCTTGCCTAGCCATCTCAAGTTCTTCATCATCCAATATACCAGTCTCACTGGCTTTGAATAAGAATCTCTTCCAACCCTTCTTCTCTATGGCTGTATGGTAAATATCATAGAACTCATTCTTACCTTTAGGAGTCCCGATGAATACACCCCAACCTTTCCTATCTGACAGTGCAGGTCTGATAACCTCACTGTACATCTTAGGATTCATCTGAGCATACTCATCAAGAATAACACCATCAAGGTAGATACCACGAAGAGTGTCAGGATTATCAGCACCATAAAGCTGAATCCTAGCGTCCATAAAGTCCGCTCTAAGCTCGGCTTCATTAAACTTAACATCTGGAAAATCTACTAATAATCTCTTTAACTCGTCCCAAGCTACTGTCTTAGCCTGCTTAAATAGTGGTGCTAGGTACGCATACCTAGGTGCTTTCTTACCTTGTTGGATATCCTGTACTGCTGACTTAATCATCTGGTTAATAGCAAATACAGTCTTACCGAATCTTCTGTGACAAACAACTACGTTGAACCTATCTAATTCTAGGTGCAACTTAGCTTGTAATACTCTGGGCGTATAAGGTATTACAATCCCTTTACGTTTCTCCTCCCTTTTGTTAGACATAGCCTACCAAATACTATTTCTATTGTTGTTTATCTTAAGCATATACTTATCAAAATCTTCAGCAGAAGTGAAATCTCCTTCTGTGAGGGCTTCTGGTCTATTAGGGTAGCCTAATAGTTCATTAGTTTCTATGGTAAACTGCCTCTCCTCTTCTGATTTATCTTCCATATTATCTAAAATCACATTCCCAAGCAGACCAGCACCAGCTGCTGCACCTACTTTTGGAATCGCTCTCATTACACCTTGAGTTATGTCCTGACCTGGCACTGGTCTTAGATTATTGACTTTAAGTTTCTGTCCTTTATTGACAGCTTTTAACGCCTTTACTCTGTAAGCAGGACTCATACGCATAATTGATTCTAGTGTATGACCAGCACCTCTCAGTATCATAGCTATTATTACTGGTACGGGCATCAGTGTACTTTGTCCTCTAAGTTGAGTGTTCGGTTGTTGGCATCAGCAATATCTTCCTCACTGTCGCTCCAACTAACATCAAAGTTCCTATCCTCGTGTACAATATGTTGCTTAGGAGTCCAGCCACCCTGTGTCTTAAGCCAGAAGGTTGTCATAGCAGCACTATCACCACTAACAGCCATCTCATAAGCCACACCTGCAACCCTAGCAGTACGCTTCTCACGTCCTGTATCTAGTGTGTGTCTATAATACTTAATAAGTGTGGCAATAGATACACCCATAATCTTAGCAATAGTGTGCTGGTCTAACCCTATGGTGACCATCTCCTCTACCTTATCATAGTCATCATCACCAGGGTTATACTTAGTCGTTGTTCTCCGTGCTTTCTTACCACCAGCCTTCTGACTAAGCTTAGACAGTCCTTTAATTAGACCAGAGTTTGTATCTAAGTTCCGTGCCTTCTCTACTTTAATAACAACATCACTAGGCTTCTTACCAGTTGCTGCTGCTACTTTGTGGCGAGCATCCTCTTTGATTGACTTTAAGTCTTGCTTAATCTTCTTAGTGTGTTCTTTCATATAGTATATATTATACCTTATTTCTAATTAGCAATCTCATAAAATTATATAAAAAATATGAGACAATATCTATTATGGCATATTGTTATTGGCAAACTTATTCTGGTTCGTTATCTGTCTAACTAACGTAGTTCGCTGTTTTATCTTTATGGGTGTTATGTACGGTTGTTACATACTAAGTTTCATATTAAGTAGCAGCATTAGTACGTTAGTTGCTAATAACAATATTATACCTGAAAATAACTTTGATGTGTCATTAATTCTATATTAATATATAAATAAGTAAGAGCATAGCTTAGCACGCGATTCCACTCTTGAGATGGACTATGTTACTACTACCGTACTACACCCCCTACAGCAGTATAGACAGCAGATTCATAATTGTTGAATTTTAGGTATGGGTTGATTCCCCCGATATACAATTTATTTACTTTAGGTGGGTGGGGTCTTCATCAGCT
>JYMV01043053.1_pt1 | contig 12710 bp, 10 predicted proteins | sample 338911 | NCBI WGS metagenome assembly JYMV01 (sample SAMN03354496, study PRJNA234377) | hydrothermal vent metagenome | biome: Deep sea; feature: Hydrothermal plumes at the Eastern Lau Spreading Center, Western Pacific Ocean; material: Seawater | place: Tonga | collected 2009 | depth 2000 m m | reverse complement strand
TCGCGATTTCAACAGCCATCACCCGGATGAGGGCTGAGCTGGGTTCCCCCATGCATGACCTCCACTACACGGGACCAGAGGAAATTATGGTAGCAGCTGCTGGCACCCGCAAACTTGGGCAGAATGGGCAGGCATAAACGCTAAGAAATCAGCCGCGACTTCACCGAATCCGCCGATATTCGCGTACAGGCACTCTTCGACGTGCCCTACCGCATCCATGCGCAGCGATTGCAAAAGCGGCATTTGATGCTGAAGGTGTTCTGTGATGCGCAGGCAAAGACCAGCCGCATGTTGAGCTAATTTGCCACACCGGCTGATGAACAAGGGCCTCAGCTTTGGCCGGCAGTTGGGCATAGGGCCGCTGAGTATCTGCCCATCCCTGCCCTTCAACACCAAACATCTGAATGTCATACCAACGTAGTCCTGTTTCGGGATCGATTTTGTTGGAGTTTGGATCCAGCTCTTGAATTGGAGATGATTTCATCATCAGTTGTTAAATCTATTCTAGCATCCTTTACTGTTACCTTAGAGAGTATGGCCAATAAGGCCTTAGTTGTTCTGGTACACCAACCTCGGGGCCAAAGTTGGACCGCATCCGATGGCCTAAAAATCCAGATAGTCCGGATTCTGTTGAGGCCATCTGGCATCCCTCTGCCTTAACTCTGAGAACAGCTGGCATTCCAAATGGCTGCTGGTCTTAAATTCTTGACGGGCTAGATCATTGCTTTCGGCTGTGTCTAACTCCAACTGATACAGTTCAGAGCGTTGATCTTCGAAAAAATATATCAATTTCCAATCCTGACTGCGAATAGCAGCGCAGGGAGTTGTCCCCTGGTAACCCATCTTTGGATGGTAGTAGGGAAAATGCCAAAACAGAGGAACTGATCGCCCAATCTGATCCCCTGCCATCAGCAATGGAGCCAGTGTTGTTCCGTCGCAGGTTTCCGGTTGATCGATGAGGGCTAAATCGCAAAGGGTCGGCATCAGATCAATGCCCCCAACAGGTTGATCACATACTTGGTTAGGCTTCAATGCCTGTGGCCATTTGATGATAAAGGGCACCCGAATTCCTCCTTCATATAGTGTCCATTTACAACCTCGGTAGGGACCGGTTATATCATGTCTGGGATCGCCACCGTGATCGCTGGTGAAAATGACCAGTGTTTCTGAGGCTAAACTTTGTTGCTCCAATTCCTGGAGGATATGGCCAATATAATGATCCATGCTTTCCACCATAGCGGCATAGGTAATTTGCTGCTTGGTGAGGGAAGGATTCTTATGCCGGTATTTTTCTAGTAACCATCGACAAGGGGTATACAAGGGAACATGTGGAAAGTAGCTGGCAAAATGAAGATAGAAAGGCTGATGGCAATTATCACGGATAAACTGAACTGCGGCTTGGGAACTGCCATCAGTGGGAAATGACCCTGATTCATAGTCTTTCAAAGTACGGTCGCTATAAGCATATGGATGGGCGCCAAATTGGCCATGGGTCCAGGAAAAGCCTCTCTGCCTTGGACCATTGGTATCTCCATAAGCCAGGTAGGAAACACCACCTTGAGTCAAATGCCATTTACCCACAAATCCGGTGATATAGCCGGCCTGAGCCAGACGATCACCCAAAGTGGGAATTGAGGATGGAAGTTCCTGGGTATAAGGGGGCTGAAGTAGCTTGGTGTGAGTGGGAAATGGGGCCTGACTGGGTTTGGAGACAAACTCCAATCCCAGTTTAGCCGGCGACAGGCCAGTTAACAGCCCCGCTCGGGAGGCGGAGCAAATAGGTGCGGCGCTGTAAGCTTGGGCAAAACACCATCCCTGTTGGGCTAGAGCATCCAGATGAGGGGTTTCATAGAATCCACTCTGGTTCTGACATCCAAGTTGGTGCCAAGCCAGATCATCAACTTGGATGACAACAATATTGCATGGACGATGTTTCAACAGTTCTTCTGATTTCAGTTTAATCACCTGCTTTTTATTGTTATGGTTTTCGACTTTAGGCCAAAGGAGTAGTAAAGATTTTAGGTGGGACAGGTAGACGGAAGCTATGTGAAAGACTTTCCACCAATCAAGTCACTCACTGCTGCTAGAAAGAGATCGAAATATTCTTCATTTTCTGAGTCGACTTCGAATAAGTCAGGATAATTATTGCTGCCACCTGACTCGATCGACTGGTCTTGATGCTTAAGTTGCAGTGTCCAGTTGGTTCCGTCCATCATACCGGGATCGGCATAATCACTTTCCCAGCTCCATACTTGATTATACTCGGAGGAGTCGACGGTTCCCCCGGAGTTTATCAGCAGTATTCTATAGAGTCTGTTCGAATGATTTCTCTTTTTGAGATCTCGCATTTCTTACCATTTGTTTCCCTTTATAAATCCAACTTATATAGAACCCATAGCCACTCAACTAGCGGTGGGGTCGGACTGATGATTCATGTATTCCTTTTGCTTGGGGGTGGTAACCCTACCTCATTTTACTCTGGTGAAATTAAACAAACAAATATCGTCAACTAACTCCGAATACTGAGTCATCTTTCTATCACTTGCCGTTCCGCCATGTCGTATCGATCTCCTGCCCTTAAAAAGTAAAATAGGTTCTTGTCCTGCGGCAATACTTTCATCGACCATCCTTCCCGAGACCAAAACCCGCCATCATACACCAACACATAACTCTCTCCTATCACCTTGAATTGATCTCCTGTTACCACTATCGCCGTCATTTCATCAATGCTCAGTCCCAGTAATTCCGGCTGTTCTTTCAAGATTTGAAACATATCGAAGTGCCGGTTCCGTGCTAGCGCATGCTGGTCGATAGTCACATTTTTAAGGAATCCAAACCCCTGTTGATGATCTCCCACCATAATCTGATTATGACGAGTATCCCCTCGGGCCAAAAATGAACCTTGTATTGTAGTTCCAGCTGAGGAACCACCAATCACACCACCCCGTTCTAATACCTGCCATAACATCTGTTCTGTTTTAGTTCCCTGATAAGCATCGACCAATCGCCACTGTCTTCCACCTTCAAAGAATACGCCTTTAGCTTTGACCAGAGGTTGGATGAAATCTTGGCTATCAGCCACTTCTGGATTAATGGTGTGCAGTACCTCTACTTTGACCACACCTAGTTGACGCAACAGTTGCGCTATCGGTGTGTGCTGACCGTATTCGGTGGCTCCACCAGCGGTTGGAATGACCACAATTGGAGACTCGACCCCTCCAGCCAAAGCGATAAATTGCTGCCCCATATTGGGGGTTACACCACCACCGACCAGTAGTAAACTGCCATTGGCAGGCCCCACCTGTACCGCCTGTTGATAAGCCATTAAGCAACAGACCAATAAAGTTAATCCGTTCATCTAATCCCTCGGTTTGATGTCACTTTAGAAAGTAACGTTAGGAAGGTTTCAGTTCTGCCAGCTGGGAACGTCGGTTCCAACCCAGCCTCCCTGTTTTGACGTTTGATAGTTTGTATAGCATAGCAAAAGTCCCCATCATCTATGTCCACACCTGATGGTAAACTTGAGGCTTCTATCCTACCAGCCGCAAAAAATTACAGCTAGTGGTTTAGATATTCCAGCCACTCCACAGATTGTCGGATGTTGGCACTTCGTTATCCTCTGTGAAGTTGTGGGCGTCGACCCACCATTGCTCGCGCTTACCGGGACCGTACTGTTCGTCGTCATCGAAGAACGTGCGTCCATTTTTCTGAAAGTCACACGGAATCACGATACGAATACAAGGGCTGCCATCTATCGCTGAATAGTTTTTGCCCGATGAATGCAGGATTCGCGGATGCCAGAAGACTACATCCCCAGGTGATCCAATACACTCCGCAGGAGCGATAGTACTCACTGTTCGGTCACGTTCGTAGAGAAACGCCTCCAACCTCTCCTGTGTATTAATTCGGGTACTATGTCTGGTATCCCAGAAGGGGTAGAGGTTGATATGCGAGCCCGGCCAAACGCAAAATCCTCCGCATCTCGGTGGGGTTTCGGTGACAATGACCATGGCAGAGATATCGGCTGGAATGACGTCTGCGTGTGGACTCAACCTCATGGGGATTCCGGTAGGCGTGGGAGACACACCATAGAGACCGCGTACCCTTTTGGTCGGACGTACCGGCTTGCCAATGAACTGCTCGACGACTCGGCGCACGTTTGGGTGGCTTGCGCTTAACGCCAGCACGTAAGGTTCCGTGCCAAATCGTGTAGGTGATTGAAACTTTAATCCTGCCGACGATGTACGGCCTAGGAACTGACTATCTTCTACCGTCAGTTTCTTATCGGCCCGCATGAACCAAGTCATGCTATCATCACGATCCATAAAATAGGCTGGCATATGCTCCCAGTAATAGTCCACAAGACGATCGAATCCCTTCTGATCGTCGATCAGGCCGCGCTTGACAATGAAGCCTTGCGACTTGAAATGCGCAATCTCCTGATGTGATAACTCGACTTGGTCAGACCCAACGAGGCGATCTTCATACGGAACAGGTTCCAGTATTTGGACTTTCTCGCTGACAGGGTGTTGGTAGATAGGATGAGTACGCCCGCTGTAATTGGTCGGTGAAGGTATTGGAGTATCCTGCGTTGGCTCAGTGAGTTCCTTTGGGGAAACCTGTACCTCAGGTTTCAGATTCATTTTTTTCTCCAGTCTATTTGCTTTTCATGCTTACTGCTCCGATTAAACCTGTCCAGCTAAAAGCAGTAGTGGTGGTAAATTACCGTTGGAGGTCAGTTGATTGAGTGGGGAAAGCAACTTGCCACGCCATCATAACATCAACGATGCGCAAAGCAAATGACACTAAGTGGACGGCAAGCAATTATATAAGCTCACAGCCAATCAACTAGGGGGATGTCTGACCTATGATTATTTCTTGTCCTGGGTGGTTTGGGCGGTGTCCTTTTCTAAACACAGCTCAAACTCAACACCAGCACGGACTTACCCCTGTCTGAGCCAATGACTAAAAAATAGCACATCGACAAAACTATGTAAAGTATTCTCGGTTATTCAGTCAGAACCATCTGGTTTAAGCTTGAATTAGCTTAAGAAGAACAATCTTGAGCAGACTATTGATTGATTATATTAAGATGGCCGACCAAGGGGGAGGCTGAAGGTTTTTATGTCGGTTTTTCGGAGTGTTAGATTAGGAAGAAGGAAACTAGTTGAGAGAAAGGAAAAGGGTATCAACTAAGGGCCGTTGATACCCGCCTGATTACCTCGTACACGAGTTATCCTTTGCGCGGGTATCAGCGATAGCCAGTCAATGCGCTTAACTTGCTGTAAGCACGATGTACTTCTTAGAATTGAGACTTAACTTCATCAAAACTTTTGGATAAGCTTTTCTGGCCAAGTCCTTGTATTGTTTTTGCAGATTGCAACTGTCTATCAATCGTCTGATAGTTCTTTTTATTGACTCCAGCGAGGTGATATGACAAGCTAGCTAGATAAGAAATAGAACTGTATTAGACCGGAGAATAACATGAACTTCCAGACCATTTACATCGGGACTTACACCGAAAAATTGCCATTTGTCGATGGCAAAGCGGAAGGCATCTATGTCTGCCGCCTAGACATGAATTCCGGACAACTAGCTTACCTGTCCAATACCATTGGCCCTCGCAACCCTTCTTATTTGGCCATAGATCCACAACAGCAATTTATTTATGCCAATCAAGAAACAGAAATAGAAGATACCCCAAAAGTCCACGCCTTGGTCATTGATGGGGATACCCTCTACTCCCTGAATGACCAGCCAGGACATGGAGGGTTGCCTTGTCACATCACTGTTGACAAAACGGGCCGATTTGTGTTGAGTGCGAACTACGAAACTGGCAGTATCGTCTGTTATCCTATTCAAGAAAACGGATCGTTAGGCAAAGCAACGGCCTTCATCCAACACCAAGGATCTGGAAGTACCCATCCACGTCAACTCGCTCCTCACGCACATACTGTTGTTTTAAGTGCAGACAATCGTCTTCTGTTCGTGCCCGACCTTGGTCTAGACAAAATCCTCGTCTATCGGTTTGATGGCGCAACAGGCAACCTAACACCAAGCGATCCTCCCTTTGTCAAAACACATACTGGTGCCGGGCCGCGTCACTTTGTCTTTCACCCTAGTAACCGATACGCATTTGCGCTGAACGAAATGGATGCTACCATTATTGTTTATGCTTACCACAACGGTCTACTTAATCCACTTCAAACCATCTCTACACTACCGGTAGACACAAACGCCCCCCCATCCTGCGCGGAAATTGCTGTTACTCCAGATGGCCGTTATGTCTATGCATCTAACCGGGGTCATAATAGCCTGGCCAGATTCTCATTTGAAACCGGTCAACTAGCTGAACTCGGGTACACCCATACCTTAGGTGAAACCCCTCGCGACTTTGCCATCGATCCCACCGGAACATTCCTGATTGTTGGCAATCAAGATACGGACACGGTGGTAACTTTTCGAATCGATCATCAGACCGGTGACTTGGAAGCAACAGGCTTTGTGGCAGAAATCCCAAACCCGGTTTGTATTTTACCCGTTCAGTCGTGATTACATCTGGCGAATCAGATGTTTACACATCACAAAAGCCCTCCAGGACTTCATATCTCGATATCAAGCGGTTTGAATATCCTGTCGCTGAAGTCGCTTGTCTCGAAGATGCCATTCAAGACCCTACTGTTACATTGGCTGTTGGAATAAATTCATCCTTCAAGGACGTTAGTTTGAGGTTGTAATACAGGTCGAAATAAACCCACCCACACCGGAGTGAAACCTAGTTTAGACCAGCGTGGATGGGTTGTGTGGCTTGGGTTTTTAGCTGGAAGGAATGCAGTGCTAAGCCGTCTTGGTATCTGATCTTTTGCGCTGGAAAACTATCCGGCGCTTTGTATGTACCGCCGTGGCCATCAAGTAAATGCTAATAAATTGAGCATACAGCACATCAACAGAATCAGTCCAAATCCAAGACCCCATACTGCTCTTTTCTCTCCGCTGTCAGTTGGTGAGTGACTTGGCTTTCAGCTACCGCGCTCATATATTGATGATCTTGCTCCTCTATAATGCTATTATCCTTCTCTTTCTGATAATGGTGTGGAGTCGCCTGATACAATTAATTTTTCTTCGTTTCTCCTTCCCTCATGCTAATATGCTGACCATCTACACCATTGATAATTTAGTCAGATTGTGTCAGATTGCTCAAATTGGATCATATAATTCATTAGAATGGAAAAACTGGTAATGGTGGAATGGTATCTTCAGGCACTTATTACTTTTATCAACTGCAAGTGTGATTTATAGAAACTCACAAAATGGTAATTCTGAAGTAGTCTTAAGCAACTAAAGGTATCCAAAACCATTCGAGTCAACTATAAACGAAAGGGAAACCGAAGATGCACAAGAATACGACGTTTGATGTGTCACCAGGCCAACGACAACTATTTCTGGACGATTATGGCATCGCGCAGATTGAGCATCTGGCACGCACGATGCACCGGCCGGACAAAAAAGGGGCGGTGATCCGCCCGAATCTGGAGTGCGGCGAGACGGCACTCCAGACGCGCAGCGCTCCAGCCTGGGATCCTGAGGCCGCAGTGTATAAGCTATGGATAATAACCTCGACTGACATCCCTGGCGTTTCCGGCACAACTTACGTGGAGAGTGAAGACGGCCTGCATTGGCACAAACCGGTCCTACGACAAAAGGAATTCAAAGGCTCCCTGGAGAATAACTTCGTCACCCTTGACCCTGCGCTTGAATGGCCGGAAAATGCAATAATGAATGTCGTGTACGACCCAAATGACACGGATCCTGCACGCTGTTTCAAAGGCCTTGCACAATGTTCCATCCGCGAGCCAATCGCCAGTCCTGACGGCATTCATTGGTGCAAGCTGGATGCTCCGCCGATTCCTAGCTCGGACGAATCCAATTTGAGTTATGACCAGCAGAGACGGACGTTTCTGGCCACCGTTAAGCATGGCGGTCCGCACGGAAGGTCGGTCTTCCTTTCGACTAGCACGGACTTCATGCGCTGGACCGAGCCCGAGTTGATCTTCCATGCGGATGATGAAGACCAGCGTCTAGGCAGAGAGAACATCGACACGCGACTGTCTAACCCACACATGCAATCCTTGATCCTCCGCTCGGAGTTGGATAGTTACAACGTGGATGTATATAACATGGGTGTTTTCGCCTACGAGGGGTTGTATATTGGTCTGCCTGCCATGTACCATTCGGCCGGGCCCGTCCCCAACTACCCGAATACATTCGGCTTCCACCTCGTTCAGCTGGCATGCAGTCGTGACCTCAGGACATGGCGACGCCTCGGCAACCGGAGACCGTTCATCGAGGCGTCGCCCTTGGGTGCGGGCGCGTACGATCTGACACAACTCCTACCTCCCTCTGCGCCGGTCAGGCGGGACGACGAGTTGTGGTTTTACTACACTGGCTTGAAATACCGCGCCTCGTCTCATTATGTCGGCACCTATCCGGACGGCGAAATAGTGCCGATACCCGGCCTCGACCGGGATCAGGGAGCAATCTGTTTGGCCCTGTTGCGCAGGGACGGCTTTGTCTCGCTAGACGCTGGCGAACAGTCTGGCATGTTCACAACCCAGCCGTTTGAGCTGAGTGGAACCATGCTCTTCGTGAACCTCGATGCAACCAAGGGTACATTAACCGTCGAGGCGCTCGACGGTGGTAGCGTCGTCGCTACATCCGCCGACCTGAACGGCGATCTGCCCCAAGGCAAGGTGGTATGGACACAGGACAGTTTGGCCGATTTGCAGGGCAGGCTGGTCCATCTACGGTTTACATTGCGCAATGGTAGTTTCTACTCTTATTGGATCGAGGAGTGACGGTTACGACCAAGTTAGCATCTACCTGTACCCGCCAGTGGCCTCGTGGGTTATCAGGCGGACGTCTCAACACGATTAGTATGTATCAAGGCAGGGCAATCTAAGACATAATACAGGCCAAAAGAAAACCACCCACACCGGCTTGAAATCTAGTCCAGATCGGTATGGATGGGTTGTGTCGCTGATCAATCATTAAAACAGACCGGAATTTCCTGAAAATAGGTCATGTTCTCAAGTGTAACTTTGGTGGTAATGCACCAGACCTGTACGCCACTTTGATGGGCTCTTTCCAATGCGGTAGCAAATTTGGGATCTCGTTCATGCATTGGACTGAATTTTTGAGCATCGGAACGTTGACAAACAAAAAGAACGCCGGCGAGTTGGCCCTCACGGACCATATTTTCCAAGGCTTTTACATGGCGCGTACCCCGCTCGGTCACTGCATCTGGAAACTTTGCTAAGCCATCTTCAACCAAGGTTACCGATTTTACTTCTAGATAAAAAGGATTATCTTCAGCTGTCTTTAAAAGAAAGTCAAATCGGTGCTTTCCCAATGAAACCTCCGCCTTTTCAAGACGAAATCCTTCCAGTACTGGCAACTGACGGCACTCTAGACTTTCCTGAACAAATCTGTTAGGTAAGACCGATACGAGCGAAATCAAAATACCATCATGCTTCACCATGACGGTGGTATATCGTGTTTTCCTGTCCGATTCAGCCGGAACTGGGCGCAGGTATAATTCGGCACCAGGGACCAGAAGTTCCTTTAGGCGACCGGGATCGGGCAAATGACTATCAACAATTTTACCATTCAGTTCAACCCGAGTCAGAAATCGATTCGGTCGTTCTATAAACTTGGCTTTAATGAGTGGACCTGAAATATTCATCGGCAGTCTCTTTTGGGCTTGTATTACCAGATGTGGATATATGTAATTGACGTATTTACCGATGGTAATACTGGATACCCAATTTAGATTTATATCAATTTTTTAAATTAGATATGGGTAAAACAATTTTAGAATATCATCAAATTGATTTACCCAGCTTGACCATCCAAAACCAGCATTAATTTCACCGCCACTGATTGAATAGCCTTTCTTTCGTAATTGATCGTATATTTGCTGGTTTCTTTCACATCTATATCTTTCCTTTTCAAATCATATCGTCCTCAATCCATATAAATTTCTATTGATTTGGTTGGTGTTTGAGTGATTAATTCTTTAATCCGTTTTTCCCTTTCCCCAGCCCAGTAGAAACTAGACTGACAAGATACTCGAGAGAAAATATTAGAATGCTGAATTGTTGTCAGAAGACTAATATATCCAGAAAAGCTAATGCCAAAATCCATCCTGCTTTCAGGGTCTGGATTGTTCTGTAATGTTGATCAATGTAGGGTACCAACTCTTTTACCAGCATCAAACTATATTGGTTTACCGATTCAGTGTTCCAGAATAGTTCATCATAAAATCCTTTCGAATTTTCATCTATCATTACTAGTATTATTGGTCGTATTTTTTCCTTGAATTAGCTGATCTACTTTTAAGTGGATTTGACCTACATCTTGGGTCGATTTCCCCATATGCATGTAAGCGACAGGATAAACATCTCTTGACTGATGATAATCTGGAGGTAAATATATAGCTAATTCTCGGTTACTTGACATTATTTGGCTTTGTAGTTGTTTCTTTTCTATCTTGCCCTCAAATTTCTAACTCAAATTTTCTGTGTTTTCTTCTTTCCATTCTGGCATGCTAAACCAAGAAAAAGATTCGACCTCATCAACAATTGATTCTCTTATTTGCTGAGGGTTATGTGGATCTAAAATTTTCTCCTCTAAATCTTTTATATATCGGTATTTTATACGTGCGCCTGGCTCTAACTTATGGGTTGAATAAAAAAAATTACTTCCTTCTATCTGATCCATTGGATTTTCGTCCCATATACCAGTGTGATCTGCGTTTAAGGCCAAATCTTCAGCTACCCCCCGATAAATGAAATGAACAATATTATTAGATTCGATAACAGGGAATGTATTCTGCTGGCTCATAAACTCATCAATAAGCGTTGCTCTTTCAATTTTTGAAGATTTTTCAACTGAATCTACCCATTGTTGAAATTTTGATTTTTGTGCTTTTGCTTTAGCTTGCACGTTTGTTGATTTAGACTCGTCAACAATGTCAATACATGCTATTTGACCATAATTTCGAGCATAAATTTGTCCCCGATAAAAGCTAGGGTGTGTCCAAGCTAAATCTTCAAAAATTTGAATGGTTGATTTTTCTTGATATTGACTTGGATCTGCCTTAACCAAATGAATTTCACCTCTCTTGGTCAAAATAATTAGATGCCCATCTACCCCAATCAAAAATCCATCCCCTGGAGCTCTAGACTTCCACTTAGTTTAACCGTCCATCAGAGATAGACAAGTTAAAAATCTTCCACTATAACAGTAAATATGTTCGTCTTGTATGGATGGTAAACACTCAGTATTCTTAATCTTTTTGTTTTTCCAAACAATTTTTATATCTGATTGCACTGGGTCTTGGTTTACTTCAAGCAAAATTAATCCTTGTTGTTGGGTTTGAAGTAAAATCCAGTTCTCTTTGACTAAGACTGGCATAGCCGTATTCGTTAACCCACCTTCTATTGGATATTTCCATTTAGTTTGTCCTGTTTTAGGATCCAGACAATAAAGCAATTCTCCACCTGCAGTAAGAAGGGCATAATTATTATTCAACTTTCCTATTGTTGGTGAGCGGTACTCTGCTTTATCTTGTTCCGCTTTCCATTTTATTTCACCTGTTAATTTATCTAAGGCAATTACAAAACCATTATCTTCGATCCCAGCTAATACGATAACGCTATTTTCAAAGAGAACTGGAGAGGTTGTAAATCCCCAATGAGGAGGAATTGCCTGTAACTGATCAGCCAGATCCACTTCCCATTTTAATTGCCCTGTACTATGTTCAAAACTAAATAAAACACCAAATGGTGACAAGCAATAAACTTGTTTAGTATCAACTATAGGTGTTGATAGTAGACCATCTTGAGAATTGCCGTGGCCCTTGTAGGTCGGCCCTATTTGATATTGCCAGATTTGTTCACCAATGTTGGTGTTAAGGGCTTTTACATAATCAAATTTATGATCTGAATGCATAGTAATTGCAATTTCACCATAAAATGAAATTCCCGAGTAACCAGAGCCCAGTGCTTTAACCCATTTCGCCTGAAGTACAGTATTATTCTTTTTATTAAATATATTGATTTCAGATGAAAGACCATTTCTTTTAGGCCCCATAAACTCAGGCCAAGTTACTGAATTAGAAAAAACAGAATTGAGTATAAAAAAGAGCAAGTTGAAGTTGACTTTTCATCATTAATGAGCCCCCAAATTCTAAAGATAAGTTTATTTGCTTGTTGACCATTGAGTTTATCGAATTAATCAGAGTTTTTTGAAATCTAGGCTAGTAAATATCTAGTTTTTTATGACTTTTGAGGTTTATAATACCAGATACGAACATATGTAATCACATTATTTACCCGTGGTAAGATTGGGTACGGGAGTCGATCCCGTGAAGATAGTTGCGCTGTTTTGGAAGCTATTCCTTTGCGCTGGAAAATTATCCGACGTATTGTATATACCGCCGTCGCCGTCATTGTCCACATCGCCCAGTGACACATCCCAAGATCGTGATGACCCGAGAGACTGGGAGCCGCAGAATCTGCCGTATTGACCGATCTAGGGAAAAACTGCCGGGCCTAGATGGATGGAATTAAAATTTAGTTAAGACCCATCCGTTATCTAGACTAAAATCCCATATCAAAACCGATGGCTCTTGATATTCCCCATAGGGA
>JYMV01043568.1_pt1 | contig 12715 bp, 8 predicted proteins | sample 338911 | NCBI WGS metagenome assembly JYMV01 (sample SAMN03354496, study PRJNA234377) | hydrothermal vent metagenome | biome: Deep sea; feature: Hydrothermal plumes at the Eastern Lau Spreading Center, Western Pacific Ocean; material: Seawater | place: Tonga | collected 2009 | depth 2000 m m | reverse complement strand
GGATATTCAAGAACTCGTTGGCAGCGATGCTGATACGGCAACCGCAGAATCGGCCGCCTGGTGCTATATTGCTAATGTTTTGCTGAATTTAGACGAAACGATTACAAGGAACTAGTGATGATTTCACAGTCAGCTGAATTACAATTGACCCGGCGTGAATTGTTCCGGACCGGTGCGATGGGTATCGGTGTTCCGGCATGGATGTCGTTGTTGAGTGAGGAAACAACAGGGGCCGAAAAATCTTATGTAAATCCGTTACGGGCACGTAAGAGTGACTACAACAGACGAGCCCAAAGTGTGATTTACATTCACATGATTGGAGCCCCATCGCAACTGGATCTTTACGTAGACAAACCCAAATTACGTGAGATGACGGGTGAGCTTTGTCCGGATGAGTTATACAACAGCCAGCAGTTTGCCTTCATTCGCAGCCGTCCGAAGATGTATGGATCGGTCTTTAAATTTCGCAATTACGGTGAGAGTGGTCAGACGTTTTCAGAGTTGTTACCGAATATTGGATCGATGGCAGATGATATTGCAGTGATCGAATCGATGCATAGCGAGCAGATTAACCATGCACCGGCGCAGCTGTTTATGCAAACCGGTTTTGGTCGATTCGGTCGACCTAGCATGGGATCGTGGGTTACTTATGGGCTTGGCAGTGAAAATGAAAATCTACCTGCATTTGTGGTCATGGTGACAGGAAGCGTTGGGGGTGCGGGCAACAGTATGTGGGGTAGCGGATTTTTGCCTTCTATTTACCAAGGTGTTGAATTTCGAGCGTCAGGCGATCCGGTCTTGTTTCTGTCCAATCCGAAGGGAATTCAGCCAGACGACCGCCGAAAGATTGTTGATGCGATTGTTGCGCTGGACCGAGAACAACTGGTGGATATGGGTGACCCAGAGATCGCGACACGGATTGGACAGTATGAGATGGCGTTCCGCATGCAGACCTCGGTACCGCAACTGATGGATACATCCCAGGAATCTAAGGCGACGCATGAAATGTACGGCACGAAGCCGGGGCAGGCAGGATTTGCCAACAACTGCATGTTAGCCCGTCGTTTCGTTGAACGGGGTGTACGTTTTGTGCAGTTGTTTGATCAGGGCTGGGATCATCACGGTGGGATTGAAAAATCAATTCGAAACAAAGCCAGTCAAATTGATAAACCGATCGCAGCTTTGCTAAAGGACTTGAAGCAACGTGGATTGCTTGACGAGACACTGGTTATTTGCGGGAGTGAATTTGGTCGCACTCCGATGGTTCAGGGCAGCTTGAGCAACGCTGGTCGTGACCATCACAAAGATTGTTTTGCAATCTGGATGGCAGGGGGGGGAATTCGAGGCGGATCACGAATCGGCGAGTCTGATGATTTGGGATTCTCCATTACAAAGGATCCTGTCTCGGTACACGATTTCCATGCTACTGTACTTCACCTGTTAGGGAAGGATCATGAAGAGCTTACATACCGTTATCAAGGTCGCCAGTTCCGGTTAACGGATGTTGCAGGCACCCCAGTGCAGCAGATTTTGTCATAAGGGGTTTACCGTATTTCCCTTCCCTGAAATTATAAATTACGGAATAATGAACTCTCGTATGAACACCTCTCCAATAAAAAGGGCTCTCATGAAGCAGACCATTTTTTCGCTGCTAACGTTGATTGCTATACTCCCTGTGTCTGCAGCGGAATCGTTGATGACGACCGCAGCCCACAGACGTCCTGTTGCCCTGGAGATTCATGTTCCTTCGAACCAACTGTTAATACTCAACCAACGTGCTGCTACGGTTTCCATTCTGGATATGGCGCAGCAGATCGTCACGGGTGAAATTGCCGTTGGCGGCGTTCCGTCCGACATGGAACGGATCGCCGAGACAGATTTAATTGCCATTGCAAACAAAACGAAACATGTCATTAGCTTGTTCAGCGTTTCCAAAAACCTCCTCGTTCATGTCCACGATATACCGAGCTGCCGATATCCAATTCAACTAAAATATGATGCTCGGACGTCGGTGTTATATGTCGCTGGTTTATGGTCACGTCAGTTGGCGGTGTTACAGATTAATAAAACCGAGCCGCAACAATCCAAATTGATCCAGCTAGTTGATTTATCATTCGCGCCTCGGAAAATGGTTATCGACCGTGCAGGTGATCGGATGATTATTGGCGATGCGTATGGTGGAACGCTGGGAATCGCGGATATCTCGAATGCGGCCCAAGGGCGGCTAACGATACTTGGGGAACGTACATTCCCAGGTCATAACGTACGCGGACTCGAACTAAGCGCCTCGGGTGAAATGTTATTAATCGCCCACCAGATGCTCAATGAACTTGCTCATACGGTGCGCAACGACGTGCATTGGGGCCTGTTAATGTCCAATGACTTGCGTTGGTTGCGACTCGAAAATGTCATCAAGGGTGGTGAGGAGATGTACACTGGCGCACACATGCATCCTTTAGGTGAAGCAGGGAGTGCCACGGGTGACCCGACAGGGATGGTAATTACAAAGGATGGTACGGTCGTCGTTATTTTGGGCGGTGTGGGCGAAATTGCTTATGGTCGAGAAGACGACTTCAGTTTGCAGCGGATCAAAGTCGGATTGCGACCGATGGATATTGTTGTTACATCTGCGGAGGATAGAATCTATGTGGCAAACATGCTCAGCGACTCGATATCGGTTGTTAGTCTAAAAGACCAACAGAGTACGCAAATTCCGTTAGGTCCACAGGGTACGTGGACGGAGGTCGATCGTGGTGAACGGTTGTTTTTTAATGCGAAGTTATCCCACGATGGCTGGATGAGTTGTCATAGTTGCCACACGGATGGACACACCAATGGATTATTAAATGACAATTTTAGTGACAAGTCGTTTGGAGCCCCCAAGCGAGTTTTGACGTTGCTGGGCAAAGCAAACACGGCTCCGTTTGCCTGGAACGGAAAAGCTGCAGATTTACAGACTCAGATTAAGAACTCGCTGACGCAAACGATGCAGATGGATGACCCACCGTCGGATGAACAACTGCAGGAACTCGCTGCTTTCGTGAAGACATTACCAACGCCTCCAAGTATTGATGAAGCGCGTAAGCAGGTAGACAAGGCAGCGATCGCTCGCGGTCAAAAAGTGTTTCAACAAGCGGATTGTCGACAATGCCATGCTCCTCCGGCGTTTACCGTTACGGGTTTGTTTGATGTTGGATTGACGGACTCCGAAGGTAATCAGGAATTCAATCCACCGTCATTGTTGGGAGTGGGGCAGCGTGTGCATTTCTTTCATAACAATACCGCTAAAACGTTGTCTGACGTTTTCTTAAAACACAAGCATCCGGTGGGGCCAGTGGCAAAGGATGCCGAGTTATTGACACCACAGCAAGTTGCAGATTTGGTGCAATTTCTACGGAGCTTGTAGGCGTCACCACGAATTATCACACCTTGGCCGTGACTGGTGGGACGTGGGACTGATATTGTGGCAGCGTGATGAAAATCGGTACTCTTTGCGTTGCTTAAATGTTATCACTCTAAAACCTCGTTATTGATCGGCTGCTCTAAACGTGATTCGCCATTGGTTTTGTGCATTATTATGCTTGGCCATCCCAGCTTTCTCGGGGTGCGGGAATAATCTGCGCACTCAGCGGGCTGTAGATCAGTTTGGTGTACAACGTCGTGTCTTAGAGGATCAGATTTACGACCTCCAGTACGAATACAACAAACTAGCGGATAAGGTAGCGGAACTTGAAACGCAAAACACGGATCTGCGGACCAAAGTGAATTCGACAGATGCAAGTGATGTCGGACCTCCATTAATAGATCTAAACCCAGCGGATAACTCGTCTGCTCAGATCCACCCCACGTCGCGTTCCAATTTACAACCTACTGTGCGGTCCGCTAGTCACCGCGTGGAGTCAGCAGACAATATCGAGGCAATCGACCTTGAGATCAATCGACTACGGACGGTAGGCCGTAACTTGGATGGCATCCGCGGCGATGACACGTTGTTAGTGCATTTACAATTGCGTTCGCGAAAAGACGAGTTGGTTACACCGCGGGGAAGTGTTGTGGTAGCAGCATATGAGACAGCAAGTGCAGGCTCGCAATTGTTGGGGCGCTGGGACATTACTGCTGAACAGCTGGCGGAGATCATTCGTTCACGGCCGAGTCCACGTACGATTCCATTGAAATTGGATTTCCCTGCTGGCAGCCCAGCGGTGGAATTTATTGAAATCAAGGTACAGTTTAAACCAGCTAATCCGGCAACAAGCAACGATCTGTTCGCTGCCTATACTCTTAAGATAATACCGCGGTCGAAATTAGCACCGGCTTGGTCACCTAACCGCTAAAGTACAAACTGACGGGAGTTATTTACTTGTGTCGTCCATTTTCTCAACGACTGTGTCGATAAGCCCGTATTTTTTAGCTTCAATTGACGACATAAAGTTATCACGGTCGGTGTCTTTTTCGATCGTTGCCAGCGTCTTACCGGTGTGCTTGATCAGAATTTCGTTCAACTTCTCTTTCGTCTTTTGAAATTCTCTTGCATGAATCAAAATTTCTTCAGCCGTACCTTCCATTCCTGCGAGCGGTTGGTGGATCATGATCCGTGCATTTGGCAGTGCAGAGCGTTTGCCTTTCGCACCAGCTGTTAAGAGTAGTGCACCCATCGAAGCAGCTTGTCCGATGCAATACGTTGCCACATCACAAGTCACAAATTGCATAGTGTCATAAATAGCCATTCCAGCGGTGACGCTGCCGCCGGGTGAGTTAATGTAGAAGTGGATATCCGCTTTGGGATTATCTGATTGCAAGAACAACATTTGAGCAACGATTGCATTGGCGACCTCGTCATTCACGCCAGACCCTAAGAATATAATGCGGTCTTTCAGTAGGCGGCTGTAAATATCATAGACTCGTTCGTCTCGACCTGATGTTTCAACGACATATGGAATGGGAGGCATAATAATTGCTTTCTACTATTTGCTAATGGCGACAGGGATGATCGACAAATTGTTTTGTGTATTAATTATCAACAACGGGCAACGGTTACTTGTCATTTGGCTCTTCGACTGTTTCGGGCTTGGTAAGGATACTATCGACGAGACCGTAATCGACAGCTTCTTGGGCAGTCAAGAAGAAATCACGATCGGTGTCTGCAGCGAGGTCTTTAGCGTCTTTGCCACAATGGTGTGCGAGGATCTCATTGAGGACTTCACGGTTGCGCATGATCTCATTCGCTTGGATTTCAATATCACTGATTTGTCCGCCAACACCACCATAGGGTTGGTGTAGCATGACTCGCGAGTGTGGTAAAGCGAATCGTTTTCCAGCGGTGCCACCGGCTAATAAGACTGCACCGCCACTGGCAGCTTGGCCCACACAATATGTGGAAACTGGACAGCTGAGAATTTGCATCGTGTCATAAATAGCTAGTGTTGCCACGACGCTTCCACCTGGTGAATTGATGTAGAAATGAATGACTTTGCGCCGGTTTTCACTCTGTAGGTAAAGCAACTTCATGACAACTTCATTGGCGTTGCCGGTATGAATTTCACCTTGTAAGAAGACGATTCTGTTTTCAAGCAGCAGGTCGCCTAGCGTCAGTTGACGCTGTCGTTGCACCGATTGGTAAGCTTGGGCGTTGGATTCATCGTATTGATGTTGCCCGAGCATCGCGGGATTTTGTCCGGCGGTTTTCGGAGCTTTGTTGAAGTCGGCAGTAAAGTGGTTCAGCGGATCAAGATTCATAAATGGATACCAGTTTTTCGGCTGTGGGGGTCTATTGATAATTCCGTAAAATCAACATAGGCATCTCGTTTTTGCAGAACTGTCGCACAGAAATTGATCTGGGCAAGAGTCCAACAAACGAGGAATCATGTTGGCGTCAATTATGCCACAGATTGAAGAATTTGTGGATAGGGCTTAAGTCTACTTAATGGCTATTGAATTCCACCTGTTTGTGGAATTTGTTCCAATGCGCAAACTTCTGGTAATACGGAGGAAGTTTGGTGATGCAGAATTACTTGGGCCCAAAAAAACCGAGGTTTTGTACTACTCGTCGGAATCGTCGTCGTCGGCAGAGTCAGCGCTTGTTTTGTCAGCATCGTCATTGGCATCGTCAGCTACGTCCGCTTCTGTTTCAGCACTTGCTTCCTCTACGACGGATTGTGCTTCGTCGGTTGGCGGATCCGCTTCTTCAGCTTCGTTGGTTGCATCGTCATCTTTCGTTTCCGTTGCAGCAGCAGAACTAGGTTTGATGCCACTGATAGCATGTGAAACGGGTGACGTGTTGGTAGCGGGATCTTCTGGAAGCTCAGTTTCTTGCATGTCGGCTTCCGCAGTGATCAGATCGATCGCTTTACGTTCGACGATTTGATTTCTCAGAGCGTCCATATCCCCTCGTTTTTCAAGTTGTGCTCGAACTCGACGTGGCGATGTTTCTTGTTGCAGCGAGATTATGAGAATCTCTTGTTCGATATCTTCCGGAGATGCATCGAGGTCATGATCTTCGGCAATACGTTCTAGGATAAAGTGCTCTTTGAGGGCTCGTTCGGTTGTACCGAGCATATTCTGCTGCAGCTGATTAACTTGTCGTCGAATTTCTTCATCGGGAAACCCTGCAGCTTGTAGTTCGAGAATCGAGCGTTGCAATTCTCGTTGTGCTTGTCGTCGCAACAATTGTGGCGGCAGTTCCCAAGCAGCTTCAGCGGTTAGTTGTTCGGTAATCTGTCGACGCACTCGTTGTTGTTGGTGATAGGTTAACTGACGTTCAAGTTCATTACGTACTGCATCATGTAGTTCAGCTTCGCTGCTAAACCCACCAATTTCTTCAAGAAATTCAGGTGTGAGTTCTGGGACAGTGACGCGTTTAGCGTCGTTAATTTTGACGTTTGCAGTATATTCTTTGCCAGCAAGTTCGTCGTTGTCGAGATCGGCGCTCAGGCTAGCAGTGGTTTCTTTCTTATCACCAATATTGGCTCCGACAACGAGTTTATCAAAGTCGTTAAGATCTCCGTCGGAGAAGGTTATTTTGCTGCGGACAGGCACTCTTGCATCTTCGAGTGTGGTAACAACTTCGTCACCGTCTTTGAATTCGATGGTCACATTGACAATGTCGCCAGTTGCGATTTCGCCATCAACGTCTTCTTCGTTACCGTAGCGTTGCAGTAGTTCTTGAGCCCGTGTACTGACTTCGTCATCAGTGTAATCGTGCACAACAGTTTCGAGTTTCAGTCCTTTCCATTGTGGTATATCGAATTCAGGTCGTACTTCTACGGTGAATTCGAAGGTCAATTCACTATCATCAGGCATTTGGACGGCGTCGAAGTTGAAGTCGGGTTCGCTGATTGCCGAGAAATCTTGTTCATCGGTAACTTGACTCATAGCATCCATGATTAATGAGCCTTTAATTTGGTCGGCTACATCACTCTTGAAACGAGTTTCCACAAGTTTACGCGGTGCACGCCCGATGCGGAAACCCGGAATTTGTGCTTTGGGCATCAAGTCGTTGTAGGCATCATCTTTGTAGCGGGCGATATCTTCTTTTGATACCGTGACAACAACGTGTCGTTCGCAAGCGCCTGTTGTATTGACTTGGACTTCAACGTTAAGACGCTCGTCGACGTCTTCGCTATCATCATCATCGGAAGTAGAAGTTTCAACTTGATCTTCAGCAACCTCAGCGGTTGTCGCTAAAGATTCATCTGCGTCATTTTCGACAGCATCTGTCTTTGTATCTAAAACTTCGTCGTTGATGTCGTTTGTTTCGTTGGTGTCTTGTTCAGACATAATGCATTCCTGATCCAAATGGTCCGATTGATCCAATGTTTAAAGCGTAGTGCTTGTAGAGAAAAATCTGAGTAAACCAATCGTTGTACGCATAGAATCGTAGCTTGATTAAGTTCTCGAGAGGTTTGGATCTATAAAAAGGTGGTTTAATTAATGGCCTAACGAACTGTTTACAAGCAGTTCATTTTCGATAGTTCACGTGCACAACTGTGCACACAATAAAGAGCGGGTGATGGGATTCGAACCCACGCCCCGCCGATTCAGCACAATCTTGCTGGAATATACTACACAAGACGGAGCTTTTTATTATTTGGTATTTCAGTGTAACCCAGTAAGGCAACACGCTAAAGGGGGCATTTGCAGTGGAAAGTAGTTTTTTTATTAGCGTTATTGGCAGCGGGTCACGGCATCGATGTTGAGTGCCCTGTGGTGCTTAGCACAACCCATCATCGTTTGAAAAACCTGTTGTTGTGAACTGGCAGTAGCAGCTTTCTATAACTTCGCTTGTACGGATCTGGGCTATATATTTTCGGTAGGTTCGAGCACATGGGGTTGACGGTACCCCCCATTTGTACACGTAGGGTTATAACATTTGGGATAAGTGCGGAATGAAAACAACGTGAAAAGAGTAGTTTTTACCGATTGTCGATTGTTTTTTTGCAGTATAGACTAATCTAGTGCAACTATTTAATTAGTTAATTTAGGTGGTTGTATAAACCGTTGTTGATATGTTACGCTTCGGTTCTATTCTATGGCACGAACCAACAATTGAACAATATACTCTTCTTCGTTGGTATTACCTTGTAAAGCATTAATCTATGAACGTTGATTTATTAGTTTACAAAGACGGTCAGCCGCTTAAAACAGTAAGCGTCACATTGCCCGTAATTATTGGTCGTGGCAAAGACGCGACATTTACAATCAAGCACCCATTGCTGAGCCGCAAACATTGTGAAGTATTTGAGGATAGTGGGTCCGTTCAGGTCCGAGACCTTGCTTCGCTTAATGGTACTTTTGTGAATGGTTCGCGAGTTGATAGCACTTCAGCAGTCGATTCAGGCAGTCAATTGAAGCTCGGTGCAGTCGTTATGGAAGTTCAATACAATGGTGCATCGTCTGAGGACACGATAGCCTCGGATCATGCGTCCGAAGGCGAGGCCTTTGATTTAGGCACAGTCGATACTGCGGATACCGAAGTCATGGCGGCAGCACCCGCTGCAACGGAACCAGCACCTGATGCAACGGAGCTAGCACCTGATGCAACGGAGCCGGTATCAGATGCAACGGAGCCAGCACCTGCTGCAACGGAGCCAGCACCTGCTGCAACGGAGCCAGCACCTGTTGAAATACCAGCTCCGAGTGAGGCTGCTGGCAACATGGTGGATTTGGGTGATTTCGAAGTGTTAGCAGACGCTGCAGGCGATCCCGCCTCATCAGAGCCAGCCGAGATCCTTGATCTACCAGATTTTGAAGTGAGCACCCCTCCTGACACACCTCCATCGGCAGAAATGTTGGACTTAGGTGACTTTGAAGTCTCTGCTACTGCGGTCGAAGAAGGACTAGCTGCTCAAGACTTACCATCATTGACCGAATTGGCCGGAGCGGTTGATGAAGAACCAGCAGAAACTGCCGTAGATACTCCAGTTCCGGCTGCTCAACCAGTCGCCGCGGATGATCCTTGGGCTGCACCTAGTGAAAAACCTAAAGTGACAGTTGATGATGACGATGACCTAGATGCATTCTTAAAAGACCTTGGTTAATCGCGCCGAATAGAATCGGTCTTCCGGCTATTAATTTGAGAGGTACTCTCGTTTGGAATAAGATATCAAACAAGAGGATTCTGCTTAGTCTATCTCTGTATCTGATGTTGGCTGATACACCCTGTACATTCTATTCATGGTATAAATGGAAAGCAGTAAGTAGGTAATGCTATGAAAAATAACTATTTGTTCTTGATGATAATTTCCCTGGCGTTATTTTTTGGAGCCGCTGTTGTGTGCTCCAATTTGTTGTTTGGTGCTGACCCAGAAAAAAAAGGTCCCGTGAACCACCTTGTTAATGAAACCAGTCCCTACTTACTTAGCCACGCTCACAACCCAGTCGATTGGTATCCCTGGGGTGATGCAGCATTCGCCAAGGCCAAGAAAGAGAATAAACTCATATTTTTGTCCATCGGCTATTCCAGTTGTCACTGGTGTCATGTTATGGAACGGGAATCGTTTGAAGATAAGGAAATAGCGGATTTTCTTAACAAGCATTATGTTTGTATAAAGGTAGACCGTGAAGAGCGCCCCGACGTTGACCAAGTGTACATGGCAGCAGTTCAGGTTTTAACACAACGTGGTGGCTGGCCGATGAGCGTCTTTTTAGTACCGGACTCGAAACCATTCACAGGTGGCTCGTACTTCCCCGCTCGAGATGGAGACCGTCGTGGTATTCCTGGTTTCTTGACGATCATCCAAAAGCTGTCCCAAGTGTGGATCGACGATCCAGAATTGGTCAGTAAACAGGCGGTCGCAGTTACAGATGCGGTGAAGTCAGAATTGGAAGCACGTATCCCACGCACCCTCGAGGTTCTTGATGAAAAAGTATTCACAGCGACCGTTGATGCATTGCAGGAACGATTTGATTCTCAGTGGGGTGGTTTTGGGTACAGCATCGCCAATCCGAATGTCCCCAAATTTCCGACTCCCTGTAATCTCGAATTTCTATTATTCGAAGTAGAACGACTCAATCGCGCCGGCAAAGATAGCGAACATGTGCTGCAGATGCTAGTTGGGCAACTGGACCATATGGCGATGGGAGGAATACGAGATCATTTAGGTGGTGGTTTCCATCGCTACAGCGTAGATCGATATTGGCACATTCCCCATTTTGAAAAAATGTTGTACGACAACGGTCAATTAGCGAGCATTTATGCAGCAGCTTACAAATTGACCGGAAATCTAGAATATCGTCAGATAACCGAAGAGCTATTGGAGTTCGTGCTGCGCGAGATGACGGATGAAAACGGTGGATTTTATTCAGCGCTTGATGCGGATAGTGAGGGCAGTGAAGGTAAGTACTATCGGTGGTCGCGGGCGGAAGTAAAATCGCTGTTGTCCAACGAACAATATGAGTTGTTCGCCGATATTTATGCGCTCAGCGGTGCTCCTAATTTTGAGGAAGATTACTATGCACTTTTGATGAGCAAAACCAGAGCGGAAGAAGCAGTCGCTCGAAAAACCGATCTTGCTGATCTAGAGAAACAACTATTGTCGATGCGACAGTCATTGATGCAGCATCGCAATAAGCGAATACGACCGTTGCTTGACAATAAGATCATGACGAGTTGGAACGGCTTGATGATTCGCGGTTTTGCCGATGCTGGGAGATTGCTGGAGAAGCCTGAGTATATTGCAGCCGCTTCGAAAGCCGCTAAATTCATCCTGGAAAACATGCGTAACGATCAAGGTCAACTATTGCACAGTTACAATCGAGGTGAGGCTCGTTTTAATGCATACGTAGTCGACTACGCGTTTTTTATCGAAGGATTGCTGGCATTACATCGAGCAACTGGCAAGGAAGAATGGCTGTCGCAGGCGGATACACTAACTCAAGCCCAAATTAAAAGATATTGGGACGAGAAAAACGGTGGCTTCTTCTTTACTTCTAGCGACCACGAAACCTTGATTGCTCGAGCCAAGAATCCAATTGACAGTGTCCGCCCTTCTGGCAACAGTGTGACAGCCGCCAATTTGCTGTATCTATATAAACAGTTGGATAAACCAGAGTATCTTAAAACCGCTCAGCGCGCTATTGATAGTGTTTCAGGCATGTTGGATTCGTCACCAACAGCAGCTCCACGAATTGTCATCGTGCTTGGTGAGATTTTAGAACTGAATAGTGATCGCTAAGAGTGGATGGCTTGGACATTTGCACTCGTGGGTTGTTGAAAAACATAACCCGCAATTAGCCACAAATCTCAGACGCTCTTATGCATCGCCAGCAGTGGGTTTGCGATTGGCTGCGGCAAACAAAAAATATAGCGGCAAGCTACAAAGTAAGAAGCCGCCACTGAACAACACGACAACGATGTCATCGCTGCCGACGAGAATCAAGAAGATTGCATTGGCGATCAGTGAGATCAAAGGGATGAGCGGGTAGCCTGGGACTTTGTAAGGTCGTTCCATATCCGGATGTTTGCTGCGTAAAATGAAAATTGCACCGATCGTTAACACGATAAAAATGGTCGCGCTAAACACGGCAATGTTGGTGAGATAATCAAAAATCCCCTTGGCCTCTGATCCAGCTGGCAATCCAGAATCCGTTGCTTGATTTGTGCGATAGACGACATAGCCAGACACAATTAGCAAGAGAATAACGGTAACTAACCCTTGCCCCATGACGGCGATGTGCGGTGTTTTGAAGCGCGGGTGGATTTTGGCGAAGGCTGGAATAAACATTTCATCGCGGGCCATCGCAAATAACACACGTGGCGGAGTTAGCAGGCCAGTGTTCAAGGCACTAAAGACGCTTACTAAGATGACACTACTGAGTACGGCTTTGGCAAGTTGTCCTAAACTAGCGTTAACGGGTGTCAGGTAAATACTGATTGCTTCTTGTGGCACTAACCTTACAGGATCGTTCTCAATCTCGACCATTTGCTCAAGTGACAATGCGCCATGAAATGCGATGTTGACGGCAATATAGATGACAAACAAAAAGATTGCTCCACCGATCAATGCTAGCGACAGGTTTTTCTGGGGCTCTTTGATTTCTTCTGCAATTCCGGTCACCATCCAGCCGCCGGAATAGGCCCACATTACATTTAACATGACGAGTGTGAATATCATGACTAGTGAATCGGGCGTTTTCTCCGTGGAAAAATTTGCGGTGTAATTGGCTGCGTGGACTTCTGGAATTTCCACGAACAGTAGTAATATCGGTAAGAGTGCGA
>JYMV01020164.1_pt1 | contig 12715 bp, 8 predicted proteins | sample 338911 | NCBI WGS metagenome assembly JYMV01 (sample SAMN03354496, study PRJNA234377) | hydrothermal vent metagenome | biome: Deep sea; feature: Hydrothermal plumes at the Eastern Lau Spreading Center, Western Pacific Ocean; material: Seawater | place: Tonga | collected 2009 | depth 2000 m m | reverse complement strand
GGCGTTGGCGATCACATTCCTTGGGCACTTCACGGGCGAGGTTGTGTCGTTCAAAAGGATCGCTTTCCAAGTCGTAGAGCAGTTCAATGCGGTTTTCGATAAAGGCGTATTTCCAGCGCTCGTTTACTAAACCCCGCCAATCGGGCATCCCCAAGTTCCAACGAGGACTACCCACCATTTCCAATAACACATCCTCGGGAGGAGTGAAATCCTCGCTGCGCAGATGGGGGGCAAAATTAGCACCTTGGCTCCAAACTGGTATCTCGCAACCAGCGAGCCCCAGCGTTGTGGCCATCAGGTCTACTAAACTGAAGAGACCACCAATACAGCCTTGTGCCGGTATATTATCAGGCCAATGGAAAATGGAGGGAATGCGTACCGATTCTTCGTGCGGGTGCTCCTTGGTGTTGAAGGCACCATGTGATCCCATGTAGTCGCCGTGGTCGGAGAAATAGACTTGCAAGGTGTTTTCGAAACCCGGTTGGTTTTTCAGACATTCGTTGAGGCGGCCGATATTCCAGTCGAGGTTTTCAATCATGGCATAGTAGGTCGCCAAGTTCTTGCGCATTTCGGGTGAGTCATGGAAGTTTTCACGGACAGCTAAGGTATTCGGGTCGAAGCGCTCCCACTGTTCGGGGGCGATAAGGGGAAAGTGTGGCGGCGTCACCGAAAGCACCAAGAAAAGTGGCTCGCCGCAATCATAGTGGCGGATATAGTCAACGGCTTTGTCGGTGAGCGCGTCAGTCTCATAGCCATCCAAAGGTGTTGGATCGTGGTTGTCAAGTTCGTAGATCGAGCTATTAAAGTGGCGGTTGAGGTTTTCGAAACCGTACCAGTCCTGAAAACCAGCGCGATGAGACTCAGGCGTGCGGTTGCGCGAGCCACCCTCGAAGACACCAGTCTGATCTTCAACTACTGACGAGGGGATTTGGTTGCGAACGATGCCACAGTGCCACTTACCAAAATAGGCAGTTCGATAGCCTGCCTTGCGTAACTCAGTAGCGGTGCTGGGGGCGGTGGGTTTGAATACATCGAAGAAACCAGCGACAGGACCAGCATGGGCGTGGCGGCCACTAAAGATGGTTCCACGCGAGGGAGTGCAGATGGGACAGTTGGCGTAGGCACGGGAAAAGCTAGCACCCTCTGAAGCGAGGCGATCCATCCATGGTGTCTGTACGTTGGGATCACCCATGTGGCCCATGGCCTGACCACGGTGTTCATCAGAGAGGATGTAGATAATATGGGGTGTGTCCAAGGGATTTGCTCCTTACGGGTTGGAATACTAGGTTAAATCTTATAAATGTGCTATACAGCTGTGCCTGAGAGTGATGACTTTGACAGTAATCTTGCCCATGAAAAGCTCATACATCTGGTGCTGATTCTTGGCTAACCGCATCTCGGGCTAAGCCAGGAAAAAGCTGGTCATGAATTTCCATCGGTTGACGAAGGTGAACCATTCGATTCTCGTCAGCTGTATCTATTATAGTTGGGTAAAATACGCCTGCACCTGTTTTGAAATCGGAGCCGCCTGCTGAATGAACGCTGTACCAATTCACTAGTCCTTTTAGGTGTCTGTGTGCTATCTCCAAATCTTCTGGTGTTTTGGCCTGACGTGTGCAGTTTATGGTAAACATACGTCTACGTGCGTTACCACCGAATGAGGCATGGTACAAATCATGATTAAAAATAACGATATCACCAGGATCTGTCTCAACGGCTATGCTACCCGGAAACTCCGTGGGTGGTATACCAAAAAGCTCAAGCGAGTTGTTGACGTCTATTTGCTCCTGGCGAATAAAATGATCCGATCGATGACTGCCGGGAATCAAGCGAACTGCACCTGTGTCCCGAGTCAAAGGGTCTAAATAGAAAGCTGTCTTGGCAGCAAAAAGTTGCCCCCAGCTTCCATCAGGATGCCAGCCAGTGTTTCCACTATAATAGTTGCCATCTCCTCCTGCGTAATTAAAATCTTCTCCTAATATACCTCCAATTAGACCGAGTATGGAGGGATGATCAAGAATAGCACACATTTCCGATGTATGTTCAATAGGCCCTGGAAATGTGGTACGATTTGTACCATCATGATTCTTACCACCACCGCAAGTTTGAATCGACCATTCAAATCCTTCAATGATTTTCTCTGTCTCATCCGGCGAAAATAGCTGACAAATTAACAAGTACCCGAACGTATCGAAGAAGTTAAGTTGTTTCTGACTAAGAGTCATTTGTTTTTTCCCTTTCAATAAATAATTATAAGCGTGCCTATTTCCTTTAGTGTCATTACCGTCTGCCATCGCCGAAAAAGCGGGAGGATCCTCTAGTCCCCCTCACAGATTGAGACGTTGAGCGAACTCTGTACTCTTACGCGAATTCGACTCTCAAAGGACTAGCTATGGCATTCTATCACGATTGCCGTATCGGGGTAAAGCGGTGGGGTATTGGTAGGAATTGCTCACGCCAATTGGGCGCATAGCACCCAAGGTGGAGGCTCGCTGTGTCAGCCAAACTCTTAGTGGAAGCCTCTATCTCAAGAGCAACAAGATGTTCTACGATATGGCTGAGGCTTGGGCTAGCATAGCCGTAGCTGATTGGGCCAGTATCTAGTTCTCGAATATAGTAGACCATCACAACATCAGGTCGATGTGCAATTTTGCCTGGACCAATTCTATTGGAATACTAATAGTCAGCTTTTATGCGACCCCACGTGGTTGCCAATTTTTCAGTAGGTTGTACAGCAAGCGGTAAAACCCCTTCTTCCATATCAGTCCGAATCTCTTTTTCCGTCAAAGCTCGGTTGTAAATAGCAACATCGTCGATAATACCCTCGAAGAACATATCCGGGATTTTCATATCGCGCAAGCGATATCCAATCAGGACAGGTGCATCATTTACGCCAAAATCCCCACTATGACCAGCGTTGCCCATTTTGGCACCATTGACATAGACTTTCGTCGCTTTGCCATCATAAGTTCCTGCGGCATGAAACCATTTCTTCAACGAAACAGTACCGGCACCGCTATTTACGGTCTTCCATCCGCCTATGTGAAACTCCCAATCTATAGCAAGATCTTTTAGCACACACATTTCAAAAGCTGTCCCATAACCTTTGAGTACGATTTCAGGATAATCAACATTGACGCTCAACGGATAAATCCATGCCTCAACCGTAATCTCATCGGGTGTATCCAGACTATCCGAATCAGGCACTGTAACACCACTGTCTTTTCCGTTGAGAGAGATGGCTTTACCATACTTGCCATCTATCCATTTGGTATCACCTTCTAATGTACCATCATTGCCATTTCCACTTTTGTCTTTCGCTACTTTTCCTTTTCCTTCCTCGAAGGGAAGATATAGCTTCAGCGAATCGTCTCCCTGAATCGCTTTTCCAACAAAAGGGAGTACTAAGAATATGGTTCCTACCAATAATGTTAGAATCAAAGATTTCATCGATCTTTCTCCAATATTTTGGTTTGAGACACCAATCGTCTCCTGTTCAGGTTGGATTCTAACTAAAATTGTTAATCCGGTGGATTATCCCATTGTCTATGTAAACTCCCATAGCTATAAGTGATGTTTAAGCATGTGTTTTCGCACCTAAGACTATATGAACCACATCAAAGGGATTGCTACAGCCTTGATTTGACCGTTTGCCATCGCCGAAAAAGTAGGGGGTGCTTATAGGTCATTCTACCCGCCGCATAGTACTACCATCCTGAACAGCATTGTAAAGTTTCCTAAATGCTTCGCTGCCGTCGTCGGAAACCACATCAAGGGTGGAACCTGCTTCACAGGTAGGCATAGCGTCTTCAGGATAGACGGAGTGGAGTTCCTGCTTGCCGCAACCGTAGTATGTGATCTCACCGTTAGCACGAGAATACCGATAAACATGGCGAGGTGGATCAACGAAGGCGTAATCCACTCTGTATTTCTCCATCGCTGCTTGATCGACGTCCACGCCGATGCCTGGCGTCTCTGGCACGCGGTAGAAACCTCCGCGGAGTTCAATTGGCTCTGTGATAAGCTGACTCTTCCAGATATTCATGCAGGTGATAGCGGGCCACTTGGCTTGCGTGCACACAGCCCCCAGATGCGCAGCCCATGTTGTGGTAATACCGGTACCAACAAGTTGCAGCCAGAAGGGCTTGTTCGCCTCCTCACAGACAGTCGCTTGTTTCAACAAACGATGCGCGCCTGCACAAATCACAAAACCGTCGGTGACGTCCTCGTGTAATGTGGTCAGGATGGGGGGCGAGCCGTAATGCATAGCTATGGGACGATTGATCCGCTGGCGGATCTGTTTATTGCCCGCAACGTCGCCTTGTGGGATGGGAGTTTCAATCATCGCTACCTGCTCGTACTGCTCCAGAGTTTTGAGAAACTCTACTGCGTTAGCAGCATTGGCAAGCGTTGAATTAAAATCAAGGTCTAGCTTGAACTGCGGTGGTACATCCTCAATAATCGCTTGGATTGCCGCATGCAAGTCGTACCACGTCCGCGCTTTGAGCTTGGAGGACATGTAGCCCTGAACAACTGCATCCTTGCACTGCTGCACCCAATCTGCCGGAGGCATATCCATCCCCCACCAGGAAAGTGGACACCAATCCCGAATCTTAGTTCCTAATAGACGGTAGGCGGGAGTATTTAAAGTTTTGCCGATTGCGTCGAAGAGAGCAATCTGCACGCCCGCGCCCAAACCATCTTCCCAGAGAAGATCACCTGCTTCCCGTCCTACAACTCGATCTGCGATGTCACCGGGAACTCTTGCCCAGGTGTAGTTGGGAATGGTCTCCCCCCAACCGGTCACACTGTTGTCGAGCGTGATTTTGCAAATCTGTACGATGCGCCAATGGGGTAGCCAATACTGCATGTGCTCATTGGTATGTGGAGTGAAGGGAACATCCAAGTAAGTTAATTCAATGTCAGTAATTTTCACGGTTACATCCTTTCTAACACGGTGAATAGCTAAGCTAATACAACAGCTACTTAGTTATACTGAAAAGGGACAAATTAAGATCATAGTTCAACATGTCATACGCACCCATGCTAAGTATAATTTATTCTATCACGATTGCCGTATCGGGGTAAAGCGGTGGGATTGCTGTCAGCAATTGGTTCTGGCGAGTTGATCAGTGACTGCCCTGTCTATATCAAGTTACACCCCTCTGGATGGTGGGATGTACTTCCATGTCTGGCTATAGCATACCCCCACAAGGGGTGGACCGCCGTGGCGGTACATACACGGGGGTACTGATCACCTTCGACCGCCTTTGAGGCAGTTCTATACCGAGGACTGTCTTACCCCCATTCCATGAGAAAAGTTACTGAGATGTTACACCAAACCAATAAGTTGTTTCATCTGATCATCCATCATTTCCAGATGGTCAGAATTGAAGCGTCCATGAATAGTCCGACGAGCACTCAACTCTTCTTCTTGATTTCCTTTTTGGGTGAAACCATACGCACAAATAAGTCTGGGTTGTTGCAATAGATTGTCCGAAGCACTGTGTATGGCCTGATCATTAAAGAAAAAAACACCTCCCGCTTTTAGGGTAACTTCCTTTGGATTCCAGTTAAGCCCATCAAGATTGTCCTCGGCAGTATAGGTGTTATTCTTTTCCTTTGTCGCCCGAAATTCTGGGTCAACTGCCATTTTTTCAATTAAACAATGACTACCTGGAATTAACGTCGTTGCCCCACCCGAAGACTCAATATCGGCAAACGTCAGCCAAATACAAGCCGTCTTCCCTTCGTTTTCCAGAAAAGGTACGCGTGATAATCCATCAGTATGACCTCGCCAGTTTCCATCTTTTAAACACCCGCACACTTTCCCTGGAAAAGTAACGACAGGAAGGGGTTCAGCAGTAAGCCGAAACGAACCATCAATCATGTACGATACAACTTCCAATAATTTCGGATGTGTGGCAAAGCGAGCGATTTCAGGAATACTATGCTCAGGCGTCTTGAGTTGCCGTCGTGTTCCCCAGATACCGGCATAAGACTCTGGAGATTCAGGTCGAATCTTATCAAGCAGAATGGCCACACCCTCTTTTGCCTCTTCGATGGTAAGAACATTCTCAACGATTGCGTAACCTTGATTAATAAATTTTTGGCGATAATCCTTAATTTTCTTTTGTTTTGGCATATAACCTTCCCTATTTAAACTGTACCAAAAGATTATAGTTTGCTGTCGCTGAAAAAACGGGGTATTTCTAGGCCGAGTTCCCTACAAATTTATATAGCAGCACCGAAAACAATTATATCATGGCACGAGCGTATTCTATTATCCCCTGCTCCAAAATCTTATGCTTGAGGCTCTGGTTGCCCGCTTGTGCAGCAGCAAGCAACTGCCGCGACATGGCAAAAACGCCTTCGGGAGCACACTCTTTCTTTAGAGTTTTCCTTTGCCCTCCCCAAGTACTCATCCTAAGCATCATCATCCAAGGTCGCTCGTACTCTACCGCAAACAACAACTCGTTGACAAAACGCTTTTCATCACCCAAGCCACAAGCCTGCAGATATCCACGAGCAAAGCCATCCCTGAAGTCTAAAGCTGGATATTCAGGACGTCGGTGGTTCATCTGCACTTCGCTGAAAAACCACGCAATGTCCTCGACAGCGATCCCAATGCGACAGAGTTCCAGATCAATGATATAGAACTTCGGTCTGCCTCCCTCCTCTTTGGAGTGAGTCATCAACACGTTAAGCCAGTGAAAGTCACCGTGGACTAAGACTAGCCGCGAGCCAAGGTTACCCTCGAGGGGTGGGCGTGTCCACAGAGCGTTGAACTCGACCCAAACGTTCTCCAGATCCAGATCCTGTTTGCAGAGTCTCGGCAATACTTTATCAAACTCCCAAGGAGTGTAGCAGATGGGGACGACCCGTATAGCCTTATCAGCGTATACTGGAAGTTGATGCATCCGACCGAGTAACGCCCCAATTGCCACCGCATGCTCAATGTCATTTATAATCACATCAAAGTTGTCAAGCACGGGAACCATATCTTCGACCCACTCCTGAATCATAGCCTGCCCATCGGAAGCCAACACAGCAGGTCCAAGCCCTGCTTCACCGACGGCGTGGGTATACTGCACTAGTGAAGATGGTGGCATATAAGGTCCATTCTCGATCCTGCTTATCCATCCCTCATTCAAAAGCCTAACAAAGTAATCACCACTGCCATTCACGCTCGCCTTAAAGGTAGCCTTGTTGCAACCAAATTCGGTAGGAGACACGATGACATCAACATCCTCAGCACAGTTTGGAAGAAGTCGAATACAGGCGTCTTTGACTGCCAAGTTTTTAGATTCATCGTTTTTTTTATCCATTTCATTATCTTGCTCTTCTGACATTGAATCTCTCAAACACTCTGTCATCCCACGGGATTCGTCATTTACATTTATCGAAGCAACTACGTCATACTGCGTTATGACATTGATTGAACCGCATAAGGTAAGTTGTTGCTCAACAATATAATTGTCTAGAGATACTGAACAACATTCTTAAACTCATTGGTTGTCGATTGTTTCATTATTTGCCACCGCTAAAAAAGTGGAGGTATCCCCAGGTCGCCCTTTACATCTTAAGCCTGAATTCGACTGTCAAGGGACTAGCTTTGGTATTCTATCACGATCGCACTTTCGGGGTAAAGTGGTCGGAGCACTGGCAGGAATTAGTTGGTGAATTTGGGGCATAGCACCTAAACGGTAGGCCTCACCGTGTACGTCTAATTCTTAGTGGAAGGCTTATCTCAGGAGCGATAAGGCCAGATAACAACTAAGGGCAGCTGATACCCGCCTCCCGTACACGAGTTATCTATTGCGCGGGTTTGAATAACGAAATCAGGGGTGAAGAAAAAAATAGGTCTGAACCTTTTTTATAGGCTGAATTCAGGAAGATACAGAACGAGGAATGTTGACCGTGATTTGGCAACCCTGCCACAATTACCGGACTTGAAGAAATGAAGTTAAAATAACCAGAAACAAATCGTCTAGCTACAGAACTACCTTTATTAAACTATCTCCTTATACACAGTGAACCGTAACCTAGAACTGCACTGCACTGGAATTTGGTCTTCCCAATTTGCAAAATCATCCAAGGCTTGGCTCATACTTTGTGAAGGATTAGTTGGATTTGGCCTAAACAAGTCATTTGATAGGAATCAGCTATCAAGCAGAAAGTTGAAGATAACAGTATCAAATATAAGCCTACCCCGGATACCATATTTTTCTAGAATCATTGGGAGATCTTTGATAATTCCAAGCTTCATCGATTAATCGAGTTAGATCATAGTTCGGTTGCCAATCTAGCAGAAACTTGGCCTTCGTATTATCCAACCAAGTGCTATGGTACTCAGTCTTTACGCCCACGCTCGGCAGGCCACGGGTCTGTTTCAGATATTCAGCTACTTGGCCATAATCAACTGGCTGATCCATACAAATGTTGAACAACTGCTGAAAGGCCTTTGGATGGTCAAAAGCTTTCAGAATAGATGAGATGAGGTCTTGTACATGTACGAAGTTGCGTTTAATAGGTTGCCCCTCCATATCTAGCAAAATGGGAATCGTTTGTGATTTCATATATTGACTCGCTTTTTCGGGGCCAACTAATTCTATCCAACGAGGACCACCAAAAACATCTTCTCCAAAGGAAAGAGAAAACCTAAAATCATCCTTCTCCATAATCCAAGGGGCACGCAAGCAACAACCATTCAGATTATATTGGATATAGTACTGTTCCAGCATTACTTCCTCTAGAACCTTAGATAACGCATAACATCCCTGATATGGCATGTGATTCTGTTGTTCCGTAATAGGAATAGGATGAGGATAAACAAAGTGTCCCATTGCGGCATCACCACCAACCATTAGAAACTGTCGAAAACTGGAATTTTGGCGACAATTTTCTAGTAACCAAAATAGCCCTTTCACAGTGACATCGATGATATCGTTTGGTGTTTCTTTACAAGTGGCTAAATGCAAAACGTGGGTTATCCCATCCATAGCCTTATCCACGTCTGATTTACTAGCTAAACTTCCTTGAACTACGTCTAGTCTATCCCTCGATTCCAGCATCCGGTTATGACAGAATGCTCGTATACTACCGTCATCCCGTTCGGCAAGGAAACGCTGGATAAACGCCTGTCCAACTTTGCCAGTTGCCCCAGTAACCAATATTTTCATGCTTTTATTCCCTTATGGTGTGAATTGATTTCCTCCATTAAGTGTACTGCTAAACTCCCCTGATTTCGGGTATTGAATTTTTCCATATAGTCATGTGGGTCGAAAAAACAACTGTTATCGTATAAAAACGTGTACTTGCCGTTCCGATCCCAACCTAGATCTAATGCCATCTGGTTAAGATGCCAAAGTCGCCGACCAGCAGGCCATAAAATCCCATGCTGGCAATATGAGGTGTCAATAAAATAACGTCGAAAAGTTTCTCCCCCAGGTTTGGGGCGTCGAGCATGTTGCAAAGCTGAATGAACAATAACAAATGATCCGGGAGACAAGTTATCAATTGTGACTGAACCGGGCAGATCGTCATGCATGAATTGACGAAAAGCATCACGAGCCATAATCCGTTGATGCGATCCAGGTAAAACGAGTAGATCTCCAATTTCACCATTCAATCCATCCAAATATACAAACACATGTACCATCAAATGAGAACGGTTGGTTTGTGGTATCTGCTCATAGTCGTGATGCCAAGAGACACCCGGTTCACCTTTTCCTTGCCAGCGAGCATGAATATGGTGATGAGTAAAGGTCGTTCCCATCAAATCAGCAACGCGATCAACGACTATTGGTTGAGAAGTTAGTGGTCCTAACGAAGGAAAAACCATAAGATTCGTTTCCCCCTTGTTAGCGCGATTGATCATCAATTGATCAACGTCTTCTTTCAAAAGTTGGTTTAAGTTTTTGTCAAAAAAACCATTGAAGATTAGATAACCTTCCGAATTAAACCGATCTATTTCGGCTTGAGATAAACAGCAATTGCTCTTAATCCCATCCTTTGTCATAATTCCCTCCTTAGTATTAGGGTTGAAACGGGATAGGTTCTTCTCTTTCTTGGTTCATCTCGTAGGGTAGAACCCAAACCTGATCCCCGGTTTGGTCGGTAAAGTAGAGACGGGATTCAGAAAACTGATCCGGGTTCCCATCTGCCCAGAAGGCGTAAAAATCGGGGTGGGAATTCACTGGACGACGAGCATAGGTATGGTTGAAATGACTCCCTCTAGTCAGTTGTTTTTCCATTTCCCAATGTAGGCCCTGGTTCCGGCTAATCCAGATGGCCATTTCGCCACCCGTTCCCCAGTATTGTGGCCCTGGTTCGGTTGGAGCAACCAGTCGCCACAGGCCAGGCGAATCGGTATTCGACGATTTCTCTGGAGAATCAATGTATAGCGATCCCATATCGTAGTTGTGCGTTGATCCAGTGACCTGGTAAAACGTCCATTGGTTTCCTGTCCAATGAGCAATGGTCCAGATTCGTGGTTCGCCTGACGGGCCCGGTTTATGATCGTTGCTGGTGACAACCAAAATCACAGGGTTCCCCTCAGCATCCAAATCGATGTCTTTCATATAGACGAGTCGGCCTTCGGCCTGAAAATCCCTCACCAGAGCGGCACAGTGCGGATTGGTCATCGGTGTCTCAATTGGGATGCCATCAGCCGTTCGCCAGGTTTGTCCCATGTCGTCCGTCTGAACAAAGTAGAGGTTAGTACGGATATCGACATTTCCACCGGGATGCATATTAAAAGCGGTGATGATCCGACTTCCACGTCTACGACTGGTCTGGTAGTGACCTCCCATTCCTGCTAATTTCTGATGGGGTGTCCAATCTCGCCCATCGTGGCTGGTATTCCAGTAGAGTTCTCGTACACCCGTGTACTTGGTAAAGAGATGGACAAATCCCTCTCCTTCGATCCACCACGGTTGAGGGTAGGTCATCTCTTCTTCACTGATCAACTCAAACACATCAATACTGTAAGGTTCTAGGCTTCGATACTTGAACCCGGGGCGACGACGACCCCGTCCGCTGACAAAGACCCAGACATGTCCCGTCTCATCCAGCGCGATGCTTGGGTTATCGTGGGGGTCATCAACATTTTCCTTATCGTGCACAATCGTCGGTCGAGGTACTAGGCGGTGTGAGTGATCGTAATAGGAGGCCATCGCCAGTAGATGTCTTTGCCCTTCTTTGGCCCCGCCGTAAACAAAAAAGGTTTTCTCAACCTCAGGCGCGTAGATAGCCATCGGCACATGCTTGGCGGTATAGGTTCCCAGTCCACCCGAGTATTTATCTCCCTCTTCGGAGAATTGATTCAGAGTAAACCAGATTCCTTGGTAGCCATCAGCTTTTTTAGAAGTATTCAATGGAACTGTGCTCCTTTCAGCCCACGAGCCCAAGATTGCAGCCAAAATCATAACTGCGGCGATCAACAGGTTGAAAATGGGTCGAAGAGTCATTAGGATTATTTTCTGGATAAAGTTTAGAAAATTTTTGATACAGATCTTAAGAGCTTATTTGTTGGAATGTGGTAACTTACCATAAGACTTCATCTAAAGGTAGTCAAGTAAAAATGAGCAATCATATAAACTGAGCGGGTAAGAGCTAAACTAAGAAGAGACTAGCCAGTGCCAGTGCCAACCACTGCCGACAACAGAGTGATTTATCTGGGTTGGTGGTGGGTGTTTTTCTGTATGATGGGAGAAGAAAGAGACGAGTGGAGAGAAGGAAAAGGGTACCAACCGGTGATGATACCCGCCTTATTACCCCGTACCCGATATGTTCCAGATACGAGTTTGAAACCTTCAGTCGCGGTAAGGATTCACGTATTTAATGATGCGAGACATTGGCCGTTTTACTCTGCGTTTGGCCGCCCACCGTCACCATCACAAGATAGTAAGCCCGTAGCTGTCGAACCAAACTGTGTCAATTGCCATAGATGAGAGCAGCATGAGTTTCGAATTGTCTAGGATGAAGGATGGTCGATCCTGCAACGGCTGCCGGCTGTTTTTATGGCCGATTGACCAGTGTCAGTGGTCAGGTGTAGCCACACATGGATCCAGGTAATTAATTCAGATCTACTAGGCATCAAAACCCGATCAAGTCACCTCTCCAATCCTGATGAAACGCTACTGAAAGTATGAAACATCCCAAATAGCGGCTTCGGCTTCAGCTTTACTCATTACCCATTCTCTATCCACCCAGTGGCGTAATAGTTGCTTGACTGGCTGCGGAAACAACTCGTAGACTTCGCTCCTGAGGTAGGGCCAGTGGCCGGTAGGCGTGTGCCCAGCTTGGGTCTGTATCCGATGTTCAACTGAGTGTGGACGTCGAGCGTGACAATTGAGCCACCAAGGGGCATAGTTAACTCCCCAGAATACTCGGTCTGATGCGCTTCGATTTGTGCCTCCTTTATGCCATAGTCGACCGTCGAACACCAACACGCTGCCCGCCGCAGCCTCCACTTGATACTCGGTTGGGCGTGCTTGTTTCAATTCCGGATAACCATTGGGGTTTTTCCCAGCTTTATGTGTGCCCGGTGCGACGATGGTTGCTCCATTTTGTTGGCTAAATTCCGTCAACATCCAAAAGGTTGTCAGGTTAATTACTACGTCGGGTAGTTGACCTTCGATATAAGATCCCCCTGACTGACCCCAGGGCCAGTCTACGTGTAGACCACCTGGAGGGTCTGGTTCAGCCTGGG
>JYMV01020791.1_pt1 | contig 12717 bp, 5 predicted proteins | sample 338911 | NCBI WGS metagenome assembly JYMV01 (sample SAMN03354496, study PRJNA234377) | hydrothermal vent metagenome | biome: Deep sea; feature: Hydrothermal plumes at the Eastern Lau Spreading Center, Western Pacific Ocean; material: Seawater | place: Tonga | collected 2009 | depth 2000 m m | reverse complement strand
GGACCTGCCCTCCGGAAGGTGTTGCAGTAGCAGTTCCGTCATTGCCCCCGTTACAGGTTACATCCGAAGAGGTTGCAGTAACCGTCGGCCCTCCAGTGTTGAAGATGGTAACTGACGCAGCATTTGCACAGAGATTTGCATCAGTAACAGTGACGTCATAAGTCCCCGCAGGCAAGCTGGTTGCAGATGAATTCGTTTGGCTGAAAGTATCTGACCAAAGATAGTTATATGATGGCGTTCCACCTGTTACAGACACCGAAGCCACTCCATCTGAATTGCCACAGGATGCATTGGCTCCACTGGTTGTGAGTCCCAACACGGCAGGTTCTGTAATGGTAACCGTTGAAGTTGTCACACAACCCAAAGCATCGGTTGCTGTAACGGAGTAAGTTCCGGGAGCTAAGTTGTTTGCTGTGGCATTGGTTTGATTCGCCGGGTCATTCCAGGAATAGGTATACGGTGTACTTCCTCCTGTTATGGCAACCGTAGCAGATCCATCAGTATCACCATTACAAGTTGTATTGGTACTGCTGCTTATATTGGAGAACACACCACCCCCGTCAAATACTTCAAGTGTATTCACGCCCGTACATCCAGCTGCGTCGGTTACAGTTACAGTGAACAAACCTGCGCACAGGTTGTTGGCAGTACTATTGGTTTGAGAGCTGGGGTCACTCCACAAGAAGGTGTACGGAGCAGTTCCACCTGATGCAGACACAGAAGCATCCCCATTGCACACCCCACAGTTAGTGTTCGTCAAACCTGTTGGACTGACTGTAATTCCCGCACCGGCATTCACCGTGGTACTCGCATTACCAGTACAGCCGTCAGCATCGGTTACAACAGTATTGAAGATTCCATCACACAAACCATTCGCTGTTGCGTTTGTTTGAACTCCAGGATCATCCCAGAGATAAGTAAAAGGAGAGACTCCATTAGTTACCGCCACTACTGAAACGCCATCGCATGCGCCGGTGCAGCTCGCATCAGTGTTGGTATGGCTCAAAGTTATTGCTGCAGGTTCTGTTACCATTACCTGGTCCGTAGAAAAACATCCTGACGCGTCCGTGGCCGTAACCGAATAGGTGCCAGCGGCGAGGTTGATTGCTGTGGCATTGGTCTGTGCTGAGGGGTCGTTCCATAGGTAAGTGTATGGGGCAACACCGAGTGAAGCAAGTGCCGTCGCAGATCCATCATTGTCTCCGTTACATGTGGTATTTGTACTTGACGTAACACTTACTGTTGGCACCGTATTGCTAACTACCACATTAGCCGTGGTTGTGCACCCGTTGGCATCGGTAATTAAGCAGGAGTAATTGGTCGCGCTCAAGCTGGAGGCCGTAGCGGTGGTTTGAGCACCTGGGTCATTCCACAAATAAGAATATGGAGCAACGCCGTTAGTTACGGTCACCGAAGCTACGCCATCATTATTGCCACAGTTAGCATCTGTCACACTAGATGTAAAACTCAGCGCACTAGGCTCCGTAATCGCAACAGAAGTGTTTCCAAGACATCCATTGGCGTCTGTCACTGTAACAGAGTAAGACCCTGCACACAGTGATGAGATCGAGGTAGTTGTTTGCGAGTTGGACCACAAGTAGGTATATGAAGGTAATCCCATAGTAACTGAAACCTCAGCGTCCCCATCACAGTCACCATTACATCCAACATTGGTCGCATTTAGAATACTCGGTACCGGTTCTTGGTTGATAGTGGCTACAACAGGTGCCAGCTCACTTCGGCAAGTAGGATCACGAATTTCCCAGTTGTAATAATAGTACCAAAAGTCCGGATCAGGGATATTGTTTCCGGTTATTGAAATCAATCCGGGTATGGTATAAGGATATACAGGTCCCGTGTTATTCCTGAACATTTCTGACATACCACTGGTTCCCAATTGATAGTCAACACCAATGCTTACATCGAAATCCAGAATAAAATTGTGCCAACCTGCCGGAATATTGATATTGGTATCCTGCAACACCAAACCACCAGAGTTCCTGAGCTCAATTGTTCTGAAACCAGAAGTGAAGGCATAGAGATCCACGGACACAATCGTAAATGGACTCATACAATCAAAAATCAGATAGTAGTTCGTATTAGTATGGTTTCCTCCTGTCCCAATCGAAGTATCTACCGGGCCTATATATTGAGAAGCAGGAATGATTACATCCTCTACATAGTATGTCGTATTTGCAGACAAGGATGGTGTAGTGTAAGAATTTCCGGTAGCTATGGGATTAACACCCGTAGAATCTGCATACCAATTCAGCGTACCTGATCCTGTAGCTGAAAGAGAAACACTTCCACTACCGCATCTGGACGCTCCGGTAGTTGTTGGAGCCGTTGGTTTATTCACCACGATGTAGGCTGTCTTTGTCAGCGAATCAGAGCCAAAACCGTTGGCCGTAACAAGCTTCACCGCATAAGTTCCCGCTACAGTGTACACATACGAAGGATTTTGTTCAGTTGATGATCCTCCGTCCCCAAAATCCCAGCTCCAGGATGTTGGTCCGTCAGTCGACAAGTCGGTGAAGTCTACATCACCTGTACATGTCACTAGAGTATTCGCAGAAAAGTCTGTCGAAGGAGGTTGGTTGGGCATAGTACAGTTCCACTGGATCTCAAATCCATCCCCATTGACAAGCGGATCGGCATGGTGGTATATGGTAATAGAACCAACAGTAGAAGTTAGAGGACTACCTGGCGGTCCCGTTGTATTGCAATACCTGCCGAGGGAAGGTGAGCTGGTATTGGGCCCATCAAAGAATTCTACATAATCATAATCACATGGGACAGATCCGCCACTACCAGGTTCTATATCAAATGAAACGATGGTCAGCGAAACAGAGGATGCCCCTGGCGGAGCTATAGTAATTTGAGTATTTGTTGCATCAGCATACGTTCCGGTCCCTCCTCCATTATCGAACAGCGTCCCGGCACAGGCAGTTTGAGTTGATCCTGATCCCGAGAAAGGCAAATTAACTACGCATGGCAGCAGAGAGTCTATGGTAATATAAGCCACTTGTGTGATGGAATCGATTCCACATGGGTTTCCATCTGCGATTAGTTTGACCGAATAGCTACCATAGTTCATGTAGGTATTGGATGGATTGGCCAGGGTATCCGTATTTCCATCCCCGAAATCCCAATAGAAGGTGCCACCATTGGAACTGTTGTTCTGGAACATGGCCGTGAAAGGCGCGGAACAAGAAGTTGTTGGATTCGCCATGAAGTCCGCTGTAACAGTTGAGTCAAATGCTGCTCCTACACCTACCGCATACCAGGCATCAGTAGTTGTCACCACCTCCGGGCTGCATGCTCCGAAAAGGTCAATTGCCGATTGAATAGCATAAAACCTGGCGTCAGCATATTGTGAGTTTGACCAGAGGTAGACCGTATTGTTTCGGAAGGCCACTGCACCTGCATCAAATATGCCTAGAGGAGTAATATTATAACTATCACCATTATCGTTGGTGCCCGAACCACCATTTGCCAGTAGGTAGTACCAGAAATTCTGAACACCACTGTTGGTATGGACACCTCCATTATCACCTGTACCAGTGGCCCAATTTGTGCCCAAATATGTATCCGGGTCTCCGTAGGCTTTCGGATTTGACATGGAGCGTAGTGTAACGCCGATGTCTTCACCAACCAACCAATTGGCTTGCGAAGGTTTTCCATACCATTCTACCGAAGTGCCAAAAATATCCGAAAAAGACTCATTCAACGCTCCTGACTCATAAGAGTAAACAAGATTGGAAGAGAAATCAGTAAGGCCATGTGTTATTTCATGGCCAGTAATATCGAGCGCTGTGAATGGGTTGTATGATCCAGAACCATCTCCATAGGTCATTCTTTGCCCATCCCAGAAAGCATTGCTATACGAATTTTGATAGTGCACATAACTCAAGAGGGCCATGCCCGCATTGTCAATGCTATTACGGCCGTGATCTAACCAAAAATAGTCATAGGTCATTTCTGCACCCCAGTGTGCATCTGTAGCCACTTCATCCTGATTCGCATTCACGTTGTTCCAAAAGTTGTCAGCGTCTGTGAAGTCTACAGCATTGCCATAGTTTGAGCCTTCATTTAGATCGTATGTCTCAATGCCGCCACCTCTGCCAGTTTCGCGCAACCTGTAGGTGCTGCCAGTAAAATCAGTGGTGAATGATTGTGTGCCGCTATATGCTGTTACGGCAGTACCGACCACATCGGCAATATGAATCTTGTCATTAACAAAGAGCACATCTCCGTTCATTGCATCGATGTAGATCTCACTTCTGGAAAGCGGCTCATGTGCATACACATTGAATTTATATGCCATCTTGTAAACATTCCCGTTAGGAATCGTTGGAAGATAAACCAATTCGCCCAAAGGATAATAACTTGCACCGAGCTGATCCGTTTGCCGTTTCAGCAATGCTTCTTCTTTCGGCAGGTCCCACTTATATGTGTTGGCTCCCACATGTGCCAGTGCTTTTATTCTTGCCTGATCTCTGTTTAATGCGGGACTATCAGGCACATCAATATCTCTGAAAATGACGCCGTGGACGGAGGTTATCTTGCCATCAAGCTCATGCGCAACATACCTTGACCATTCCAGAGGAATGGCGTTGTAATACAGCTGGTATTTGTGGTGTACATAGCCAAGGTTGTCGGTTTCAGATTGTTGGAGCTTCAGGCTCATGCCTCTGCCTAAACGCAGCATTTTTGCAACCCAAAGATTAAAAATGTCTTTGTCCAGTTCTAAACCTGGCTCAAACCTGACAAATTCGGGAATTGGCGTTGTTGAACGCATTTTTACAAGCTGGCCGCCAGGCACTATATTTTTGGCTTCCGGACCGTGGTAAATTTGTGCATTGCCAAGATAAGGAGTGCATACAGCTATCGCAAGTAGACTAGTTAGAAGATATGTCGGTTTCATGGGGATTGATTTGAAGGCATTGTTAAAATCAAGGGTACTTTACTTTCCGAAAGGTAGCGAAACCAAATGAAAAAGTCAATCTGTTCCTGAAATAATGGCTAAATTTGAATCAGATGAGAAAGGTTAAAACATATCCAATTGGCAGCAGTGAAAAGGTAAAGCGAAAAATACTTCGCTGGGCGCAAAAATTCGAGCAATTTTCCGTGTTGGAAAGCAATACTTTGAGTCCTTCACGGGTTGGGTTGGATAAATACAGTTGTCTGGAATGTATTGTTGCTGTTGGTGCGCATTCTGAATTGATAGGAGTTGGGGGCGATGATTTTGAAAGTCTGAAATCCTATGTAGATAAAACCGGTGACTGGTTGTTTGGGTATCTCACCTATGATTTAAAGAACCAGCTGGAGGACCTTAAATCAGAGAATGCTGATTTTCTCAAATTCCCGACACTTCATTTCTTTCAACCTGAAATCATTATTGAATTGAGTAACGAGGTGTTGAAGATCAGCTATTTGGAAGATGCAGACAATACTGAACACATTGATAAGGTCTTCGAAGAAATTTTAGATTGTGAGATAACTAAAGAGAAGCCCCCATTCATCGAGGTAAAGTCCAGATTAGTGAAGGAGGATTATCTGCAATCGGTCAATAAACTCAAAGGACACATATCGTATGGTGACATTTACGAAGTGAACTTTTGCCAGGAGTTTTATTCCACTAACGTACAGGTTGCTCCACTGCCAATTTATGAACGGCTCAATGATATTTCTAAAGCTCCATTTGCTTCGTTCTACCGCAATGGCGCTCAATATCTTGTATCGGCTAGTCCGGAGAGGTTTATGAAGAAAAAGGGCAATATACTAATCTCTCAACCGATCAAAGGAACAAAAAGAAGGGGTGCTTCAGCCGAATTGGACTCGGTATATAAAGAAGAGCTGGCAAAGAGTAAAAAAGAGCGAAGTGAAAATGTGATGATCGTCGACATTGTACGGAACGACCTTGCTAAATCTGCAGTAACGGGCTCTGTGGAGGTTGAAGACTTGTTCGGTATCTACACCTTTGAGCAGGTGCACCAGATGATTTCAACGGTCAAATGCGTATGCAGGGATGACGTACATCCAATTGATGCCATTAAAGCGGCTTTTCCTATGGGATCGATGACCGGAGCACCGAAAATCAGGGCTATGCAACTCATTGAGGAATATGAGTCTACCAAGAGGGGTTTGTACTCTGGGGCGGTAGGCTATATTACCCCAAACAAAGATTTTGATTTCAATGTGGTGATTCGGAGTATTCTCTATAATTCAGAGGCGGCTTATCTTTCGTTTATCGTAGGTGGTGCGATTACCGATATGGCTGAAGCCGAAGCGGAATATGATGAATGCATGGTGAAAGCCAGGGCCATGTTCGATGTTTTGAATGTGAACGAAGCGGTGCACTAAAATGGAGATTCGGTTCAACAAATACATTTCTGAAAATGCTCTCTTTGACAAGAGTACCAAGGTCTTGGCAGCCGTTAGCGGCGGTGTGGACTCCGTGGTTTTGGTAGAGCTTTTGAAAAGAACGGAAATGGATTTCGGCATTGCCCATTGCAACTTCCAGCTTCGGGGTGATGAATCTGAAGCAGATGAAGCTTTTGTAAAACGTCTTGCCAAAGACTGCGGCGTTGCCTTGCATGTGAAGAAATTTGAGACGGGTGAATATGCCAGGAAGCGCAAGCTATCAGTTCAAATGGCGGCGAGAGTATTGCGATACGATTGGTTTGAGACGGTTAGGCTGAAAGATGATTATAGTGTTATTGCAACAGCGCATCATTTGGATGACAGCATTGAAACCTTCTTTTTGAATCTGGTACGTGGCACTGGCATTAGAGGGTTAAGTGGTATCAAACCAAAGAATGGGAATGTGGTTAGGCCGTTACTATTCGCTAAGAAAGACGAGATTATTACCTATGCCAGTCAGGCCAATTTGACTTTTCGGGAGGATGCTTCCAATGTGGAGGACAAGTACAACCGCAATTTTATTAGACACAATGTCATTCCGCAATTGGAAAAGCTGAATCCAAATTTCGTGGAGAGCATGCAGGAAACGATGGGTAGGTTAGCGGTATGCAAGGAAATATATCAGCAGGCTATATTGGAGATGAAAGCCGATATTGTGGAGGAGGGCGCAACAGTTAAATTAAAGATTGCAAAGCTGAATGCGCTGTCTTCATTGAATTATAGTCTCTTCGAACTTATTTCAAGATATGGATTCACCAGCTCTGATGTGTCCGACATCGCTGCAGCGTTAAACGGAGCGCCTGGAAAGCAGTTTTTCTCGGGCTCGCACAGGCTGATAAAGGACCGGGATTATCTTCTAATTGTTCCAATTGAAGGGAACTTTGATGAGGTCATCACGATAGAAGAAGGCACCACCAACATTTCAAAACCAATCGCTTTGACCTTCGAATTGCGGGCACGCGATGGATTGGTGATACCTCGGTCTGATCGCAAAGCATGCCTTGACCATGCGAAACTCAAATACCCGTTGACTCTTAGAAACTGGAACGAGGGAGACTCCATGCAACCGCTGGGTATGGGAGGGCGCAAGAAGCTCAGTGATATTTTTATTGACCAGAAGATTCCATTGAATGAAAAAGAAAATATATTTGTTCTGGAATCAGAAGGTGAAATAGTTTGGGTTGTGGGCCATAAAATTGATGACCGCTTTAAAACAACAGATGCTACCGAGCAAGTCTGTGTGATTGAATTGTCCAATGGAGGGTAAAACAGAAATTCTTTTTGATGAGAAGCAGTATTTAGGGTACAATCGATACTCCAATGTACGCCGTTTCATCCTCGGAATGTTTTTTTTCATTGCATATTTTTGGCGTGAGGAGCACGATAAGAATGGAGAAGTTCTGTTTTTGATGGGTGTTGCAATAATGCTGATCTCCGTGTTGCTCATGTTCGTCCTTCACTTGCATACCAAGGTAACGGATCACAGCATCATATTGGATGGCCTATGGACGTCTAAAAAGGTAAAAATTGATCTGGGAAGTATTGTTTCCGCGAGAGCTGTGCCATCAAGAAAATTCTTATTGAGTAGACCAGTATATAATCTTCACAGGAAGGGAGCCATTAAATTCTATTGTCGTGGAAAGGAAGGGGTTGAATTGATTGATAGTGATGGTCTGGTCTATATTATTGGTAGTCAAATGAGTGGACAACTTGTGGAATTGCTTAAAGAACTGATTGCCAAGAACAAATCGACTACTCCATCGACGTCAGGCGAGGATTAGATTGGCCCTCTTTCAATCAGGAAAATCAACATTGTCCTTTGTAAACACCCCGACATTATCGTGTATAATTTTAAGTACTTTTGGGCGTTGTAGTCATTGAAATAATCGATGGAATGAGAAGAATTAGGAACATATTGATTGCCATTGTCGCAACGGTTTTTTCTGCATCCGCGCAAGATGGCAGTATATCTTTAGGGGAGGCCGAGATATTTGAACCGGTTAAGTGGGAATATGAGGTGGATGCCCTCGGAGGCCAGGAGTATGAGCTCATTTTCAAGGCGACCATTGACGATGGCTGGCATGTGTACTCACAGTTCGTTAAAGAAGGCGGCCCGATTCCCACATCATTTGGTTTTGATTCAATTCCTGAAATAGAATTCCTTGGCCTGGTAGAGGAACGCGGTGAGTTGGAGACCAACTTCGATCCAAATTGGGACCTGGAGTTAAAGCAGTTCAGCCATCAGGTGGCGTTTGTTCAAAGGGTGAAACTTAACTCTGATAATGTCAAGTTCGGTGGATATTATGAATTCATGACCTGTGATGACGAAAGGTGTCTTCCGCCAGAATACATCGAGATTGATGTAGAGTTAGGTAGTGGGGGAACGCGTTTTGCGGTACGGGAAATATTGCCTCCAGAGGGGCCTGATTCCACGAAAAGCAAGAATAAATACAAGCTAGAAACCATAGACTTGGACAACCCGGTTAACGATTGCGGCGAAAAACGTGAAGAGCAGACGCTGTGGGGAATATTTATACTGGGGTTGTTAGGTGGCTTTATTGCGCTGTTGACGCCGTGTGTTTTCCCAATGATTCCGCTAACGGTGAGCTACTTTACCAAAGGAAGCGGGAATAAGAAAAAGGGGGTATTTAACGCTATACTCTACGGGGCCTTTATCATGCTGATATACTTTCTGTTGAGTACTCCTTTCCATTTACTTTCCGATGTCGACCCTGAGGTGTTGAACAGGATATCCACTAATCCGTGGTTGAACCTCACCTTCTTCGCTGTCTTTGTAATCTTCGCAATTTCGTTCTTTGGATATTTTGAGATTACACTGCCCAGCAAATGGACCAATAAGGCCGATAGCGCATCGGATATTGGGGGCATGATTGGAATCTTTTTCATGGCACTAACGCTTGCGCTGGTTTCTTTTTCGTGTACAGGCCCTATTCTCGGCACTTTATTGGCTGGCACTTTGAGTTCTGAAAGTGCTGGGGTTGTCAGCTTTTTGGGGATGGATCTTCAGATGGTGGCTGTGAAACTATCTGTCGGAATGACAGGATTTGGACTGGCGCTAGGTTTGCCATTTGCGCTTTTCGCAGCATTTCCCGGATGGCTTGCTTCACTTCCACAGTCTGGTGGATGGCTGAATTCAGTTAAGGTGTTTTTTGGTTTTGTGGAGGTAGCCCTGGCGGTGAAGTTCTTCTCTAATGCAGACCTCGTTGAGCAGTGGGGACTCCTCAAAAGGGAAACCTTCTTTGCCCTCTGGTTCGTTACGGCGATTGCAACGGGACTTTACTTCTTTAACAAGATCAAATTTCCGCATGATAGCCCTGGTACCAAGGTGTCCAAATCAGGTTTTGTGATGGGTACATTTGCCATAGCTTTTGCTATCTATCTGCTTCCGGGTATGTGGTCAGGTGGTTGGTGGAATCATAATGCCTTAAGCGGATTCCCGCCGCCGAAATATTATAGTTATTTTGAGCATAAGGAGGAAATCGACATTTTCTATGATTATGATGAAGGTATGACGCATGCCCGGGAGGTCAACAAACCTGTCATGATTGACTTCACGGGCTGGGCCTGCGTGAATTGTAGAAAGATGGAAGACAATGTATGGCCGGAAGAAGAGGTCAAGAAGATACTCAGTGAGAAGTATGTGATAATTTCTCTTTATGTTGATGAGAAGATAGTGTATTCAGAGGAGGAGCAGGAGGTGGTTGAAGTGCCTACCAGTGATGGTGGTGTAAAACTCAAGAAACTGCGCACAGTAGGTGACAAGTGGAGCACGTTGCAAACGCTAACGTTCGCAAGCAATACCCAACCATATTACGTGCTTTTGGATACGGATACCATATTATTGGCTAACCCCATTGGATACAGCTATGCCCAGGATGTGGATCGGTATGTCGAATACTTAAATTGTGGACTGGATGCTTTTGCGAAACAGCAGATGCAGACAGAAGAGCCAGAAAGCGGAGGGTCACTTTTCGATTAGAAACGCATATGTCTCACGATCAAACACAGCGAAATTTTGAGGCTGCCCGGGATGCCTTGGAGCAGTTTATGACGGATGAGTCCTATTCAAGGATAGAATCTGCAGGGAGGTTATTGGTTGCAGCCTTCAATGAAGGCAAGAAAGTAATTTCTTGCGGCAACGGAGGTTCCATGTCAGATGCTATGCATTTCGCAGAGGAGCTGTCAGGAAGATTTAGGGATGATCGAAAGGCATTGCCTGCATTGGCCATTTCTGATCCAACTCACATCACCTGTACTGCTAACGACTACGGATACGAACAAATATTTTCACGGTATGTGGAAGCGGTGGGTGCGGAAGGGGATGTGCTACTCGCCATAAGCACGAGTGGAAACTCGGAAAATGTACTCAAGGCCATGGATGCCGCACAGAAAAAAGGGATGAAGATCATTGGCCTTACCGGCAAAGGAGGCGGTAAAATGGCGGATAAATGCGACATAGAAATTCGTGCCCCACACTGCGATTATGCCGACCGCGCGCAGGAAATCCACATTAAAGTGATTCATTCTTTGATTCACTTTGTCGAACTCGAAATTTTCTAATACTTTAGCACCGTGGAATCTAGCGGTGATAACAGCAAGAAAGTCGGCGGATTACTTTTCGTAGGCTGTCTTTTTCTGGGAATTGGTATTGGGATGTACCTGGAAAATCTCCAAGCAGGAACTATGATCGGATTAGGAGTCGGATTTTTAGCCATGGCCGCGACCAGACTGAAGAGCAATAAGTAAAGCTCGAAAGCTCCCAAGTTTCTTGATTTAAAAATATCGCAAGGCGTAATGCTGATGCTGTTTATATGGTCCAAGGTCTTTTAGTAAGCCTTGACCTGAAAATGTGTGAATGCGATTAAACATTAATATATTATGTTAGTAAAAACTTACGGCTCTGCCGTGGCTGGAATTGATGCCACGACGATCACCATTGAAGTCAATTTAGGGCAGGGAATCAATTTCTTTATGGTTGGCTTGCCCGACTCAGCGGTTAAGGAGAGCCAACAGCGCATAGACGCGGCCCTTAAGAACAATGGATTTAGAATCCCTGGCAAAGGGATAACTATTAATATGGCTCCGGCTGATATTCGCAAGGAGGGATCGGCGTATGACCTTCCTATCGCTTTGGGCATCCTGGCTACGGCTGGCGACGTGGCTCCTGAGGAACTGGGAGAGTATATTATCATGGGGGAACTGTCACTTGATGGTAGTCTTAATCCAATTAAAGGGGTACTTCCGATTGCCATTCAGGCTCGCAAGGAGAAGTACAAGGGGTTTATTTTGCCTAAACACAACGCAACGGAAGCGGCCGTTGTTGATGATCTTGAAGTTTATGGCGCCGACAATATTATTGATGTGATCAGTCATATCAATGGAGAGAAGACCATGGAAAGAACCGTTGTGGATACGCGGCAGGAATTCTATTCTCAACTGAATGATGTCGAGCAGAATTTCTCTGAGGTTAAAGGGCAGGAGAACATCAAGAGGGCTTTGGAAATAGCGGCAGCAGGAGGGCACAATGCCATATTGATAGGGCCTCCCGGTGCTGGCAAGACTATGCTGGCCAAGCGTCTTCCAACAATTTTGCCTCCCCTTAATTTGCACGAGGCTTTGGAGACGACTAAAATCCACTCGGTAGCCGGCAAAATGGGCAAGGGCGCCTCATTGATTGCAGCGAGGCCATTTCGATCTCCTCATCATACCATTTCAGATGTAGCGCTAGTAGGGGGAGGGAGCTTTCCGCAACCGGGAGAGATCTCATTGGCGCATAATGGAGTCTTGTTTTTGGATGAGCTTCCTGAATTTCAAAGGACCGTGTTAGAGGTAATGCGACAACCGATGGAGGAGCGGACAGTGACCATCTCAAGGGCTAAGATGACTGTCGATTATCCGGCGAGTTTTATGTTGATCGCCTCAATGAACCCCTGCCCATGCGGCTATTACAACCATCCCGACAAGGAGTGTATGTGTGCACCAGGGGTTGTTCAGAAGTACCTCAACAAGATCTCCGGACCCTTGCTGGACAGAATTGACATCCATGTAGAGGTAACACCCGTCCCGTTCGATCAGCTTTCTGGATCCAGGATGGCAGAAGCCAGTGAGGATATCCGTGAACGGGTAGAAGCAGCCCGAATTATTCAGGGAAAGCGATTTGTAGATACTGAAGGAGTCCATTGCAATGCCCAGATGTCGACAAAGGCACTGAGAAATTTATGTGTGATAGATTCAGCTGGGCTGAATTTATTAAAAACTGCGATGGATCGG
>JYMV01040378.1_pt1 | contig 12724 bp, 11 predicted proteins | sample 338911 | NCBI WGS metagenome assembly JYMV01 (sample SAMN03354496, study PRJNA234377) | hydrothermal vent metagenome | biome: Deep sea; feature: Hydrothermal plumes at the Eastern Lau Spreading Center, Western Pacific Ocean; material: Seawater | place: Tonga | collected 2009 | depth 2000 m m | reverse complement strand
TGAAGGTATAAGAAGCCCCCCCCTCGGTCTGCCAATATGGAGACGTGACCATATAATTGTTGGCCCATGCGCCGTCACCATCGTTAAAATCTCTACTTGCATTTGTAGCTGTAATAGCATCTCCAAAAGCGTTGCCTGCCAAAAGTGCAAGCAATGCGGTCATTACGATACCGATAAAATATCGCTTTAAGTGCTTGATTTTCATTGTTTTCTACTCCTGTATATTCAAATTGATATATTCAAGTGAATTAAAATTTAAAATATAACGGTATTCGTTTGGACGGACCGTCACGGTTTCTCTCACCACCCCCTTTTCTGATTAAAAACACGTTAATATTTAATAGTAGTCGTTATTTTTTCCCTTAAAAACATTGTAATTGATCAACCAACATCCCTAAACGGCATTACCATTAAGGGGCGTCGTGCAAAAACCAATGCTTCAGCTATAAAATAACACTACTCAGCTATCCTATCGGTCGATAAGGCCTATATCTTAAAAATAATTAACGCTTTTTATGTTTTAAGGCATCTATTTTATCTCTTATTTTTTTAAAAATTTTAATACTTTTCAAATGATTTAGGGGATCCAACCTGAACCGATATCTAGCTCATTGAATTTTATAGACTTATATTATTTATCAACGTTTTTATCGGTTGCCTATAGCATCGGTGCGTGATCTACCTGATATCCTCATATATTCTTAAAATTAAGATAGCCACCAGACCCTATGGTTCAGATATCGCAGGCTAGCAAAATGGCCCCTTCAAATCATATGGAAGAATCTACGCTACCATCCCAAAAATATTGGGTTGATTCTTATCTTTAAAGATTATTTTGGCTTCGTAATTAATGAAATATCAATAGTATTGATAATATAAACCTCATCTCATGATTGTAAAATTCTGAGAATACCCCAATGGAATGGGGGTTAGGTGGTTTCAAATATTAAAACCTGCCATCGATCAGACGAGCCGGTCAAATATTTTTAAAATTGGGAAAACCGGCCAGATTGTTTATAATCTTCTGGCTGGTACGGCGTCGTTCGTTTTAAAGTTCGTTGATTAGAATGTGAGTCCAACAAAATCATATTTAACTTAGGGTCACTCCAATCTAAAAATCAAGTTTTCTCAAAGATTCTGAAACTCTCAGACCTGACTCGTACTTCAACCAATTCCTTAAAATATATCTGAACTTTTTTAAAACATAATGCAACTATGGCAGAAGATTTCGGTTCTTATTTAAAATCTGAACGTGAACTTCGGGGTGTCACCCTGGATGAATTGTATTCGAAAACTAAGATTCCAGTTCGCCATCTACGGGCGCTGGAAAACAACCAGTTTGATGAACTACCCGAAGAGGTGTTTATAAGAGGATATATTCGATCGGTCGCTAAAGTCATTGGCGCTCAAGAGGATGAAGTGCTCTCTACCTACATGGACATAAAGAAAACTGCTCCTTCCATAGACACCAATAATCCAAGCACCCTAAATCAGAAGCATTCCACGCTCGACCCAAAATTTATTTTTGTACTGAGCCTTACCGTTTTATTTTTATCGGGGGTCGTGTGGGGTATAAATACTCTAATTCACAAGTTCAATAAGGATTCAACAGAATCTATCCCCACACTGTCCCAGCAAAAACAAAACAAGACGAAAGAAGAGCCTGTAAAGAATTTACCTGCAACGGTGAATAATGAAGATCCCGAAGAAAAACTAAATACAAGTGAAGCTTCCACCTCATATACGGAGAGTATTATGCCGTTGAAGTTGACCATCAGGGTCAAGGGCGACGTCTGGTTTAATATAATGGTGGATGATTCTCCAGTCGAGAGCTTTGTACTCACAAGAGGATCTGAAAAAATATTTTATGGGAAAAAACAATATCTCATAAACGCTGGCAATAAAAATTTAATCGATCTTACACTCAATGGTACGGCAATAAATTTCCCGAATGGAAACAAAGAAGATATCGTGACAAATTTTACCATCAACGCACAACTCGTTGAGTGAGCTCTGTCAGCACCAGGTTAACTGTTTACCTGTATTAAATATTTATTTTTTCAGTTTTAAAGAAATTGCTGTATGAAGCGAGATATGTCATAACCCTTAATTTCATCTAAGAAATTTTCATGAACGAAGCATCCGGGCCTACTAAACTCACAGGAGCCAAGCAAATCGCTTACTGTACCTGCATGCAATCAGCTCACTGGCCTCACTGTGATGCTACTCACCATACAAAATTATAGAACTAGATAAAGATAAAACCTATATGTTATGTAGATGCTTCAAAAGCAAAAATAAACCTTTCTGCGATGGTTCCCACCTAAATACCAAGCCTGACCGTTGATCCCACCTCTACAATTCATTGCACGGCCATTCAATGTAAAAAGAAGCCTGCTATGAACTCAATCGCTAAGATTGTGTCTTTGTGCTGGGTTCGATGTTTTATCCTGTTCTTATATCTTCTTATATTGAACGGATGTTTCTCATCAATAGCTCCAACTAAAGATGAAATGGTTCTTATCCCCGATGGAGTATTTACCATGGGATATAATATTGACAATAAAAAAGAGTGGGGCGATACCGATGAAGAACCAGTCCATAAAGTATTTTTGAAATCATACTATATTGATCGGTATGAGGTGAGTGCCTCTCAATTTTCAAATTTTTTAAACCAACATCAAAAACAATCATCACTCTATTTTCAGCCTGGTTTGGGAGTCACTATCGAAAAGATTGACAGCCAATTTCGTCCACGAGCAGGTCTCGGAAATTACCCTGTCAATCGAGTTTCCTGATGGGTCAATAAACGCTTGCCTACCGAAGCGGAGTGGGAAAAAGCCTCGCGGGGAACCGATAGTAGAGTTTTCCCTTGGGGTGATGAATTCCCAACCAATGAGCGAGTTACCTTCCGGAGAAAATTTAATCTACTTGGATTTAATGCTCTAGAAAAAATTGATTCAATGCCTGCCGGGCGATCACCCTACGGGATTCATCATATGGCAGGCAATGTGTGGGAGTGGGTCAATGACTGGTACGGGGATATTTATTACGAGGACTCACCCTATGCCAATCCAAAAGGTCCTGACTCGGGAACAAGCAAGGTTTTACGCGGTGGTAATTGGTATTACAAAGCTTATTACATGAGAACTACGTACCGATTTAACGATAAACCGGATGCATTTAAAAATTGGCAGGGGTTTCGGTGTGCCAAAGATCTGAGCTATTAATCTGGATTTATTATTTTAGAATTTTTTTGATCGCCCACTCCACATTGATTTTTTTATTGCAGTATTTAAAAATCGCCTCGCTCAAGGGCATCAGTGAACAGTGTTCCGTTAATATTCCAGCCTCACTGCTGTTGATGATCGTGGTTGGACCGGGACGCTTCCAGGTCGTGAAAGCCCAATCAAACCACTGCTTCGATACCGACATAGATTTTAATGTGGGTAGGGAGCGACCATTGACATCTGTTTCGTAAACTATATTTTCCCGTTGTTTTTCAATGGTATCACTCAGACCTATATTTTCATCTTCGCTGTCTCGACTATGAGTCTTCTTTTTAGGATACGACAAGTCCTGCCCTGTAAAAATAATGGGATTCGCCCCGGATTGGAATGCCAGGTCGTAACCAATGGACAGCACGCTCCCACCTGGTGTCAAACGCCCAATCGCTGGTATTTGATTTGCGATTTCTACTAAAACGGGTATATCCGGGGCGTGTTTATGAAAAAAAATTACATTTCCTTCCCATAGATCTAGAACACGTGGATGTATTATAGAAGGAGCTATCAGGGTCATTCCTCGATGGGAAACACCTTGGAAAAACTTTGCTATTTCTTCCTGCGGGTCCAAGCTTATCACCATTGAGGGTAGTATTCCCTGCAACAGCAAAGGCTTTAAAGAAGCGTCGCTGGCCAGAATCATTGAGTGGCCCTGCGCGCGACCAAGTAAATTGATATTCTTGTCTAGGGACGGACCCGCGCCGACTATGATAGCGGGAACCTCTTTGAACTTTCGGGCCAAAGCAACAACCCCTGGATTTTTTTGAATCGCGTTTCGATTCGCTTGAAAATTTTGTTGCCAGAGGTCGTTAAAGCGAAGGCTAGTAGCGGATTTGACTTCCTGGATATGCCGTTCTTCGTTCATTAAAAATAATGTAACAAAATCCTCTAATTCAATCTACCTTCAAAATAGTGAACCATAAAAAAAACCCGGGCCGAAGCCCGGGTTAAAAAAATGATTAATAAATATAATAATTAACGTACAAGGTTGACTGACTCAGAAAGCAAATCGTCAGTTGTGGTAATAAGCCTTGCGCTTGCCTGATAGGCTTGTTGTGTTTTGATCATCGTAACAAATGCCTGGGCAATATCTACATTGGAAAGCTCAAGGGATTCCCCAAGAATTTTACCAAGTCCACCCGTATCAGGAACACCAATGGTTGGTTGCCCGGATTCTTGAGATTCTGTGTATTTGTTGTTACCGGAACGGTTTAATCCTGAAGGAGATAAAAAATCCGCCAGTGCAATTCTGTTTAAAAGTTCCGTTTGTCCATTATTAAACAAACCCGTGATATCACCCAAACTGGTCACTGACAGTCCAAGCAATGTACCCGTGGCATATCCGTCTTGAACAAGCGAATTATTATTAGAAGCCGCAGCGAATCCAGTTAGCTTTCCGTGAGTCTTCCCGGCTGAGTCTACAAGATCCCAATTCAAGCTCATCTCCACTGCCGGGGTAGTAGCATTATCAAAGTTTAATGTAAATGTATGGTCAGCCGCGGTTACACCATCCACCAAGCTTAATTGGCCTGAGGTATCAAAAGTAACCGTTCCCGTTGCGCCGGCAGTAATTGTTCCCTGAGAAGGAACGGCGGAATAACCCCATTGGTTGGCTGATGCAGCTTTAGTGAAGGTAATATTTAGAGTGACTATTGAACCGACAGAGTTATAAAGTGTAACAGGAGTTATAAAAGTTGTGGTTGCCGTCGATGCCGCATTTAATTGCGTACCTGAATTGAAATAGGTGCTTGCGTTTGGAGTCGACTGGACACCTGCCAGATCAATATCTTCCATAGTGGTTGATAGTACACCGGCGGTATAATCAAATCCTTTTAAAATTTCTCCAGTCATGGACTGAACCAGGCCCATCTCATTAAGACGGAACTGACCGTTTCGAGTATAAAATTGATCGGTATCACCATATGTACTCGTTATAAAAAAACCGTTTCCATCAATAGCGAGGTCCAAAGCATTGGGAGAGTGCTCAATCGCACCTTGGTCCCACGTTTGAAGCACTCCGGTTAATTGCGAACCACCACCCAATTGACTGGTAACCGCACCATTATGCAAAACCGTACTGAAAATATCCCCGAATACTGGGGAGCTTCCCTTAAAACCAACAGTGTTCACATTGGCAATGTTATCACCAATGATTTCCATGGCTTTCGATTGTCCGGACAGACCTGATACTCCGGTAAAAAGTGTGCTGATAAGTGACATGAGACTTCTCCTCTTTCTTTTATTGATTTATGCTGACCCGTTTGATTGTACTAATAGGTAATTCTTTTCCGTTTACGATGACATACGTTTCGTCTTCTCCAAATACAACGTCACTGACTAGGCCGGAGGAAAATGTATCCACCGCAATTAGCGCGCCGGCTTGATTCTCAGCCTTCACGGTAAAAGAATAGGTACCTGCAGGAAGTGGATTTCCCTGTTTATCGAATCCATCCCAAGATGCATTATTTTTTCCTTGTGTTTGATTATCAATCCTGACCATATCGATCTGACTACCTGTGATATCAAAAATGTCAATTCGAACCGATTCGGCATCGCTAGCTAAGGAATAGCTGAGAGTCTCCGAAGAATTTGCAGAATGCCTGAAAGCGTTCCCATATGACTCTACGGTTTTACCAATGAGGTTTAGTGATGAAGTGTTTTGTGAAGCTGTTTGAAGTTTCTGAAGGATTTCAAGGTTTGAGTTCACGTTAGTCATTTGTTCCAATGCGGTGAACTGGGCGAGTTGCGCACTGAAATCCTGTGCGCCCATTGGATCGAAAGGATCCTGCGCTGACAACTGCGCTATGAGCAACTTGAGAAAATCATCTTTTCCCAATGAACTATCCTCATCAGCCATTTTCGTTATCGTTTTGTTGTTATCTACCGACATAACTCCTGGAATCATTTCCATTTTTTAATCTCCTAAAATAAGCAATGTGCTTATGCCATCACGCTGACTGTTTGAGAAATATCATCAAATATAAATGAAGTTTGTCTGGTAGACCCTTGATTGGCTTCTATCTCCAGATCCTCTGGATTTATATAATCAAAATCATTTGTATCAGGTTGACCGGAATGATCTCGTTGTTGAGAAAATTCTTGATTGCTGTCCCCGCCTACAAAAACTGAAAAACCATCCAGCTTGAGTCCCTGGCTTAACATCGAATCCCTAAGTTGTGACAAATTACTTTCAATGACTTGCTTTACTGCTTGGTTTTCAGCAACGATTAGTGTTCGCACTCCATCACCTGATGTGATGATGTTCATACGGACCCTTCCCAAGGATGGAGGATCGAGCTGAATTTTTACTTCACTTTGCGAACCGTTGGAGCGAATCGATAGTCGGTTGATGATTTGGTCTATTACCCTGCTTTCGATGGGTGCCTTGTAAATTGCATTTTCAGAAATGGCTGCCTTTGTATTCAAAATGCTCTTGTTGTTACCCCCGCCTGCCCCGTTGTTGTTCAATCCTTGAACTTCCCCATTAGCTTTAATTGATTCCAAGCTTTTGCTTTTAGTCGCATCCAAGTTCGCATCAGCGTATTTCATGCCGATGTTACTCTGAGAGATCGTTTTTTCTTGCCTTGTATTTTTTGATTCGACCTTAACATTATCGCCCGTTGACGATACCTTTTCATCTCCCTTGGAAGCACCTTCATCACGGTGTTTATTTCCATCTGGATTGAACTGGTTTTTAATTTCCGATTTTTTTACCGTAGTTTCCTCTTTATTTTTTGTCCCAGTTTCTATGTTAACTAAGTCCTTAGAAGCTTGGCTGGCAACTTCAGGTTTTGTCGTTTTGTCTACGGTACTGAAATCCTGTTTAGCTAATTCGCCATTCAAATTTGATGTATTATTTTGTTGTGATTCAAATTTTTGTATTAAATTTTTTGCTTCCTTATCAGTAAAGCCAGCCTGCTTTAATAAGTCATTTATTAAGCCTTTTCTATTTTCTAGTTGTGAAAATGAATTTTCATCCAGGCCGTTGGTAGATAGAAAATCTTGGAATGAAAAATCTTTGAGTTTTGAATTTTGTGCTGTTAAGGATTGTAATAAAGCTCCGACATCCAACCCGGAATCATTATTAAAAATTTCAAGAAGAGTTTCCATGGCCTGCACATCAAAACCCAATTCTTTTAAATGATCCATAGCTTCTTGAAAGTTGTCAACCGAAGCAAGTTCCTGAGGAGCAATATTTTCTGACTCTGTGGAAGTGGGCTCTGTTTCACTCAAAGATTCTTGTGTAGTATTTTGATCTATTTCCTTTGAGTTGGTTTGATCTATTGGTTGGCCTTCCTTCGGCTTAGATTTTTCTATTGGTTTTTTATCGGATGGTTTTTGAGAAGGAGAATGATCCTGTCTATCTGTTTCCGGTTTGTTATTTTCATTCGCAGGCGAAACCCTATGGCTTGCGTCATCCATAATTCTCTGGAACCCATCATTCTCTCTAACATCATGCCTCTGAGGAGTCACCGCTTGTTCGACAGGTGCCTGCGGGGTGAAAATTGCTAAAATATCTGGTTGGCCCACAATGAATACCTTTTACGCTCAAGTGAAAAAAGGATTAACCCTATTACATTCTTCTAACAGGATTAACTTACTTTGAGCAAAAGGTATGCCAAATTATAAAATATATTTTTAATCGTTTAGATATAACGTATTACAGACATTTGAGTGGATAGACATTAAATAAAGACCACGGCAAGATTTTCCTAAATAGAGGCAATTTTATCTAATTTTAGAAAATAATAATTGAGTTGTATTTAAATTGTTAATCATATTTTTAAATTATTTTTGTGTCACTTTGGATATTGAAAAGCCTAGTTATCCAGCAGAGTTGTATATTGTTCAAGTTTGTTTGTTATAATTTTAATATGTATATTTTAAAGATAATTATTTTTAGTTTCACTTTTTTTATTTCTATTGTCATTTGTGCGCAATCTCAGGAACTAGATAGGAGTATGTTTAAAAGCTCCAGCATGGTTAGCCTAGAGGTAGCAAAAAAAGAAATTAAGCAGGTCTATCTAGATAGTGGTCAGACCAAGACTTTACATTGTGGATGTTTTTTTGATAAACAAAAACAGGTCTACCCAAACTCATGTGATATTACTTCTTCAAAACTTCCCACCAATGACAAGAAAATAATTTTGAGATGGGTACATGCTATGCCTTTATCCGCTTTTGCAGGTTCTATGAATTGTTGGAATCAATTGATTTGTACCAAATCAAATGGTTCGATGTTTAAGGGAGCAAACTGTTGCGGTACCATTTCCCCAAAATTCAAATCTATGGAATCTGATATGCACAATTTGATTCCCTCTTTTGATTGGTCTATGGGAACGGATAATAATTCTTCCAAATCAGTCTCTTTTGGAGGAGTTGGGGAATATAAAATGTGCAGCAATGAAGGTGTGATTCCTAATGATCCTACTGCCAAAGCTCGAGGGAACCTAGCCCGAGCTTATTTTTACATGTCTTTCCTATATAGAATTCAGATTCAGAATACTTTGGAAGAAAATCTTAGAGCGTGGCATTTTGAAGACCCCCCAGATAAGATGGAGGAGATAAGGAACTCTTTGATTGAACAGGTCCAGGGTAATCGTAATCCTTTTATTGATCATCCGGAAATCGTCGAACGTGTTATAGACTTTTGATTTGACCGCTAAATTCAATGCAAACCAACTAACAGACCCTCAAAGTATTTTAGAAGTGCTTTCTGAAAAATCCTAAATGAAGTTTCTCCATTGTTTTTCGACGCAACAGGACGGCGTTTGCAAACTATATTTTATTAAACAACATAGCACATCAGCGTTCTACCAATAAAAAATGGGCATCAGTAACAATACTGATACCCCCTTATTCTCCTGATATAACTGGTGCCGAAGGACGGACTCGAACCGTCACAGGGTTGCCCCTACTGGATTTTGAATCCAGTTACTTTACATTTTATATCAAAAAATTCAGGATGGATTTCTCAGCCACTATGTTCATATTTTCATAAAATACAATACTTTCTCCCATACTTCGGAAACTAATATAGGATTCAAGAATGAGTTTTTATGATTATCCTCTTTTTTTGTTCTGTTAAAAAAATTACCATACAAGACCGCGTGTAAACTTTCATCTATATTGAGTGGGCCACAATAATCAGGTCCATTCAGTGGATTACGAGATATTGTTCCTGTGCTATTCGATGACCAAAATAGAGCTATTGTAGGAACTTTTAAAGCGAAACCGATATGCATAGGGCCTGAATCAGGCGAAATTAAAATACTCGCTTGGGAAATAAGTGAACAGTTTTTTTTTAGAGAAAGATGAGTGGCTCGAGTCACACGTTTTAAACCAATTTCATTTTCGATCAAACTCACTCGATCAGTCGCCTCTGGGCCTCCACCAAGCATAATAGACATCGATGTGCTTTTTAGAATAAGTTTAGCTAAAGAAACAAATTTATCGACAGGCCATTGCTTCTGAAAACTCGATCCACCCATATTCATATATATAAATTCTTTTGGGGCCATTCTATTATTTTTTAGAAATAAAAAAGCATCGGATCGATCCTTGTCTTCTAAAAAAATATTCATATGCGTTCCATCTGCCTGCACTTTTAATTTTTCCAACATTGCTATGCGACGCAGTATTCCATGAACTGGTTTGTTGATTTGTATAATTTGGTTTTCTGACAGACCAGGAAGAATATTGGTGTTTTGATGAGACCAGACGAAGGAAGTTCTTAGCCACGGTAATATTCGGCTAATATTTTTATTTGCATGAAAAATCAAAACATGATCGTACTTAAATTTCAAAAGTTTTGGTAATCCAAGTAGCTGTCGGTCCAACCGTGAATAGTATGGAATTAGTTTTCTAATATAAGGGTTCCCAGAAAACAAATCATTCCATCGCGGCTGCAAAAGAAGATCTATACTAACTTCTGGCAAGGCTTTACTTATTGCGCGAATGGCTGGGGTACCCCAGAGAAGATCACCCATTCCGGTTGTACTAATAATTAATATATTTTTCAATATTCAAAAATCTCCTTAATTGAGATTTACATTTCCTATATGTGAAATCTCAATGAATAATTTAAGGTATTACGATTATGAATAGCTTCTCGATATCAAAAGTTAACTTATGATCTACCCATTGGTTATCATAGGTGGAAAATATACTTTTTTAATTGCTGAAATAATATCATCGACCGTAATTAGACGCTTACACTCGGGGTCACCCGCAAGACATTCGCTTTTAATAGTTTTGGATCCACAGGGACTACATTCCAAATTTTTATAAACCACTTCTGATTTATCACCGATTGGCTTCCATATCGCAGGGTTTGCCCATCCGAACAACGCCACCACAGGAGTCCCTAAAACACTTACCATGTGCATATAACCTCCATTATGACATACAACAAATTGAGCTCTTAAGGTTATAGCCCCGAGTTCTTGAAGGTTCGAAGATAACAAAGCGTAAGGAGCAGTTTTAATTTTTGGAATAATTTGGTCGACTAACTCTTTTTGTCCAGGTGCCCAAGTAAAAAGTATCTTAAGGTTATATTTTTCATAAATTCTATCGGCTAGCTCTGCAAACTTCCAAGATTCCAAACGGTCAAAAATTCTTGCACCTGGATGAAATATACAAAAAGAATCACGACTATAAATTCCTGCCTTTTTTAGAAGGCCAGAAGCTTTTTCTTTGGCATTATCTGAAATATAAATTTCTGGATTAGTTTTATCAAAATTCACACCCATTTTTTTTATTAAAGCTACTTGGTAATCTATGGGATATCTTGGTTTCAAATCTCCAAACTCTAGCGGAACATTATATAAGAATGATCTTTTAGCAAACTTATGTCCAACTCGAAATCGGGCTTGTGTTACAAAACACATAGTAGCCCCACGGGTTCCTTCGTGCATGTCTATTACCACATCATACCGAGTTCTATATAGGCTAAAATAGAAAAACGCCTGTCTTATAAATGGTTTTTTTTGGAAACATAAAACTTTATCAACAGCGGGATGATATTTAACAATGTCGTAAGAAGCTGGCTCAACTAGAACTGATAGATGCGAATCAGGGAATCTTTTTTTCAGCGGGGTATAGACTGCAGTATTATAAATTACGTCCCCTATAGAACGAAGTTTGATAATGAGAAATTTGGGGTTTTTAGGTAGTTTATTCCACAGGTGTTCTTTTGTTGTCATCTAATTTTTTAGCCGTTTTCTATGATTTTACTGCTGAAATAATTAAGTGTCTCCCGTAAACAGATTCTTTAGATCCCGCCTTTTCCCAAAAAAGTCTTTCTTTCTTAGAAGTTGAACGAGCTAATTTGTTTCTGCAATAAAGTAATTGTGGAAACCCCAGTAGCTTTTCGTAGAAATGTTTTGCCTCGCTTAAGGGTTCATAATGCAAATCAATATTTTTGAATAAATTGATAGTTAAAAATAAATATAACTGAGAGAACGACCACGGAATAATATGCATGTGGTCTCCTTTGTTTATTTTCCCAACTAAACAAGGGAAACTAGGGAAAAATCCCCTAAGAAGATACTGTAGTTTTGATTGTGGATACCACACATTAGGACTTGTTAACAATATGGTTCCCCCATGATTAAGATGCGTGTAGGCCGTGCGAAGGAACAGTTCGGGGTTGCCAATGTGTTCTATACCTTCGCAGGAAACAATACAGTCATATGCCCCTAGATCACTAGGTAATCCGTCCTCTAGATTAAATCTCCTCCATTCCCTGTACCCTAATGCTTCTTCCCCATACAAGTCAATACCATCTATTTGTATCGTTTTTTTTATTTTTTTTGATAACCATCCATCCCCACATGGAACATCCAAAATAGAAGAGGGATTAATTCTTTCAATAATTTTAAGCACTATTTGCTTTGAGGATTCTTGCATAAATAAAAATAATTCTTTGGTTTTATTTTTAGTAATACATTATTTATACGGTTAAAATAACTCCCAACACATATGGATGAATTAAGGTCCCATCCTAACAACAAATTATTTTATACTTTTAATAAAAAAATAACTTTTTGTGTCGGGGAACAGGCAAATCCTGCCTTAAAGGATTATATTTATATATACTAAATATTTAAAGCACATAAATTAAATCACTGACAATGGCCCCATGAAATAATATCGACGTTATTAGGATACCTAGAGCCATTTTATTTTTTAATAAACGGGAAATCAGTGGGTGTAATCATTAAAGCTTAGATTAAAAAAAATTCGTTTTTTGAAGAAATTTAAATACTGATTATGCCTGTATTAGGAGTAAAAAATGGGTACCAATATAAATACTGATACCCCCTCCTATTATTATAACTGGTGCCGAAGGACGGACTTGAACCGTCACAGGGTTGCCCCTACTGGATTTTGAATCCAGCGCGTCTACCAATTCCACCACTTCGGCCTGATATCTACTA
>JYMV01011894.1_pt1 | contig 12727 bp, 5 predicted proteins | sample 338911 | NCBI WGS metagenome assembly JYMV01 (sample SAMN03354496, study PRJNA234377) | hydrothermal vent metagenome | biome: Deep sea; feature: Hydrothermal plumes at the Eastern Lau Spreading Center, Western Pacific Ocean; material: Seawater | place: Tonga | collected 2009 | depth 2000 m m | reverse complement strand
AGCTTTGAGGGGACATGATAATTTTGGTATGAAGTATCAACAGTTTCTATTAAAAGAAGATGGTCATTTAGTTTTGATTGATCCTGCTGTAATTGAACCGCGAAACCTCCCTATGATGAATGAGTATAAAGAGTTACTTCAACAACAGATTAATGAGATAAAAAGAGTAACGCAAGAGCAGATAACGCTTAGAGAATCTCCTGGGGCAGAGCTTCAAACACCTAAAAAAGTAATCTTTGTATGGATCGGAGGGAAGCTAAAAGTTTATCAAGGAGATAGAATAAAACCTGCTATATGGGCAGAGATAGATGCAAATATTCCTGTTGAATTGTATTATGACCCTGAGAATATGCTGGCTGGTTTCCTGAAAAAAATGATTAAAATAAAAGCAACAACTCCACCATATAGTCTTGAGTATTTTTCAGATAAACAGATGCAATTTGAGATGATATTTGCAGATTATGTTAAGAGGTATGGTTTATCAGATACAACCAGATTAAGATTTATGAGAGAAATACTTAGAGTTAAGCCAGAGAGGCTAGAAAATGAGTCAAAAGCTATAAGCAAGTATTGGAGAGAAGATTTTGCAGTAGAGAATCCAAAGGTAAAACTATTAAATCTTCAAGAGTTATTTGTATCAGAAGATAATAAGGCAGTTCAACTCAAAGAGATTTATGAGAGAGAACTAACCTATCGAGGGGGTGATCTAGCAGCAGCTTCAGATGTTATTAAGTCATTAGTATTAGATAAAAAAGGTGGCTTGTATGTTAATAATGATATTTCACTTGAAGCACCTACAAGAGAGTCTTTAAATGAGACATTTGCTATTATGAGGGAAAGAGATCCTGTAGAGGATAAAGAGTTATCCCAACTTACTATAAGCACTATGATTGATGAGCATAAACAACTTATGAGTGATCCCTTTCGTCTTTTAAATTATGAGAGACAGATGGATAATCCAAATAGATTCTCTCCCTATCAAGGGGAGAATCAACGACAAAAAATAGTATTTACTTACAATCTGTCTCTACAAGAGAAGAGAACTTTAGTAGAAGCGCTTAGAACAGAGTTGCAACAGAATGGTTTTGAGAGGCTTGGTTATTTAAAAGTAATAAATTCAGATATACAACACCAGCAAGTTGTCTTTAGTAATGAAGAGCGATATCCTCTTGTCAATAGAAACACAGAGGGGATAGATGTTTATGGATTTGGGAGAGGGAATAGATTCGCAGAGGAGTTAATGTTATTTCATAGAGTAGATTTAAGAGATTATAGTGATGTTACACTAACTAGAAAGTCTCTTACTCAACTCTCTACAGAGATACACGATATATTATACCCAGAAGCTCAAATTGAAGTATCAAGCTGTTGTAAGAGTTTCTCTTGTGGTTTATTGGGGAAAGAGAGAGGAGAGTATGTAAGAGAGATAGAAGAGGATTTGTCATCAGGAAAAGTAACCTATAAAGAGTTGACTTCATATCAAAGATTGTTAACAGATAAATATATAACAGAAGTACCAAAGAGTGTAAAAGAGGTATTTGAGAATGAGAATAATCTCAACACATTTGAACTAGAAAAAGATATGAAAAAACAATTTAAAGCAAATGAGGAGTTAGTATCATTAGTAAAAGAGTGGAGGAATAAGTCTGTAGAGTTTTTAAAATCCCAAGGATTAGAGCCAAAGAACTGGATACCATTAACAAAAAATACACGACAACTAGAAGATGGTAATTATCAAATAGAGTATATCAATAAGAGTGGTATAGAAGAGGAGATAAGAAGATTTGAAGTAAGTGATGATATACATTTAAGATTAAAACTGAAAATAGATGAGATTACAGAATTTGGCACATCTTTACAGCATGTAGAAGAGGGAGCGACATCAAGAGGTGTGGGGCAAGTCGGTATGGGATTAGCGATTGGGATACAAGCTCTATTGCATAGCACAAATGAACATTGGTGGGGAAATAAGGATTTACAAGGGATCTATTTTAATGCGATTAGAGCACAGATTGTAGTCAATTTAACGCAAGCAGTTCTATCAGTACCTATGACAGCGATAGAAGTAGTCAGTATATATAAAGAGCTAATAGGGAGTATGATACCAAGGACATTTAGTAGAGTATTTGCAGTAGAAGGAGCGGTAAATGTAGGTTTTGCTATAGCAAATCTAGTATTAGATTCTATCCAACTAAGTGAGAGTACTACAGCTCAACAGAGGGCATATTCTGGAGTAATGGTAGGTTTTGATAGTGCAGCATTAGGATTGGGAATAGCGGCATTGGGATTAGGAATAGTAGGTGCATCAGCAGCTGCTGCGGTAACAGGGGGATTGGCACTTCCTATTGCAGCTATTGGCTTTGGTACGGCAATATTGGCACAAGGTTATCAAGCAAGATTAGATCAAGCTGAAAAAGTAGCTGACTTTTTTACAGAGAGAAGAGATGAGTATTTTTCAGCAGATATTGTAGATTTTAACGATAGTAATCACTCTGATACTTATCAATATGTTAATGCTACTGTACCTGTAAAAAGTATAGATTTTATATCAGGAGTGATACGTTTAGGAGCATTTTATGTATATGATTCTAAAAATTATGATCAAGGACCTCTTGGCGTTCACGAATGTGCGTACTATAATCGTTATGATACAGCTCACCGAACAGCACAACAAAAACAAGATGATGCTATAAGTGCTATAGATGTATGGAAAAAATATTCCCAAGGGATGAGTACTAAATATACAGATCCAACACCAGTAAATGAGATAAGATTGAGTACAAAGATATTTAATCCTGATCTAAGTAGCACATTTGTGTTGCCATCTATAGCACCTTACTATGTAGCTTATAACTATGGATTGATTAGTTTCTCATCTGTAGATCATGCCTTAAAATATATCAGACCATTTAATGAGTTTGGAGCAGATTATAATCCTGGGGATAGTGTTGATCAAGGATGGAATAACATAGAGCTAGTGAAGTCCTTAAAATCTCATGATATGTATATAATATTAGATGATGTCAATAAAACACTCGTACAGCCTAAACCATACCCTCTCTCTGAAGGGGTGTTAAATTATAAGATATTTGGTCCTAGTAGTGAGGTAAATAACAAAAAGAGAATAGATATAATTTCTAACGCTTCACAAGGTGGTAAAAATAATCATTTTTTTCTTTACAGTGGCAGAAATCAGGACTTTGTAATATCAGGTATGAAAGGGTTGCCAGAGTATAAAGGAGTTGTTTATTCAGATGTAAGAACACGTATTGGTACAATAGATGAGAGTGTAAGCTCAAATGTAGGACATTTACACTTTAAAGTAGGTGATGATAATATCTATATAAGTACCATACCTTATATAACTAATAGCATAAATACAGATATCTACTTCGTAAGTGATGGGATTATTTATAAGATAGAGGGTGACTCTTTTGAGGTGCTTAGCGATGATGTCAATATAAAAAGTTTTCATGGAGATATGCTTAAGATAAAACCATTTTTAGAGCAACACACACTATTTGACAGTATTAGTCATCTTGGTTCTTTAATCAAACTAAAAGATGCAGATGGTGAGTATAGAGTGCAAACATGGTTTTATCATAAAAATAATATATTTCTTTATCCACAAATAGCAAGAGATAATAAAAATAATGATATAGAGTTGTTAAAGTTTGTTCAAGATAAGAATAGAACAAGAGCTTATTTTATTGATCATACAAGCAAAAAAATATTTTCAAATATAGTAGATACAAACGCCACACAATTTGTAGAGTATAGTGAAGCTACTAAAGAGAACTATTTTCAAAATAGCAACAGTGGTGATATTACAGATGCATTTTTATCTTTTACAGATACTTTAATGGCTTATACAGAAGATGGGTATCTCTATAGTTTGGTAAAAGATCAAAATGGTAGCAAGGTCTATGCTATAGTAGGATTAAATTATGATGCCTACATCAACTCTGCTAAAGTATTTTCAGATCTAAAGAGTTCGATTCATACAATAGTAGAGGCATTTAAAGAGGATAACATCACCATCCTTACACCAAATTTTATAGAGATTACAAGAGAGTTTAAAGAGGGTGAGGCATCTAAAAGCTATTGGTATGATGTAGATAAAGATAAATTTGCGTATAAAGATGGAGCGTATAAACAACATAAAAATGGTAATATAATGGTAGAGATGTTGGATCATTATGGCTTAGTATATGATGGAGCTTCAAAAAGAATGTATGCTACACCAATAGTAAGTTATGCAGATTTTACATCACAAAGTGATACAACATTTGCAGAAAAGGAGATTTTTACAAATGAGCGATACTGTTTAGATAATTTCAAATATCAAGGAGATGGTGTATTTTATGCTTTAACTTGTTCTCACCAAAAGATTTTTAGAGCAGAAAATGCTATTGGACAATATAGAAGATATCAGGCAGATAAAAATGCTATGTTTGAGGATAATATTTCAGTAACATCTAACACAGTAGCCCTGTATTCAAGTTTTATGATTCCTGCTGGACAAAATGCCTTGGAATATATGAAAAGCTTAATTGAGAATGGTGAGATAAGTTTAGATAGTAATACAGAGTACTTACCATGGTTTAAAGGGAGAGATGAGGAGAAGTTTACATTTTATGTTGTACCAGACAAAGATGGTTCATTTCAATATGGAGCTCAATTTTATGTAGGTCTTCAGTCAAATGGTCTCTTAGGTAAATATGCTGATCGTAGATATCGATATATAGGTTATGATAAAAGTGCTTATAGAGGGTATCTATTTAAAGAAGACACAAAAGAATTACTAGAGATATATGATCTTTATGATATAAAAAGCAGACAACTTTTACAGAGTGTGCAATCGTATCAATCAAGTACACTATTTGAACTTATAGATAAAAATAGTACCAATGAGAGTGAATTTGTTGTGCCATATATGGACAATAAAAAACTTGTAACCATTCTTGCAAAAAATGAGAGTAAAGTAACGATCAAAGAGGGACTTAAAGAGTATAGTTTATCAACTTATATCAATATAGATTTAAGCGAAATAAATAGCAGTAGTGCATCAAATAGCATAGAGATAGATTTCTCATTTGGAGATGAGATAGCGTTGAGAGATTCCTATCTGGGAAAAGAGCTTGTTATAAAAGAGAACAATGACACAAAAGGGAGCATATTCTTATCAGGTTTTCAACTCTCCTCTGAGGTACAAGAGAGTGATAAGAGTACACCTATACTCATAAGAGTTAAACTCAAAGATGATATTACCAAAGAGATTCAGGGCTATCTACAATCTACTAGGAGCAATTTATCTTCAAATTATAATCAACTCCAGGAGGATAGCTTAAAATACAGACTCAAAGATGAGATAGGTTATACAATAGTATCTAATAAGATGAATATAGCTGCAGATGATACTCTAAATGATTTACAACTAGAAGATAGTGATAACAATATATTGTACAGAAGTAGCAATATAAAAATGGTAGGAAAAGATTATGTAATAGAGTTGAAATATAAAGATAGTAGCAGACCAAACGCCTATATCTATTTGGAACATAATACAACAACGAGTTATCATATAAATATTCTAGGGGATAATGACAATATCATCAAACATATTAAAAAGCTTAAATATAAAATCAAATCAGAAGAGAGCTATAACACAATAGAGCTAATTTTAGAAGGAACGCCAAATAAAAACTATCCAGTATGTTTTTATACAAATAGCAACTATCAAGGAGATAAAAGTTGTGTCAGATACAACACCTATACCCCTTACCTATTTACACCATTTGATAATAATATATCCTCAATAAAGTTTGCTGAGGGTATCAGTTCTCTCTATCTAAGAGTATATACTGGTGAAGATTTTACTAGAGATACTACACGCTACTCTACAAGCCAACCTACACTAAACTCACCATTTAATGCTAATATCTCTTCATTTGTTGTATCTGATTATAATACTACTAGACTACCATTTGGAACAAAAGAGTTGAATGAACCAAATGCTCACTACCCTGTTTGTCTCTATAGTGATAGCAATGCTACAAAGATTTGCTATAGGAGAGGACACCATTTAATAGATAATGCCCATCGTGCTTTTAAGAGAGTGAGTGTATATGGTGATTGGCAAGGTAAGCTTTCAAGAGATGAAGTGAATGCTCCCTATATAACCGTTAAGAGACTCGATCCACTCGTTTTATCAAATAAATTGTTCATAGATGCCTCTTTAGAACGTCTTTTCTTTGAGAATACTCCTCTAAATAGTGTTAATATAGGTATGGAGTTACCTAGTAATATAGATAAAATCAAATTAACATATAGTAGTAATTCTCTAGAAGTAATTCCAGTCAAACAAGGTGATGATTATTTTATTCAGATAGATAACTTTAATGGGAGTAATAAGATGTTGGAGTTGTACTTTAGAAAAGAGTTATTTAACTATTCTATACATTTTTATGGTTCCAAAGATGTTTTAGATACTATTAATATGCTAAAAATAGAGTATATAAAGAGTAATACTAACTACTATATAGGTACTCTTTTAGAGAAAAAGAGTGTATTTAATAATCTACATGTAGATACTTTAGAGATAGCTACACAAGCATTTGGTGCAGGATGTATAACAAATGTGAGAGGTTATGCACAAAAAAAATCTTGTAATCCTTTAAATAAAAATCAGTTCTTAAACTATACCTCAAACCATAAACTAAAAAACCCTTGGAGTGATGAATGTTTGACAGTTTTATCAAATAATAATCCTCCAAAAGTAGCATATACTCAATGTCAGGATAATAATCAAACACAAACTTTTTCTTACAATAGTGCCACAAAACAGTTTATATATCCTGCCTCTAATCAATGCTTAGATGTTCATGGAGGTAATAAAAGAGATATTATTTTATGGAGTTGTCATAATGGAACAAATCAAAAATTTACTCTGCGACACATCTCACAAAACATAGATGAATACAATATTACAAACGAAACGCCATTGGTATCAAAAGAGTATTCTACTCAGGTAGATCATGGAACAGTATATTTTATAACACCAACACAACAAAAAGCACATGGAGTAACCGAGAGAGTATGGTATAAAAAGGGGATAAGTGAAATTGAGGTGTTAGCATTAGATGATAAACATAGATACCATGTAGTTAAACTCTCTGCTCAAAGATCTACAAGGGATTGTGGATCATTTACCATGAACAGTGGGGTTCTGTGTGAAACAGGAAGTTTTAGTAGTTTAAAAGTTACATTTGATAGATTGGCTAATCCACAGTTACCTATAGGGAGATATAAAGGATCATTTACTCTATTGGCAAAAGGATGGCATGATACCTCTTATACACAACCTATTCAGATAAATATAGATCTTAATTTAACAAATATAGCTTTTCATAAACCTACACAGCAATCAAGTAACTATTACCATTCTTATAACCCTACAAGCTCCAAAGCAGTTGATAGTAATATAGATGGAGATTTTAATGCTAAAACAACAACACATACAAATCGAGATAAACATGCCTGGTGGCAAGTCGATTTACAAGCCTATTATGCTATTGATCAAATCAAGATTTATAATAGAACTGATTGTTGCTCTAACAGACTCAATAATGCTAAAGTATTTATATCAGAAACGCCGTTTGGAAATGATAGCCTACAAGCAGCACAAGCTAAAGCTAAATGGAGTGGTGATATAACCCAGGCACAACCTATCAATACATTGGATGTAGATAGCACTACAGGAAGGTACATAAGAGTACAGTTAGAAGATACAAACTACCTCTCTTTAACTGAAGTTAAGGTGTTTGGTAAAATAGGTACGAACACCCTTCACTCTACAGGAGTACCCTCAGAATTTACTAGCGTAACAGTTAGAAAAACAAATCGAGATCAAACGATAAATAATCTCAAAAAACTCTCTGCATTATGGGCAGCAGATAAATCTATAAGCTCAGAAGTGGAAGTATCAAGAGTGCTTAGTTCAGGAGATAATATATGGTTTAATTTTTATGAATACAATAGACAATATAACCAAAGAATTATAAAAGGGGCTAGAATACGAATCACAGAGGAGGAGCATGCATTTAAACTTCAACAAACAGATGCTAAATATAAACTGTTAACTCAAGAGGAGTATGACAATTTAGTAAAACAATCTGGAGGTAGATTAAACCCTTATCTTGTTGATCTTGAAAACAACAACACTGGCTCTGCTATCATGGGATCTATAACTAGAGGCTATGCTGTTGATGGCATCTCTTTAGAATTTCTCAATGTAACTCCTTAAGAGGTAGAATTAGAGAAGTTTATTTTAAAAGTTCCTTATGCTCACACTTGTTCATAATCTTCTTTAAATCAAGATCAAAATGATTTTCTACATAAGAGCGATGATGTGCAACACCACACTTAGAGCAGTCTTGATGGATTTTTTCTCCATAGATACCGACTCTACCATCTTTTGAGTCTATAGAACAGAAACTGTACTTTGTCTTGCCTCCTACTTTCTCTATTCCAGTATCACTAAAACGGAAATTTGGACAAGCACAGAGGTAGCAGTTGAGAGACTCTATTTCGTGGCATTTTTTATTTTTTGCATAGAGAGGACAGAAGTCCTTCTCTTTTTTTACCATATTTTGAAAATCAAAGTAGTCAATGATTTGCTCTTGTGTATAGTTTTGCAGTGTAAGCTTTTTTACTATATCTTTATGCTTTTGCGCATGCACTGCAAACCAAGAGGAGTATCCCATCTCTTCTTAGGATTCTGTAGTATAGATAAGTTTTTCAGTGATGTTGTTATTGTTTATCTCTATGTATCTCATAGGGTAAGCATCTAGGTCAAGGGGGCGAACAAAGCCTCTTGTCACTATCATCTTTGTACCATTAAGATTTTTTACTGAATCTATATGCTTATGTCCAGAGAGTGTTAAGATGACATTTTTGTTACTTAAAAGCTGTTTTTGTGTCTCTTTTGCATTATTGAGTACATATTTATGAATATCTTTTGCATCTTTACTTCCCCAGTAGTTTGTATATGGGTGATGGTTGAGGATGATTGTTGGTTTTGCACTCTGGAGTGCTTTTTTAGCAAAGCTGAGTGTCTCTTTTGTATAGATACCATTGTTTGCACCCTCTATACAGCTATCAAGACCTAAGATTTGGTAACCTTTTTTCTCAAATTTCCAATCTTTTCCATGGACGAGAAGATCTTTGTTTGTAAAGAACATCTTTTGAAACTCTTTGAGATTAACACTATCTTTAGGTTTCGGATTTGCCTCTTTGTTCCCACGGACAACATAAGCAGGGCAGTGTAGAGTTGCTATGATCTCTTTAAACTTGCGAGCATCTCCATCGCCTTTGACATTATTGTTAAAGTTATCTCCACCAAAAAGTACAAAATCTAAATCTTTATAGTTTTTGTTAATAAAATGACTCATAAGTTTCATCGCTTCAACACTGTCACTATCGCTTAGATCCATATGTGAATCAGTAATATGGATAAACTTGAGTGTTTGCGTCTTGTTTGTTTCATTTGCCACGAGTGGAATTGCTGAGAGTGCTATAGCTTTTTTAAAAAAGCTTCTTCTTTTACTATCTGTCATTTTTTGACTCCTTAATAAGAGATTGTACTATAGTATTGCTAATGCTTTTGTAACATCACTAGCTTTTATTTTTTCTCTTCCCTCTCCAAAAGATGCCTTTTTCTTGAGTTTACCGAAGTAGTAGGTATCTCCACCAAGTTGTATATCTAGTGCGAGTGCCATAGCAGTTATAGGGTGACCTGCATTTGGTGAGTCATGTTTTTTTCCATCTGCATAAAAAGAAAATATATCTTTTCTTTTAGAAAGTAGCATAATAAGTAGGGCGGTTATGCGAGAAGGGATATAGTTAAGTATGTCATCTAAGCGAGCTGAAGCTTTGCCATACTTCTCATATCTTTTACTTCTGTAACCAACCATAGAGTCAAGAGTATTAACACTTTTGTAGAAGACCAAGCCAGTAAAACCGAAAAAAAGAAGATAAAAGAGAGGAGCAATAACGCCATCACTAAGATTTTCTGCATAACTCTCCACAGCCGCTTTATAAATATCACTCTCACTCATATTTTCAGTATCACGGCTTACAAGCATTGCTATTTGAACTCTTTTATCTTTTGCACTAAGCACTGCTAAAACAGCCTCTTTGAGCATATGATGAGCAAGAAAGAGAGAGGAGAGAAAAGAGATGCATAAGATAGAAAGAGGCATGGGAAGTTCTTGTAGTAATATGAGAACTATAAGACTTACACTAGTTGTGATAAAAAGCACAAAAATAAGAAGAAAAACACCTCGTAAAACACTATCTTTATAGAAATATTTTTCAAAAAAAGAGATAAGCCCTCCAATATGAACAATAGGATGTGTCATAAAACGAAACTCACCAAAAATACGATCTATGGAGTAGGCAAAAATGGTAATAAAAAGAGCACTCATAAAAGCTCTTTTACTTGAGTAATACTCTGTTTGTTATTTATACGTAGGAGTGCATAAAAATAAGAGGCTATTTTATGGTGTCTCTTGAGTGTCTCCAACGATATTTTTTTTAGAGTATTGTGGTTGTAGGTTGTTATAAAGAGTCTATTAAGAGATGACTTGTTTCTTGGATTGAAAGAGAGAAGTGCTACTGCTATATCAAATGCAAAACTGCCTAATCCTCCATCTATGAAGTCAAAAACAGCTATTTTCTCTTTCTCAAAGAGTGTATTGTCCTTAAAAATATCTCCATGAATAAAGCCATCACACTGCTCTTGAAAATCCTTAAGTGGTAGTAGTTTTTTGTAGTAAAAGAAGGAGTTTCTTCTAAGGGCATTAAGTCTCTTCTCTATTTCATAACTCTCTATAAATTTTACTTGAGATGGGAGTGTTTGTTGATGTAGGCGTGCCATAAATCTAGCAAGAGCTTGAATGTGGTAGTAACTTATAGCTTTAGGGGATACTCCTTTGAGTTTTGTATAAAGGTACCATGTCTTAGAGTGTGAGAGGAGTTTAGGGACATTAAATCCTAGAGTATGCAACTTTTCGAGTCGCATACTATCCTCTTGTATCTGTTGCTCAATAGAACGTTCATATTTTTTGAGGATATAGTTTTTGGTGCTATAGGTTGTATCTACAACACCATTTATTGTTGGGGTAAGTGTTTCGAGGGAGTATTTACTAAAGAGACTTTGTGCTTCTTGAAGAGTTAAGTTACTTTTTACTCCCATTGGGTACTCTTTAGAAGTTGTAATTGATGAGAATCTGTAATCTATTCCAGTCATCATCTGTTTTTTGTTGTTGTTTGAGATCACTCTCTATGGAGTAGATTGTTGCAACTAAAAACTCATCGTTAATGTTATATTGTGCAGTTATATCCTGTTCTGTTATATGTTTTGAGTCACTTGAGAAGTCGCCATATGCATAGAGAAATTGAAACTTTTTATAATTATAAGTAAGTCCTGTTGCAATGGCTTGGGCATTCTCATCTTGAGCAAGTAGATCAAGTGTAATAGTATCCATACTTGTAAAAAGTGTACCACCACCAAAACCAGCAAAACTTTTTTTGTCTAGCTTCTCTAAGGCTCGGTTATAGCTTATGTTTAAGCCAATATCGTAAATGATGCACTCTACAAGAGTACCGTAAATAGTACTCTCTACTCCACTACTCTTTAGCTCCTCTTCCTGAAGATATTGTACCATTGCATGGAGTGTAATATCTTTTGAAAAAGGGTAGTTGAACCCTCCATCAATATAAAACGCATTAGTTATACCAGTGATATTGTAATACCAAATATCTAGTTCAGTCATATCGCTATAAATAAGCCCGATAAAATTTGTTCCATCTGTTCCTGTTTTGCTCCAAAAATTTTCCAACCCTGCATCAAAACCTTGCCATCTTTGGATATTTCCGACCATTAATTCAATGTCATTAAGATGATAAGTAGCAACATAGGCATCAAAACTATTTTGTACAACACGAACATCATCACTATCTGCTAAAGGAGTATTAAGCACCTGTCTCCCTACACGTAGGTTGAGATCTTTATATGTATAGTTGAAATAGGCTTCTGCCATCTCTGTATAGTAGCCATTTTCTGAAGAGAGTTCATGGTTTATATGCCCATTTTCACCAGTTAAAAAGTTTATATCATGTGCAGTATAGATGGATACTGCCGCATTAAAACCGTGAAGAGAAGCGAGTTCATACTTTAGCATACCACCTATGGCAGTAGCATATATATCTTGTAATGTCTCTTTTTTATAGTTATAACCTGCATAGATACTTTTGATCTGTCCATTTACTTTTGCATCACTAAACATATGTTTGAGATTATCTACACCTGAAACCTTTTTTTGCCCTAATTTTGTGACATTATCTATAGCCTCTCTTGGGGAGTGTAGATGTTCTTGTGATAATGTACTCTTTTTTGTCTCATCTGCTAAAAGCTGTGTAGAGAGTAGGAGTAAAAGACTTAAAGCAACTGTTGGAGAAGACATAATAATCCTTGTTTTTCGTAAATGATAATTGTTATTATAATCAACAAAACTTAACTTTTTCATAATTATAACAAATTGTGTTACAATTCTGATATAACTTTAATGGAATCAGGTGTAAATCCTGAGCTCTTCTAGGAACTGTAACTCATTTGAGAAGTCAGAACTTTTAAAGAAAAAAATACCATAGAGTAACTAGATAT
>JYMV01022931.1_pt1 | contig 12729 bp, 14 predicted proteins | sample 338911 | NCBI WGS metagenome assembly JYMV01 (sample SAMN03354496, study PRJNA234377) | hydrothermal vent metagenome | biome: Deep sea; feature: Hydrothermal plumes at the Eastern Lau Spreading Center, Western Pacific Ocean; material: Seawater | place: Tonga | collected 2009 | depth 2000 m m | reverse complement strand
AATAATGCTTTTCGCTTTTTGGGTGCATTATAGAATTCGACCTTTTTACCGCTTACTTTTTCTACTATGTATTTAGATAAAAGATCGCCGTAATTCTCTGCCGATTTGTTTTCAAACAATACCGAAGACCAATAGAATAGGCGTATGTGTTTTCTTTTTTTCAAGTGTTATGATATCAGTTGTGTGATGTCAGTTGTTTGTTGTGTGGTGTCAGTTGTCAGTGGTGTGTTAGGTTTTCCAGTTATTTTCTACATACTTAATAAATGAATAAATTTTTCCTCCCAGCTGGTCATATTGTTTAATTAATGCTGAAACACCCTCTATATTATATAGTCTTTCGATGGTTTCTAATTGTGAAAAGCATTCCAAAAGGGATGCATGAGCATAAGTCAAGTATCTAATAAAATCTTGTTTATATCTTCTTCTTCCATATCCTTCAACAATATTGTCTTTTATACTTTTAGACGATCTTCTAATCTGACTGCCTTGTTCGTATAATTCGTAAGTTGGTAGTTTCAAAGAAATTTCATGAACTACTAAAGCGTATTCAAGAGCTAAATTGTAAATATCTAATTCCTTATAGCTTTTCATCGTAACCTTTTTTATCTACTTCTAAACCGAAAACCGACAACCGATTAAACCGTGTCTATAAAACTCTTCTCTGTTCGGTTAAATATAATCAAACCTAATATAAACACTACCATACAAACTGCTAAGGTGTATGCAAACCCAATCCAGTTAAACGTACCTGTATTAAGCAACATCACCCTAAAACCTTCTATAAGTTGCGTTAAGGGATTGTAAGTAACCAATTGAGCGACCCAAGCAGGAAACTTTGTTTGCGCTTCGCTTAACGGATACGGAACCGCAGAAACATATAACAGCAACGAAGTTGCAAAACCAACTAACACGTTTAGATCTCTATATTTTGTAGTGAGCGCAGTAATAGTCATCCCTAACCCAAGACCTAACAACGCCATCATTATCACGTACAATGGAAATAAAGCAATGGTATAATTAAAGCCAAAATCATGTCCTTGATATACATAATAGAGGTAGAATACGACAAAAATAAGCAGTTGGATTCCAAACTTCAATAAATTGGAAACCGTGACAGACATCGGCATGATCACTCTAGGGAAATAGACCTTACCAAAAATATTTTGGTTGCTCTTAAACGTATTTGAAGTTCGTGTTAAGCACTCTTTAAAGTAATTCCAGGCGGTGATACCTGCCAAATTGAAAAGGAATGGTGGAATGCTTCCCGTGCTAATACTCCCTAGGTTATTAAACACCAGTGTAAAAATAACAGAGGTGAACAAAGGCTGGATAAAGAACCACAACGGACCTAAGATGGTTTGCTTATAGACCGTTGTAATATCACGTTTTACCAATAAGACCAACAGATCGCGATATCGCCAGATCTCCTTGAAATTAAGGTCGATCAATTTGCGCTTGGCCGATATCTCGTATAACCAGTCTTCGTTATTGGCATTCATGAATCACTGAATTTATTCCACGTAATTTTAAGTCCGTCGGCAACCGAGAATTTAGGGTCGTATCCCAATAACTTCTTTGCTTTCGATATATCTGCGAGTGAGTCACGCACATCACCTTTACGCGGTGGCCCGTAATTGGCTTCGATTTCTTTTTCTGAAATATCTTTTAGGTGGGACCAAAGTTCGTTTAAACTTATTCTGTTTCCGAAGGCCACATTAAACACTTCGTTATCGGCTGCTTCCGAAGCAAAGAACGCCTTTACATTCGCCTGTACTGCATTCTCTACATAAGTAAAATCCCGTGTCTGCTCGCCATCACCATTAATCGTGGGCGCTTTCTCATCTTTTAACGCTTGCATAAACAACGGAATTACCGCAGCATATGCACCACTGGGGCTTTGTTTAGGCCCGAACACATTAAAATAACGCAATCCGATGGTCTTGGTGCCATAAGTCTTATAAAACACATCGGCATACACTTCGTTCACCAATTTGGTGACTGCATAAGGTGAGATCGGTTTCCCGATCTTCGCTTCCACCTTAGGCAATTCTTTACTATCGCCATAGGTTGAACTAGAGGCTGCAAACACCATTTTTTTTAATGACCCGGAATCATTTTGCGCCACTAGCATATTTAAAAAACCGGTGATGTTAACCGCATTGGACGTAATAGGATCGTTAATAGATCGGGGTACCGAACCCAATGCCGCTTGATGCGACACAAAATCGATGTCCTGCATCGCTTTTTTACATACATCAAGATCGCGAATGTCCCCTTCCATAAATTCGAAGCCGGGATGATCTTTAAAAGCTTCAATGTTGGAGGAATAGCCGGTAGACAAATTGTCTAACACCCGTACTTTTTGCGCTCCAAACTTTAGTAAATAGGCAACCAAGTTCGAACCAATAAATCCGGCACCTCCGGTCACTAAAAATCGATATCTGCTAAGGTCTTGTGTATGGTATGGAGTTTCGAACATTAGAGTCTGCCGTCAATTTTATCTTTATTTAAAAATGCTTTTACGTCGAAGACCACAGCCTTTTCGGCGGTGTGGTTATCGATAGGGAAATCGGTAAATGCCGTATGAGCTACGGTAAGCACGACTGCATCGTAGGCCGTTCTTAGCTGTTCTTTTTCTGAAAGCAAATTAAGGTCGAATTCGCGTTTTACTTGTTCGGGGTCGGCCCATGGATCGTATACATCGATGTTAAGATTGTATTTCTCTAATTCGGTAATAACGTCTATCACTTTGCTATTGCGAATATCGGGACAGTTCTCTTTAAAAGTGATACCAAGCACCAACACATTTCCGTTCTTCACTTTACAATCTTTTCGAATCATCAACTTAACCACTTCCTGAGCGACATAATTGCCCATACCATCGTTCATACGACGACCTGCTAGGATGATCTCGGGATTATATCCCTCTTCTTGTGCCTTCTGTGCGAGGTAATAAGGATCGACACCAATACAATGCCCACCTACTAATCCGGGTGTGAATTTAAGGAAGTTCCATTTGGTAGCTGCTGCTTCCAATACATCTTGAGTATCGATATCTAACAGACGAAAGATCTTAGAAAGCTCGTTCACAAATGCGATGTTGATGTCGCGTTGTGAGTTTTCGATGACCTTGGCGGCTTCTGCTACCTTGATAGAAGGTGCTAAATGAGTGCCGGCAGTGATCACAGAAGCATAAAGTTTATCAATATACTGCGCAGCTTCGGGTGTAGAGCCGGAGGTTACTTTTAATATCTTGGTTACGGTATGTTTTTTATCGCCTGGATTGATACGTTCCGGTGAATATCCTGCAAAAAAATCGGAATTAAAGGTAAGGCCCGAGACTTCTTCAAGTATGGGTACGCAAATATCTTCTGTCACTCCCGGGTACACAGTCGATTCGTACACGACGATATCTCCCTTCTTTAGTATCGCACCAATGGCCTCACTTGCTTTTTGCAGCGGGGTTAATACCGGTTGATTGTATTTGTTTGTTGGGGTGGGCACAGTGACAATAAATACGTTTGCCGAGGCCATTTCTTCAGCGACCGAAGTGAGATGTAGCCCATTCTCTTCGGAAGTGGTCAAGACCTGTTGCAAATTTTCTTCGGAAACTTCTAAGGTGTGATCTTCTCCGTTCTGCAGTTCGGCAACGCGTTGGGTATTAATATCGAAACCGATCACCTTGTACTGTTCTGCAAATGCAACGGCAAGTGGCAATCCTACATATCCTAAACCAATAATTGCAATGGTAGGTTTTTCTTTCATTTTTACTTTTTAAACACCGAAGCGAACATATAGTTGAGGTCTTTGCCCAAGCTCCAGTTTTTTATATATTCTTTATTAATTGCTACTTTATCGGGCCAGATCACAGTATCGTTATACTTGTTGGCATCAGTTTGCTGTAATAGTATCACATCTTCATTCTTGTACTTCAATGTGGCCGGCCCTGTAATTCCCGGGCGCACTTGTAAAATAACGCGATCATCACCTGTGAGTCGATCGGCATATCCCGGCACATCGGGTCTTGGACCCACCCAACTCATATCGCCTAGCAACACATTGATCACTTGTGGCAATTCGTCTAATTTTGTTCGTCTCAACCATCTTCCGAAGTTGGTCTCACTGCGCTTCATTGCATTTACATCCTTATGCGCACTTCCTTTTAAAGAACGGATCTTATAACATAAAAAAGGCCTTCCGAAGCGACCAATACGCTTTTGTGCGAACAACCCGTTTTGACCTGTACTTATACTGGCAATTCCAAGCAGCAAAATTAAAGGAATTATTATAAACGGCAGTATAACTATCGAAATAGATACATCAAAAAAACGTTTTATTCGAAGCTGGTTCTTTGTGAGCATACATTCGATGATTCATCACTAGCCTTCAACGCGATGTAGGTTCTTATTTTATTCTAAAAAAGCGCTTTACTTTTTTGAGAAACGATGGTTTCTTTTCTACCTCGTGATAGCCATTGCCATAAGCACCATACCCATAAGCACCGTAGCCGTAACCGTAGCCATAACCGTATCCGTAGCCGTATTTTGCTTTGTCTTCGAAGTAGTTGAGCACAAAACTTATATTGGTCACCTCGCCTGTTTTATATTTTTCATTGATCATACCGAACATACCTCGTTTGGTATAGTTTTGTCGCACCATATAAATCGTGGCATCGGCAAATTTTACTAAAGACAGCGAATCGGCGACCAAGCCTAAGGGAGGTGAATCTAGGATCACATAATCGTATTCTTGCTTTAATTCATTAATAAGGTCGATCATTCGTTCGCCCATTAGTAGTTCAGCAGGATTTGGAGGTATTGGTCCGGAGGTAATAATGTCTAAATGCTCAACTTTCGTCTTCTGGACGATCCCCTCTACCGAGGAATCGTTAATGAGGTAGTTTACCACTCCCTTGTCGTTATTGATCTGAAAATCTCCAAATATCTTCGGTTTCCGAAGGTCTAGACCCAACAATACGGTCTTCTTCTTACTAAGTGCAAATACGGAAGCGATATTAATAGAGCAAAAGGTCTTTCCTTCTCCGGATACCGATGAAGTAACTAATACGGTCTTAGCGCCCTCTATTCCTTGTTTTTTATAGATAAATTGCAAACTAGATCGAATCGCTCGAAACGATTCAGCCACGGCCGATTTCGGTTTGTCGATCACCACCAAATTGTTTTCAACCCTGCTTTTCCCTACCACACCTAAGATGGGAATATTAGACAAGCGTTCAATATCTTTTACACTGTGGATCTTGGTGTCGAAAAAGACACGTAAAAAAGCGAACACAAATGGGATCAAAAAGCCAAAGAAGGCAGCTAGTATATAATTGAGTTGGGTATTCGGACCAATTTGACCGCCGCCTGTATCTTTAGCGGGATCTATGATCTGTACATCACTCACGTTAGCTGCTTTTACTAATCCGGCCTCGCTTCGTTTGGCCAAGAATACATTGTAGGTACCTTGACTTAAACTGTATCTTCGTTCTATTTTTAGTAATTCTTGTTGTTCCTTCGGAAGCTTTCGTATGTCAGCCTCATATTGTCCAATATCACGATTAATGCTTGTCAATTCCTGCTGTTTCAATTCTTTTGAAGACCGAATATTCTCTAACAGCACCGATTTAACCGCATCTATTCTTCTATCGATATCTGCAAATACCGGAGCACCTTCTTTGTAACTATATTGCAACCTGTTGCGATCTTCGGCCAAAGCAACGATCTTACCAACACCCGATACTATACTTCCTTCAGGGATTCCTGCTACTGAAGGAGCCGGAACATCACGATAATCTGACCGATTGATCAAATAATCCTCTAAGACATTATAGTAGTTCAATTCTCGATTTACCGACTCTTTACGTAAATCTAAAGCGTTCAATTTGTTGTTAATATCTTCACCTTCAGATTGCAAATTAAAGATGGCGTTCTCATCTTTGAAAGTATTGAGTTCGTCTTCCACATCTTTTAATTGCTTCGACTGTCTGGCTAGACTACTATCAATAAAACGTATGGTCTTGGTCGCAAAGAGGTTCTTGCGTTCAAGTACATTATCGCTTAATACTTCTACAGTAGTATTCAAATAATCTACTAAACGTGCCTTGTTCGAACCGGTCATAGAAAGTTTTAAGACAGAGGATCCTTTCGATTCGGGCGCTATATTAATACGCATATAGCTTCTAACTACATTATCGAAATTACCAAAACGCAAATAAAAAGGCTTGTTAGGAACGACCCTTACATCTTTATAGGGTAAAAATGTACCACTAAACCAGGGCAATTCTATTTTCTCACCAATTTTAAATTCTCTTGAAAATTCTTGGGCAGGAATAACAAGAACCGATCTCTCTTTAGTTCCATAATGTTGCATAGGAACATTACCTCCATTAAAGGTAGCATCTAACGTAAATGTGACCGAATCTTTAAAACGAATCGTTAGTTCTTTGTTTAATATTTGAGGTTGTGTCGTATCTACTTCTACTAAAAAAGGGGTCTTCTTGTAGGCATCTACTTTTTGATATTGCCCATCCCTCATATATCGTAAATAATATTGTAGTCGATCCACCACAGCTTCGTTGTGCGATCGGGATTTAAGCGTGATAATAGCGGTATTCACCTTATCGGTAGTTCCGCCCCAATTAAAAGTAAGACTCGTGTTTGTTGTGAAAAAAGGATTTTGATCATCTTTAACAGTGATCATATTCTCCATTATATATACCGGCAACTTTCGAACATTAATATAGTAGGCAATACCGAAAGCGATGGCTAACGAAATAAGAAATAAAGGCCAATAACTAAGCAATTTAAGAAGGAACCCTTTAAAATCGAATGTAGAATGAACCTCGTTTATTTCAAATTCTTCGCTCATATGGAACTATAGTCGTATAAATAATAAAATTGTGGATGTTAGGGCTGCGACCACCGAGAGAATTGTTGTAAATGATTGTAAGCCTGTCGTACCTGCGCCTATCGATTTTTGTGGCAATGGATTAATTAGAATAAGATCGTTTGGCTTTACATTGTAATAAGGCGATTGCATCGCATCGATAGAAGTTAGATCTATATGATGCACTTTTTGACCTAACGGATATTGACGTATAATGACTACGTTCTTCCGGTCGCCTGTAATTGTAATATCACCACTATTCGCAATGGCTTCCATTAACGTAATTTGGTCGCGATAAATAATTTTCGATCCAGGACTGTTTATTTCACCATTGATCGTATACCGAATACCGGAAAGCTTTACCGTCACAAAAATATTAGCTTCTTCCTTAAAATAATCTTTTAACAGCCTCCTTTCTATCTCTTTGCGTACTTCATCCACAGTATATCCTAAGACTTGTACTTCTCCCAAACTAGGTATGCGTATATTGCCGTGAAGATCAACCACAAATCCGTCGTAATACAAACGTTCTTCACCAGTTGCATTCAAGTTCGTATCGTTGATCGGGTTAAAAAATCCAACCGTTTCTTGATCTAACGCCTTTACACGAATACTCAATAGATCATTTATTTGTAAGCGATAAGGCTCCTGCATCTTCTGGATAGCTGGCAACAAACTGTCCTTGGTTTCCTCTGATTCTTGCAAATAAGTAAGTTGTTTCTTAGAAATACAGGACGAAAAGCTTACCATAACCAGAAGCAAAACGAGTACGGACGCAAATCTCATAGAAAAGTAGGGGTTGTTAGTGAACAAATATAACGCAACCATCGTAATAATAAAATATATTTCATTTTAAGTAATTAAAAACCGCTTATTTTGTAAAAAATTGTGATCGTGAATTACCTCTCAGTAGAAAATATAGCTAAATCATACGGTGAACGTGTGCTTTTCGAAAATATTTCCTTCGGAATAAATGAAGGACAAAAAATTGGCTTTGTCGCTAAAAATGGTACAGGTAAAACTTCTTTGCTCAACATACTATCCGGCGAAGACACACCCGATAAAGGCGAGGTGGTCTTTCGAAAAGATTTAAAAGTTGCCTTTCTATCGCAAGAACCCGATCTAGACCCAAACCTTACCATAGAAGAAACGATTTTCGCATCAGACAACCCCATTCTTAAAACCATCGCCAATTATGAAAAAGCACTCTTAAATCCGGAGGACACCGAAACCTATCAAACTGCTTTCGATAAGATGGATGCACATCATGCGTGGGATTTCGAAACACGGTACAAGCAAATTCTCTTTAAATTAAAATTGGAAGACCTCAATCAACAGGTGAAGACCTTAAGCGGTGGACAAAAGAAACGTTTGGCATTGGCCAATGCACTCCTTGGCCAACCCGATCTACTTATCATGGACGAACCTACCAACCACCTCGACCTGGAAATGATCGAATGGCTCGAACAACTGTTCGCAAAAGAAAACTTCACCATTTTTATGGTTACCCACGATCGTTACTTCTTAGAACGTGTTTGTAATGAGATTATCGAACTAGACCAAGGAAATCTTTACAGCTACAAAGGAAACTACAGCTATTACCTAGACAAACGAGATGCTCGTATCGAAAATGAAGCCACCGAAACCGCTAAGGCCAAACAACTTTACAAACAGGAACTTGCTTGGATGCGAAGACAGCCGAAAGCTCGTACCACCAAAAGTAAGTCTCGTATTGAAGACTTTCACGAAATTAAATCCCGAGCACATCAACGCCGTAACGATCACGAAGTGCAGTTAGAGTTGAATATGGAACGCCTGGGCACCAAGGTTGTCGAATTGCACAACGTGTCAAAATCGTATGGAGATAAACTTTTGTTCGAAAATTTCGATTATAACTTTCTTCGTGGCGAACGTGTAGGCATTATCGGTAAAAATGGGACCGGAAAATCTACCTTTTTAAATATGATCACCGGCAATGTGACTCCCGATACCGGTAAGGTAGTGATTGGTGAGACCGTAAAATTTGGCTATTACACCCAAAAAGGAATCAAAATAGAAGAAGGTCAGAAAGTGATCGATGTGGTGCGCGAATTTGGCGACTATATTCCATTAAAGAAAGGAAGACAGATCTCGGCTCAACAGCTGCTCGAACGCTTTCTTTTCGATCGTAAGAAACAATACGATTATGTAGAAAAACTGAGTGGTGGAGAACGCAAGCGATTGTACTTGTGTACGGTCCTAATTAAGAATCCAAACTTCTTGATACTCGATGAGCCCACTAACGATCTGGATATTGTCACCTTAAATGTGCTTGAAAGTTTTCTATTAGATTTCCCCGGCTGCTTGGTGGTAGTATCGCACGACCGCTATTTTATGGATAAGATCGTAGACCATTTATTTGTTTTCCGAGGAAATGGTATCATTAACGATTTCCCGGGTAATTATTCAGACTTTAGAGCCTACGACGATAGTCAGCCTTCAGAAAAAAGTGCCACTGAAACGGAAAAACCAAAGACGAATTGGAAAGCTCCGAGCGATAAAGCGAAGCTTAGTTATCAAGAACAAAAAGAGTATCAGAAACTCGAAAAAGAAATCGCCAAGTTAGAAAAGGACCGTGAAACGCTTCAGAATAAATTTGCCACCGAAGGCTGGGAAGGTGAAGAGATCGATAAGCAATCGCAACGCTTGCAAGAACTTATAGACGCGATCAACGCTAAGACCGAACGCTGGTTCGAGCTGTCGGCCAAATTGGAATAACGAGTATTATAAACTGCATAAATGCTATACCAAATACGTTCATACCTACGATTTCTTACAAAGGCCACCAACCAACACGGTGTGCATTCCCCTTTTGTATACGATCTGCTAACGAAATGTTTCTACGATTCTACTACATATCCTGAATACGATCAATTAAAAGCGTACCAACACCAATTGCTAAAAGATAGAACGAAATTGAAGGTGACCGACTTCGGAAAAGGATCCACTGTATTTAAGAACGATGTTCGTATGGTAGCCTCGGTTGCCAAACATGTGGGTATTTCTGCAAAACGACAACGGTTGTTATTCCGTCTCTCACGATACTTAAATCCCGAAAACAGCTTAGAACTCGGTACTTCACTAGGATTAGCCACCATGGCTATGGCGTTGGGAAATAAGAGCGGTATCGTGAATACTGTTGAGGGTTGCCCAAATACAGCTGCGATCGCTAGGAGACAATTTAATGCCCACGGGCTAGAGAACATACGATCATATACCACTACTTTCGATACTTTTTTTTCTGAAAATGCTTCGGAAGTGTATCAATTGGTATTCGTGGACGGGCATCATAGTAAGAAATATACGCTTCAGTATTTTGAACAGCTACTGAAGCGTATTACTTCCAATAGCGTACTTATCTTTGACGATATTTACTGGAGTCCCGGCATGACCGAAGCTTGGCAAGAGATTAAAGCTCATCCCGATGTTCGTGTGAGTATCGACACCTATACCTGGGGACTCGTATTTTTCAGAAGAGAACAACAAAAGGAACATTTTTATATCCGTTTGTAACATCTGTACTACCTTTGCGTCATATGGGCAATGCTTTCGTAAACAAAAATAAGTTCGAACAAAAAAAGCTACATGAGTTTAGTCATTAAAATTAGAGACATACGAAGAGATTTTCCTTTGGGACAAGAGATCGTAAAGGTGTTAAAAGGGATCGACCTGGATATAGAACAAGGCGAATACGTAGCACTCATGGGACCTTCGGGGTCGGGAAAATCGACCTTAATGAACTTATTAGGGTGCCTGGACACACCTACTTCTGGAAGCTATGAATTGAACGGAGCTGACGTAAGCAATATGAGCGATGACGAATTGGCCGAAATTCGGAATAAAGAAATAGGGTTTGTGTTCCAAACCTTTAACCTCTTGCCAAGAACCACAGCATTAGAGAATGTTGCCTTGCCTATGATCTACGCCGGTGCCTCTAAAAGCGACCGCACCAAAAGAGCTGAAGAGGTATTAACAGACGTTGGACTTGCTGACCGTATGGACCACAAGCCCAATCAGTTATCGGGTGGTCAGCGACAACGTGTCGCTGTGGGTCGCGCCTTGGTCAACAAACCGTCGATCATTTTAGCCGATGAACCTACCGGAAACTTAGATTCTAAGACCTCGGTAGAGATCATGAATCTGTTCGATGCGATCCACGCTTCCGGGAATACCGTAATTCTGGTGACTCACGAGGAAGACATTGCCTTGCATGCCCATCGTATTATTCGACTTCGCGATGGTATGGTAGAAAGCGATAAGCGCATTAAATAAAAGCACTACTTACTCATATATTTTGAAGTATTCACCGGGCTATGGTTTGGAAATTCCTTTTAACGGCTGTATCTTCACAGTATGGAATTTTTCGATTTGTCCAATCCCGTTTTATTAATTGTTGGTGGGCTAATACTGCTTATTTTAGTGCTTTATTGGAACAGACGAACTACTACCAAACAACGCCAACGAAGCCGAAGAAGTTTCAGAAAAAATTACTACGAAAAGAAAAACCAAGCAGATGACTGAAGGCTGGTTTCTAATCGCTATAGCTATTGGTGCTTGGTATGTGGCACTATCGAACAAGAAGGTCCAACAAAAATTACAAGACGTCCAGCAAAAACATCCTAACAATGAAAATATACACCAAGACCGGTGACAAAGGAACTACCGCACTATTTGGCGGCACTCGAGTTCCTAAACACCATATTAGAATTGAAAGCTATGGCACTGTAGATGAGTTAAACTCGTATATCGGGCTTATACGCGATCAAGAAATAGATAAAACTGCCAAGGAGTTACTCATAAAAATTCAGGAACAGTTATTTACCGTTGGTGCAATTCTTGCAACCGATCCTGAAAAAGCGACCTTAAAAAGTGGTAAAGAACGCTTAAATATTCCGAAGATCACTTCGGAAGAGATCACAGCACTGGAAGAAGAAATGGATTCTATGAATGAATCCTTACCGCCCATGACACACTTTGTACTTCCCGGCGGACATACCACAGTGTCATATTGTCACATCGCTCGCTGTGTTTGCCGTAGGGCAGAGCGTTTAGCATCGCTATTACACGAGGAAGAACCCATAGACGAACGTGTTCTCATGTATTTGAACCGACTATCTGACTATCTGTTTGTGCTGGCACGGAAGTTGACCAATGACTTGCAAGCAAAGGAGATAAAATGGATTCCCGAGAAATTGTGATCGCCTCATTTTGCTAAATTATAAATAGCTGATTTTCAGTGTTTTATAAACGTTCTTGAAAATACTGCAGAAATAATTACGATTTTTCTTGACTTTTTGATCTAAAAAATTATTTTTGCACAAAATTAAAACCCTAAAGTGCTATGTACTGGACATTAGAACTTGCATCCTATTTAAGTGATGCCCCTTGGCCGGCGACAAAAGACGAGTTGATCGATTACGCGATTAGAACCGGTGCGCCATTAGAAGTAGTGGAAAACTTGCAAGCGATCGAAGATGAGGGAGATTCGTACGACTCCATTGAAGAGATTTGGCCGGACTATCCTACAGATGAAGATTATCTGTGGAACGAAGATGAATATTAAAAAATTAAATAACGATATATAAAAAGTCTCATTCTTGAGGCTTTTTTTTTGCGCTAAAAACAAGTTGTAAAAACGCAGTAAGCTTTTGGCAAACTGGTTTTTTTACAGTTTTTTTGTAGTTGGAAGAAAAGGCTTTACGTCTAGAGAAATTGAGTATAAAATACGAGTGTAAATCATGGGATTTTTAGATAATGTATTAAAAGTATTTGTTGGAGATAAATCCAAGAAAGATATCAGCG
>JYMV01050045.1_pt1 | contig 12732 bp, 11 predicted proteins | sample 338911 | NCBI WGS metagenome assembly JYMV01 (sample SAMN03354496, study PRJNA234377) | hydrothermal vent metagenome | biome: Deep sea; feature: Hydrothermal plumes at the Eastern Lau Spreading Center, Western Pacific Ocean; material: Seawater | place: Tonga | collected 2009 | depth 2000 m m | reverse complement strand
AAGCGTTTTAGCAATAAAAAGGGCTTTATAACACTATAGTAGAAGAATACAGGTCCAATGGTAACCAGCAAACTCAGCCACAGTCCTCTAAAATCAGACCAGCTACCGCTGCTGGTTACGTGACTACCCTGGTAACGGACGAAGGCCAGGTCGTTTTGCAGATTCCAAATAATGAATGGTATAAAAACCAGCAATGCCGCAACCAGAGATCCATAGAAACGAATATCAGATAAAAAATGGCGCTTACCCTGGATTACAAATGGAAATAGAATAATCCCCACTGCAGGAAACAAGGCGGAGACCTTAGATAATACGGCCAAACCCAATAATATCCCTGCAGCATAGAGATATTTGGCATCAATGAAATAGGCCTTATAATAATAAATAATTGCCATAATAGTAAAAAAGGCCAAAGGCACATCCGGTGTAATAACCACAGCATTAGTGTGAAAAAGCATATTAGCGGAAATACCCAGGGACATGATAATACCGGTAGCCTCATTAAAATATGTTTTTCCGAAACGGTAAAGGAATACCGTGAGCATGAATAATAGTGTAAGTGCGCCCAGTCGTACAGTGAAGCTATTTTCCCCAAGTATGGTGAATAGTCGAACCAGGTAGGCGATGACAGGTCCATGATCAATATAGCCCCAGCTAAGATGGCGGGCATACATGGCGTAGTAAGCTTCATCATCGATTAGAAGGGTGTTACTGATGAAAAAGATCCTCAGCGCAATGAGTGCCCCGCTGATGACGAAAAACATATTTTGATAGTGTTTATTCATCTGCTTTTACATAGGTAGAGGAATTTATGTATTTTTTACACCAAACAGCGGCCTGAACCAGCCGATTCTTTTTACAAAATATTCGTAGGTTAACAGACAGCCGGAAAATGTGAGTATGTTCACTAAAATGAAATAAAAGAATCCCCTGAATACAGATGTATCTGAATTTTCATGTACAGGAATAAAGTAGGGTATTGGTGATAAATGAACACCAGTATACTCTTTGCTAGGAGGGAATAATTCTATATTGAAATTCACGTCTTTTCGTGTGACATTAAGAATAGCTGAACTATTGTCTATAAACTTTAGCACTTCAGGATTTGAAATCTGGTCGCCAATAATTAACCCTGCTTTTTGAGCTGGACTGTCCGCTTCGACATAGTTAACATAGCTAACCATTTCTATGCTGGTAGGTTTACTTAGGATTAAGGAGGCAGAGAGATTCAAAAAGATCATATGCAAAATATATACTGGATACACTGCCTTGCTCAAATAAGTTAGCGCACTGCTTGGTCGATTAAGATATGTTGAACCAAATCCAATAACAGCAAACAGCCAACTCCAGGACTCGATCACGGTTATAAAAAAGGGGCCGCCAAATTGAAATACTATCATCCGCACCAAGAATAGGGGAATGGCTATGCCCAGGGCAATTATCTTGATTCTCTCTACAGCACGCCAAAAAACATCACCCAGTGAGATGAATATGAAACCAGTGAGAAAGGCCAGCAAACCCAGCCAGAAGCCATGAGGTGTATTGGCATAGGATGCAAAGCCTTGTGAGGGAGCTACTAGCTCTGCTTCTATAATGAATGGTATCGTAAATAAATATAGGGCCGCAGGAAATTTCAGTACCCATTTGAAACATCTGGACAAAACATTATTAGGGTTTCTCTTTAAGACAAAGAAAATGGGACACAAAATTAGTACATAGAAAAAAATATTGCCTAGGAACCACAAATGTCCCCCATTTGGAAAATACATGGGATCAAGGTTGTTGAATTCCTGGTACAAATAACCACTAATGGGAACGATGAAAAAGGAACCAAAAATAAGGGGCAGTAGAATTCGTTTTGCGCGGTCCTTGAGCAATTCCTTCCAATTCCTCCTGCGCATGGCAAAACAGACCCCCATACCTGAAATAATGAATAAGAGCGGGATGCGCCAGATATTGATCAGGCCCATCGCCAGCCAGATAGCTTCGACTGGTTGCGCGCTCTGGATGAAATAGATAAAATAGGCCCAGGGCTGAAAAACAACACTGATATGGTAAATAATCAGCAGGCCCAGAGCCAGGATCCTTAACCAATCGACATCGTAACGCCTAATAATTCCACTCCTTCTTATAATTCATAATCAAATATATTACCAAGATTTCTCTCTAGTAATTATAATAAATATTAACAACTTCTATACAATACCAATAAAACACTTTTTATGCATAATTTCCTTTCAGTATTGTTTATTATTGGCGCCTAATTCGATGAAACTATTCCGTTATATACCTTTCATTTTTACACTTTGTGTTTACGCCCAGGAAACGGCCACAATCAGCGGCTTTGTTCGGGATGAAGCTACTGGTGAGCCCCTCTCTTATGCGAACGTCTTCATAAAAGATAGCAACATCGGTGGAATCACAAACCTTGATGGCTATTATGTATTAACCAGGGTGCCGGCGGACTCGGGTGAAATAGTTGTTTCCATCATTGGTTTTGCAATGGTCACCCAGGAATTTGAAATAGAAGCCAGTCAAAATCTGCGCCTGGATTTTCGACTGCAGCAAACAGTACTAGAAGGGCAAGCTGTGGATGTCTTTGGCGAAGCGCAGAAAATGCGACAACTGGTAGAGCCCAGTAGGATCAGTCTTGATTTACGTACCCTGCAGTCTGCGCCAGCCTTTATTGAACCCGATCTTTTTCGTACTGTACAGCTGCTCCCCGGAGTACAGACACTGAATGATTTTTCCAGTGCTCTTTATGTCCGGGGGAGTACACCAGACCAAAATCTGATCATGCTGGATGGTATTACGGTTTATAACCCGTATCATTTGGGGGGCATTTTTTCCACGTTTAATACAGATGCAATCAAGGAAGCCGATTTTCATGCTGGGGGGTTCCCGGCCCGCTATGGAGGCCGCATGGGCGCAATACTAAATGTGATTAACCGGGAAGGGAATACGGAAGAAATTGAGGGCCATGCAAATATTTCCCTTATTTCCAGCAAAGTGTTGCTGGAAGGCCCGCTACCGAAATATAAAGGGTTGAAGGGATCATGGATGATTGCTGGGCGACGTACCTACTTTGACCAGTTCTTTAATGCTCTCGTGGCATTATTTGATGGACCCAGCGATTTCAAATTCCCCTATTATTTTTATGACTATCAAATGAAGGTCAACGTGGATTTGAGCCAGGATCACCGCCTTACCTACAGCCGGTTTTATGGCGATGATATTCTAGATTTCAGTTTTCCTTCCCAGACATATGAAATCTATGACATTATTTCCGATTATTATGAAGAGTCCAAAGAATCCTTTAGTATTAATTGGCCCTGGGGTAATCATACCAACAGCCTGACCTGGCGCTGGCTCATCAGTCCTCAGCTGGTAGCACGTACATTTGTGGCCAACAGCCGTTACCGTTTTCATTTTGATATGGATTTTATGTACGAAGGAAATTGGTCAATGGGAAATGAAACTGGTTCTTATATGGATCGATTTACCTTTGACTTTTACGATGTAGTGGATGACAAAACGCTGGAAACAGAACTTTCCTGGCATGGTCTTAATAACCATCAACTTATGGGCGGCTTACAGGTGAAACAGGTGGATTATGATCTGGGCATGGAGTTTGAATACGAAAATCTGGATACGATCATTTATGCCAAACCATTGGAAATGAAGGATCAAACGGTTGAGACTTCAATATTTTTGCAGGATAAATGGGACATTACACCAAAACTTGCTGTTCAGGTGGGAGCCAGGGTTATGGATTATTCGCTTCACGATGATCTCTACCTTGATCCTCGTTTTGGACTGAAATATCTGCTGCAGCAGGATCTATCACTCAAATTCACTCTGGGTCGCTATCATCAATTTTTAACCATTGCTAATCCAGAAGATGAAACCTTGCGAATTATCGATTTTTGGCTGGGAATACCTGCAGATCGGGCTGCCCCGTGGGCAGATCACGCTATACTGGGGGTGGAATATTTATCTGCGGATAATTGGTTCTTCCGGGCGGAAACTTATTATAAGCATTTTGAGAATTTGCTTACACTTAATCAGGGAGAACAAATCATAGAGAATGATGATCAAGTTACCATCACTCCATTTAATGAATTTTATGATACCAGGGCTTATGCTTACGGGTTGGAATTTTTATTCAAAAAGACTGCAGGGCGCACTCGTGGTTGGGTAGGATATACATACGCAAAAACTATGAAACATATTCAAAAACATGGCTGGTATTTCCCATTATATGATCGCACTCATACATTAAATATTGTTGGTGACATACCCATATCATTAAGAAATAACGTCCACTTTAGTACTGCGGTGCAAGCATCAAGCGGTCAACCATTTACACCACCGATTGGACGGTACCATCATTGGCAAGCATACCACGATCCCTTTATGCCTGATTGGGATGGGTATGAAAATTTTCTCGTTGGGCGAAAAAATTCGGAACGACTGCCCTTCTATTTCCGGCTGGACGTGGGCTTGAAACAAAAAAAATCAATATTTGGGATTCCATATGAACGATATCTCCAGCTTATTAACATCACGAATCATGTGAATCCGCTGACATATCAATATCGGGCCAAGGAAAATCGGTTAACAGGTGAAACATTGGGTCTAGAGCGGGCTGCTGTACCCATGTTTCCGTTCTTTTTCACAGCTGGTTACAGGATAGAACTCTAATGCGTTTCGTTTTAATTAGTTTACTTGGATTTATCTTTTATGGTTGCCTCAGTTTTGCACCGGAACTGGAATGGGAAGATGTAACGTCTGATCACGATCCGGTATTGAATGTATTTGGTCTGCTCTCTGCAGATTCTATTTTAACCAGTTTTGTAAGAGTGAACCGTACTCTTGATATGGAAGAGGCAGCCGATTCACTGATCAGGGATACAATTGGCGGTACTATATTTATTATTTATACTTCCCGTTTTTTGATTAGGGATGCGGAAGTAATCGTCAGTAACGGAGTGAATGAATATATTTTTGAATATAACGATTATAGTTTTGGTCAGAATGGATCCTTATCTGAGGTTTATCTTTACCAGGGAGATGATCTCTATCCCCAGCCAGGCGAAACCTGGACATTGAATGTAACCACACCAGGCGGACTTAGTGTTACTGGGGAAACGATCGTTCCGCCATTACCTCAGATCTTCAGTGAAGAATTGCCTGACACCTTTCAACTTGACCAGACCATGGAAATCACCTGGCAATCCATGGCTGAAAATTACCAGATTATGAATGTGGGTAATTATTTGGGCTATTTTGGTTACGATGATTACTATGGTGACGAATCCCGCTGTGGCTTCTGGCAGGAAAATATCATTAAACCTGAGGAAGAATCATGGACATATCGCAGGGATATTTGCGACGATAGTAACAAAAGTTATGATGAGGAATGGGATGAAGACCTTCTACTACTCAATCTAATGAGTATGGATAACAATTATTTCGATTATTTTATCAGATTTGGAGAAGACGCGGAATTCACCAGCACAACCCTTGGCGAAGGTGGATCTGGCCGCAGTTTCGGTATTGAGGGCGGTATTGGTGTGTTTGGATCGGTCGCAATAGATCGTCACTGGATACCTATGATCCCGTAATTTTCTTACGACTGGAAAAATGATCGTATTTTTTCCTATCATGACCTAAACTAACAGCAACGATGAAACTTATTTCCTGGAATGTGAATGGTGTCCGAGCTGTAGTAAAAAAAGGGTTTTTGGATTGGCTTGATCAGGCAGACCCCGATATAGTTTGTCTGCAGGAGACCAAGGCCCATATTGATCAGCTGACAGCAGAGATTCTCACCGATCATGGCTATCATACCTATTGGCATTCGGGTGAAAGACGTGGTTATAGCGGTGTAGCGACATTTTGCAAAACAGAACCGCTCTATGTGCAAGAAGGTCTAGGCATTGAACGCTACGATGTTGAAGGCCGGGTTCTGATTACAGAACATGAGAATTTCCTGCTGTATAATATTTATTTCCCTAACGGTCAGAAAGATGATGAACGCCTGCAGTATAAACTGGATTTTTATGATGATCTTCTACCCATTATTAATGAACAGGCTGAATCGGGGAATAACGTGGTAGTTACTGGAGATTGGAACACAGCACACCACCCAATTGATCTAGCTCGTCCCAAGGAAAACGTGAAGACGTCCGGCTTTATGCCGGTTGAGAGGGAAAAGCTTGATATATATGTTGAAAACGGATGGGTAGATAGGTGAGCGCTATTCCTGGTGGACATATCGAATTGGTGCCCGTGAAAGGAACGTGGGCTGGCGGATCGATTATTTTTTTGTGAATGAGGGCTTTGTGGAAAATATAGTAGATGGGGATATTCATGATGAGGTTATGGGTTCAGACCACTGCCCGGTATCACTAGAATTAAGCGAATAATTCATGTATTATTTACTATGAAACAGTTAATAATCACAATACTGGTCTGTTTTTCATTTTCGATTTCTCAATCTTTGAAAAAAGCAAGACCTGAAACAGTTGGCATTTCGTCAGATCGTTTAAGTAGAATTGATAGTGTGATCGAAAAAAATATGGAGAACAATGAAATTGTTTGTGCTGTAACTATGGTCGCGCGAAAGGGTAAGCTTGTTCATTATAAAGCATTTGGCAAAGCAGATGTAGAGCAAAATAAGATTTTAAACAAGGATGACATATTTCGGATCTACTCTATGACAAAGCCTATAACAACTGTTGCCGCAATGATACTATATGAAGAAGGATTTTTTCAACTGCACGACCCTGTTCATTGGTATTTACCTGAATTAAAAGATGTAGAAGTATATGCGAAGAATGAGTCTGATAAATGGGTATATGAAAAACCGGAACGGCATATGACCATCCGTGATTTAATGACGCATACATCCGGCCTTACATATGGGCTATTTGGAAATACGCCAGTTGATAGCATGTATCTAGCGGAAAAACTATTTACGAATTGTGAATCAAATACGCAGTTCTACAATAAATTAGTCCAGCTGCCGCTGGTTTTTCACCCAGGTGAAAGATGGCTATACGGTGTCAATACAGATATTTTGGGTTATCTGGTAGAAACAATTTCTGGCCTACCTTTGAATGAATTTTTCAAGGAAAGGATTTTTACACCATTAGGGATGAAGGACACAGATTTTTATGTTCCGCCGGAAAAGTTCAACAGGTTTATTGTCAATTACCAATGGGATGCAGATGGAAAAAGAACTATTGCTGACCATCCATCTTCCAGTTCATATAAATACCAACCTGATTGTCTCTCTGGCGGCGGCGGCCTTGTGTCAACTCCGATGGATTACATGCGTTTTTGCCAAATGATGCTGAATGGCGGTGAACTTGATAATCAAAGATTGCTAAGTCCTAAATCTGTAGAAATCATGACAACCAATCACCTGAATGATGCGCAAAAACCGACAGACGGTGTAACGCTTGGCAATGGTGCTACTTTTGGTCTCGGCTTCAGAATCACAACTGATGTTGGACAGAGTCAGGAACTTGGTTCGGTGGGTACCTATGGTTGGGGAGGATTGGCGACTACCATGTTCTTTATAGATCCGGTGGAAGAGTTAATAGGAATAGTCATGACCCAAAAATTTCCCACTGATTTGCGTATCCGGCATGACTTTAAAAGAACTCTTTATCAAGCAATTATTCAATCCTATGACTGATATGTGCTGTATATATTTTCCGTACTGCGTTAAATTATGTTATTAGTCTTATGAAGAAGATCGAAACAGGTGCCGATTATATCGAAAGTCTTCGCGGCAGAGGCTTGAAGGTACATCTATTTGGTGAACTGGTGGATGAGCCGGTGGATCTTGAGAAAAAGAAATCCTATGCCAAGAGACTGGCTGGTATCGATCCAAAAGAATCTAAATCCTAATGAATCGGAAAATATTGATTAAAGGTATTATAGTATATCTTTTCTATTTATCCTTGATTACAGCCCAGCCGGGCATACTGAATGTGGGTTTTGATATTGATGACACTATTTTGTTCTCTAGAGATGTGTTTTTGAGCTTACCCGATGATAAGCGTGATCCAGTAGATTACGGGTGGATCAATTCCCATGATAAATATTTTTCGCTGTTTATTACCCCGACTGTTGAATTAGTAGATTATTTTCGCAGTAATGGTCATAATGTCTTTTTTCTTACGGCAAGGCCAGGTCCTCAGGGAAAAATTCTTGCTGAATTTTTATCAAATGGACTTGGATTTTTGGTTAAGGTCAATAAGAATTTATTTTTTTCACCAAAAGAAACTATCAAAGGGAAACGTTATACAACTAAACATCGCTTGATGAAACGCTTGAAGCTGGATTTGTTTTACGGGGATGCTGACACCGATATGATTGCTGCTATTAAGGCTGGCGTGCACCCGGTAAGGGTTGTGCGCCATGAAACATCCATTGTAGAATATGGGTCAAATTATTTCGGAAATACTAACAATGGTAATTCAGCACAGACACCGTTCACAAAAGATGATCTGAAATTATTTTATAATAGTAACGTCGGTATTTTTGGCGAATCTATTTATCCCATAATCTGGACGGGCCCAAAATAAAAATAGCATTATTCAGATTAATTATTATTTGTCCGTACTTGTTAAGTGCGTCCGAATTGGAATGGCAAGCTGAATTCCGCTATCGCATGATGCAGGACCGTACTAGCTTAGTTGCTAATACAGAAACCAATAATGAGCCCTCAACGTATTCCCTTTTGCGTAGTAGAATATTTTTCAAATTGATCAATGGACCAGTTTCTATTAATCTTCAACTCCAGGATTCAAGAATTCTCGGATATCCTTCAAACAGCCCAGGGTTTGCCAAGAATGATGAAGCAAAACCTTTCTTCCACCAGGTTTACCTGCATGTTGATAATATTCTCAAACGCAACTGGTCTGTGCAATTGGGCAGATTTGAATTGGCGCTTGGCCAGCAGCGGTTGATTGCAAAAAATAATTGGAACAATATTGGCCGTAGTTTTGAAGGATTTCTAACCTACAGAAAAACCCCCAGAGGTACTTTAAGATTATTTCATTTAATCAATAACGAGGGCTATGAAAGATTTGATAGCGATCGCTATGATCAAACGATCGATGGTTTTTATTTTGACCGCAGTCTGAATCGTTTGAATAAATTGGGAGGCACCGCTATAGAAATCTATTATTTCAGAACCGGTCTCGCAGAAGCGAAAGATGAGAATCGTGTACAAAATTATTACCGTAAAACCTATGGATCCCGTTTGAATACAAGGTTTCTATTCTTTACTTTGGAAGCGGAGGGTGCATTACAATTTGGAGATTTAGCAGGTGGAAATGTTGATGGTCTATTAACGGCAGTTAATATTGGAATAAATTTAGAATTTTTACCAATAATTAGTGCTGTTTCCTTAGGTAATGAATACATTTCTGGGGATGATGGAGATACTGATAAGGTCTATGAGGGCTTTGCCAAACCATTTGGTGCCGGACATAAATGGCATGGTTATTATGATTATAGTGCGCATAAAAGTTTTGCTGATAATACCCATATTGGGCTCAAGGAATGGAATGTTAAAGCTACATTATCAGGTTTGCTGGGCTTTAACCTGAACATACATTACCATAATTTTTCAGATGCTGTTTATGATAAAAAGTTTGGGGACGAACTGGACCTAATATTTTCTCGGAAATTGCCGTGGGAAGGAAACTGGTCCCTTGGATATGCTTTGTACTGGGATGATGGGGACGAACCCCTGGACTTTACTTATTTAATGATTTCGTTTATTTTGTAAGACTATTCAGGTCATCCCGGATAAGTACCAGGATGGCTGATTGGTGCAGGATCAGGTAGTCTTGATCTTCTACCTTTATTTCAATACTGGCCTTGCTTAGGAATAATGCATAATCACCAATTTCCGCTTGTGTGGGAATATACCGGATATCTCCATTGCTGTTTGTTTTCCATGGTTCCTCGGAAATATCATCTGGGTTACCCACGGGGATACCGGGACCCACTTCAACGACGATTCCTCCATGCACGTCCTGTTTTTCAATAACACTGGGCGGAAGGTAAAGGCCGGCAGCTGATTTTTTCTCGCCTGTATCCGGCTGAATAAGGACTCGGTCGCCGACGATGATAATTTGTTTTTGTTTATATCGCATATACCAAATTTGGAAAGTAAAAACCGAATTTCAAACCATCTTTGTTTTTAAATATTGGATAGTGTAAAATTATGTTATGGAAATAAAAGTTCGAATTGTTGAAAATGCTAAAGAAATGGAAATTGTTCGGGACATTCGTCACCGAGTATTTATTGTGGAACAAAATGTACCGCAACATGTGGAAGTAGATCAGTTTGAAGAATCATCAAGGTATTTACTGGCTGCTCTTGATGGCCAGTTTGTTGGTACTGCCCGTTGGCGTAAAACAGCTAAAGGGACAAAGCTGGAACGATTCGGTGTATTACAAGATAAAAGAACTTACGGAGTGGGCCGGGCATTAGTGGAATTCATGTTAGAACAAGTAAAAAATGAAGCTGTGGTATATTTGCATGCACAAGATCATGTTATTTCATTTTACATAAAGTTCGGGTTTCAGCCCATTGGCGAGCATTTTTATGAGGGTGGTATCAGCCATCAGGAAATGGCTTGGAAACAAGCGTAGCGGTATAATAATAATAAACTTATATTTACTCCAATTGACTACCGATCCCAGGAAATCAGATATTTTTACCGATGGAAAATTCTATATATAAACGCCTGTTCAAGTTAGTTATCAAATACTGGCCATATCTGGTGGTATCAACGCTCACAGCGTTTATCTACGTAGCGTTAAATAGCATGTCAGTATGGCTGACCGCATCGCTAATTAATAATATTTTGTCTGACTTCGATAAGCTGGTCAATGAACAAACGCAGTTCGCATCGTCGTCATTACTAACACTAAATGAAAAGTTAAAATACTGGACAAATGGATTAATTCTCAGGGAAACGGCGAAAGAAACACTGCAAGTGTTATGCGTCAGTATATTAATCATTTTTTTACTGAAGAATGTATTTCTCTATTTAAAAAATATTACACTTACAATCGTACAATTTCGCTTGATAACTGAACTGCGTAATAAACTGTATATACATTTTCATAAATTATCGCTCTCGTTTTTTAATCAGCATAAGAGCGGTGAACTTACCTCTATTGTTGTCAATGATGTAGCCAACATGCGGCAAGCATTGACAATCGGTTTCCAGCGCATATTTGTTGAACCGATCAATATTATAGCATTTACAGCATTATTATTTATCATCAGCTGGAAATTAGCCTTGATCGCTATAACCATCATTCCTCTTGCTGGATTTGTCATTGTCAATATTAGTAGATCTATTCGCAGGAAATCACGTCGCACCGCGGTAAAAATTGCGGGAATCACAAATATCATTACCGAAACATTAACCTCTATGCGCATAGTAAAAGCTTTTGCTATGGAGGATTATGAAGTTGACAGATTCTCCAATGAGACCAGAAACTACTACAATTTGATATTCCGTAGGGCCCGGCTGCGCAGCCTTGCGCCTCCGATCACAGAAACAATGGGAGTAATCATCGGCGTTGCCCTTTTATGGGTGGGTGGTACAGAGGTATTAAATGCCCAGGGACTTACATCTGAAGATTTTATCCGTTTTATTTTAATCATGTTTTCTGGGCTACAACCAATACGATCTTTAAGTAATGTTTTTGCAGAAATACAGGTTGGTGCTGCCTCCGCCGAGCGAGTATTTGTAATTCTGGATAATCCACCAACAATTGTGGATGAATTTGATGCAGTTATAATTGACACCTTTGAAGATAAGATTCAGATAAATGATGTGAGCTTTAAATACGAATCTGATGATACCGTATTAAAAAATATCTCTTTTGAAATTGAAAAAGGATCCTCTGTGGCGTTGGTAGGATCCAGTGGATCCGGCAAATCGACTCTGGCTGATCTGATCCCCCGATTTTATGATGTAAATCAAGGTGCCATTGAAATTGATGGTCAGGACATTCGGCACGTCACATTAAACTCGCTGCGGAGATTGATGGGTATTGTCACGCAAGAGACGATTCTATTTAATGATACGATCAAGGCGAACATTGCTTATGGCCAAAAAGATGTAGATGATAAACAGGTTATTGCTGCTGCCACGGCGGCTAATGCCTTGGAGTTCATTGAAGAACTTCCGGAAGGTTTGGATACAGTCATCGGTGAAAAGGGTGTCAAACTTTCCGGCGGACAAAGACAGCGTCTAGCTATAGCTCGTGCCATCATGAAAAATCCGCCAATTTTAATACTCGATGAGGCCACGTCCGCACTAGATACAGAATCGGAACGTTTGGTTCAGGAAGCACTGGGAACGCTCATGACCGACCGTACAGTGTTGGTCATTGCCCACCGCTTGTCTACAGTTACAAATGCTGACAAAATTATTGTACTGGAAAAAGGACAAATCAAAGAAATGGGCACTCATGATGAACTCATCCAGAAAAATGGACTTTACAGCAATCTTTATAATGTTCAGTTCAATTAATGTTTTCGGAATGTAATTCTAATCTATAAATGGATATTACGCGCCAATTAAAAACAAATCTCTTTTCAACTACAGTACAATTATTGAAAAATAACGACATCCCCTTTTGGCTGGACACCAATACATTATTGGCACTCATGGGGAA